>Ga0316217_10001294_pt1 | contig 33220 bp, 23 predicted proteins | sample 1anoAmetaG_FD_203633 | JGI IMG/M metagenome (GOLD analysis project Ga0316217, IMG submission 203633) | Freshwater microbial communities from Trout Bog Lake, Wisconsin, USA - 1anoA | ecosystem: Environmental > Aquatic > Freshwater > Lake > Hypolimnion/Profundal zone | place: USA: Wisconsin...
ATCCCAGCGCTGGCAGGCGGCCGTGACGCGCAAAGCGGCCCAGCCGCTGCGGGAGCTTTTCACGCCGGCGCTGCGGCGTCCATTGGTGCTGGGCACAATGCTGGCGTCGATCACGCTTATTGGCACGTGGGGTTCGGTGCAATGGCTGCCGCTGTGGGCCGACCAACTGACCCACGGCCAAGTGGCCAGCGCCAAGGCCCATACGCAGGTGCTATCGGGCTTGGGATCGGTGGTGGGCGGCATTCTGGGCGCGTTACTGGGCGGCGCGCTGGGGCGGCGGCCGGCGTATTTTCTGCTGACGGCCCTTTCGCTGGTGTCGTGCGCGTGGCTGTTCCGTGGGGTGACGGAATACGGCACGACGTTCCTGGTGCTCACGTTCCTGGTGGGGACGTTTACCGGATCGTTCTACGGCTGGCTGCCGCTGTACCTGCCGGAATTATTTCCCACGCGGGTCCGGGCTACGGGGCAGGGATTTACGTATAACTTCGGGCGCATCTTTGCGGCGGCGGGCGCCATTGCAGTGGGGCAAATTGCCACCTTTCAGAAGGGGGGCAATTTCGCCCCGGCCGGTGCGGTTATCACCCTGGTTTATGCCGTGGGGCTGGTGGTGATCTGGCTGGCGCCAGAGACCAAGGGGCGGGCGCTGCCGTGAGGCATCTTAATCCCCCTGCCCGTTGGCACCTGTCTGCGGGTTAGTGCCGCGTTCCGGCCACTGCTCTTTTACCTGGTCCAGAAAATGGTGCCGCCGCGAACCATTGAATCCGGTGGCCAGGTCTTGGGGTCATCACCGCGCCGGCGTCAGCTTCAAAAGCATCACGCCGTGCGGGGCAATGGTCAGCTTGATTTCGCCAGTGACGTCGGGCAGATCGGCCTGACGCCACAGGTCGCGCACGTGCTGCTTGCCGGGGGCGCCCACGTGCTCGAGTTTGTTGTAGGCAATGGTCGCCGGGGTGTCGCCGCGGTTGAAGAAGCCCAGGGCAAGGTTGCCGTCTTCCAGATCCTTGCGCAATACATCGACGGCGCCCACGGTGCCCACGTGGGTGGCGGGCTTGCCCAGGGCGTCCTGGTCCAGGGCCAGCACTTCATCGTTACCCAGGACATTGAGGGTAAACGGGTCCAGCCGGTCCATGTCGCAGCCGATCAGCAGCGGGGCCGAGAGAAGGCACCACAGGCTGATATGGGTGTACTGTTCATCGTGGGTCAGCTTGGTCAGGTGCAGGCTCGGGCCCCAGCCCACGTAGCCGACGACCAGCATGTCCGGATCGTTCCAGTGCCCGGGCGCGCCATAGGGCGCCCAGGGATCCTGGGAAAAGCCGATCTCGGAAATACTATAGCGCCAGTTGGCGTCGCTATGCGTCCATTCATCCCAGATGTCGCCGGTGGTGCGCCAACTGTTGGCCAGGCGTCCCCATTCGGCCGCCTGGGCGATCGGGGCGGCGTTGGAGAGGCTGTAAATAATATCGCGCCCGGTGGCACGCAGGGCGGCGCTCATTTCGGCGGTGTGCGGGACGTCGTTGGGGTTCCAATCGTACTTGAGGTAATCCATGCCCCAGGCGGCCCACTGTCTGGCGTCGGCGGCGGCGAAGGGATGGGTTCCGTGTTTCCAGTATTTCTGGTCCGCCAGATCTTTGGACCAGGCCCCGGCGGGATCGTCGCTGCTGCCGCCGGCATACTTGGCATACGAGGTGATCCACGGGGTGGAGTAGATGCCGGCCTTAAGGCCCAGGTCGTGGATGTCGCGGCAGAGTTTCTTCATGTCGGGGAACTTTTCGTTGGGCTGCAGCGCGTTGAATTCGCCGCCGCGCCGGCCCTGCCAGGTGTCGTCAATATTGATGTAGGTCCAGCCGTGATTGATTAATCCGGAACTGACCATGGCCCGGGCGGAGTGGAGCACCTTGTCCTGATCCACTGCCTCCGCCCAGCAGTTCCAGCTGTTCCAGCCCATGGCGGGGGTCAGCGAAATGTGCGGGCCCACGACGATGCGGAATTTCTTCTGGGCTTCACCCTGGTCATTCCTGGCGTGCAGCACGACGGGAAATTCGCCGGCGGCCGGCAGGGTGCCGGTGATGCGGCCGGTGGCTTTATCCAGCGTCAGGCCGGCGGGCAGGGTCTCGACGGAGAATTCCAGCGGGCGGTTGCCGGTGGCCGGAATCGTATAGAGGAACGGCGCCTGGGGCGTAACGCCAAAGATGGTGGGGCCGTTGATACGCGGGGCGGCGGGCGGTGGGGGCGTGAGGCTATCGTCCGCGGCCGCAGCCGCAGCGCCCAGCACGCAGCCGGTCAGGATTGCGCCCAAGGCAAGAATCGATTTCATGGGTTCCTCCGGAAGATACAACAATCTTCGCGGATCATACCCGAATACCGGCCTTTGGAAAGGGTGGTGTGGCCGGCAGGGGGCGGTCCGGCGGGGACGAATATGGAATTGTACAAGTTTGGTAAATTTATATCTCCATGTTGATAGTTTGTCGCCGGTGATAGTATCGCCGGGGCTCCGGAGCGCGGATCCGGAGCGTGCGCCATAAACGGCGGAGAAAATTATAAGTTTTCCGGAAACTCCCGGAACCTCCGCCGAACACTCTGCGTTTTCAAAGGGAACGATGACTGGAGTTCATGCGTAGGGTGGGAACCGACCGACGGCGGTACTTCCCGCAACCGCGAATGAATGGTTGGAGAGTATCGGCAGCCTGCCGGTGACAAATTGAACCTGTACGTGTGGCCGGTGGTGTAACCCGTGATGGCGGCAGGAAGGCCTGCGGCGGACGGGGTGCGGGTTCTTTGTATTTCGACGGGAAAAACTTGCGGTGGTGACGCCCTGGTACGTTCGCAAACGGCGTGTTTGCGGGCCGGGGATGCTGTTGCCCTGCGTGGACTGGACGCCGGCCGCCGGCCGGCGCCAACGAAAAGTTGTTTTCTTTACAGATTATGGAGTTACCTATGTCGATTAAACTGGCAAGTCTCTGGCGGGGTGGTAAGAAGGTTCGCAGGGCCGTCCGCCAGGCCCGGCGCGTGTATCTCGAAGCGTTTGAGCCGCGCACCATGTTCAGCGCCTTCGTGGTTTCGGCGACCGGCAGCGACAGCGCCGCGGGCACCGCCGCGGCGCCATGGCTGACGCTCCAGCATGCCGCCAGCACGGTCCAGGCCGGCGATTCGGTGGATGTCAAGCCCGGGACCTACCAGGGCTTCTACATGACCACCAGCGGCACGGCCGCCAGTCGCATCACCTTCAGTGCCGAGAGCGGGGCGGTCATTGACGCCGCCAATTACAAGACCGGTGACGGCATTGACCTGGAAGGCGCCAGCTATGTCACCCTGGAAGGCTTTACGGTCAATAACCCGACCGGATCGATCACGCGGGCGGGGATCCGCGCCGTCACCGATACCAATGTGATCATCCAGAACAATAATGTCACCAAGGCCGAATATTGGGGCATCTTCACGGGCTTCAGCGACAATCTGCTGATTCAGAACAACACGACCAGCTATTCGGTACTGCAACATGGCATTTACGTGTCCAATAGCGCGGTGGCCCCGCACATTATCGGGAACATCTCCTTTGGCAACAATGATAATGGCATTCACCTCAACGGGGATGACACCCAGGGGGGCAGCGGCCTGGTAACCAACGCGGTGGTGGAAGACAATATCGTCTATGACAACGGCGTGGCCGGTGGTTCGGCCATCAACTGCGACGGCGTGCAAAACTCGCTCTTCGCCAACAACCTGTTGTACAACAATCATGCCAGCGGCATTTCGCTCTACAACACCGACAGCACCGCCGGATCGAGCAACAACATCGTGGTCAACAACACCATCGTCGAAGCCGCCGACGCCCGCTGGTGCATCAATATCCAGAACGCCAGCACCGGCAACCTGATCTACAACAACATCCTCGACGATCAGAACCCCAGCCATGGCGCGATCGATATTTCGTCGGATTCCCTTTCCGGATTCAAGAGCGACTACAACGCCATCCTCAACAACAACTTCACCCTGGACGACGGCGGCAGCTATTACAACCTGGCGAGCTGGCAGACCAAGACCGGGCAGGACACGCACTCTGTCGTGACCAACGAGGGCGCGACGTTTGCGGGGATCAGCAGCAGCAACTACCAGCTCATGATCAGCAGCCCGGAAGTCAATACCGGCACGTCCACCGATGCGCCGACCACCGATTTGCTGGGTCATCCGCGGCCCAGCGGCAGCGGCTATGACATGGGGGCCTATGAGTTCCAGCAATCCGGCACCCCCGGTAGCACGACCACAAAACTGAGCGCCTCCCCGACGGCGGCTACCTTTGGCCAGAGTGTAACGTTCACGGCCACGGTCGCGTCGGCCGCCGGCGCGCCGACCGGTACCGTGAGCTTCATGAATGGCAGCACGCTGCTGGGAACGGCGGGGGTCACCAGCGGCAGCGCCACGCTGAGCACCTCGGCCCTGCCGACCGGCAGCGATCTGATCACCGCGGTCTACGGCGGCAGCGCCAGCTTCAGCGGCAGCACGTCGGCGGCCCTGACCGAGACGGTCACCGCCGTGACGCCGCCCCCGACACCCACCCCGCCCCCCACCCCCACCCCGCCTCCCACGAGCATCCTGGGGTTGCTGACCACCAACACCGATATTGGGACGCCGGCCAAGGCCGGTTCCACCGGCTATAGCAGCAGCACGGGGGTGTATACGGTTTCGGGCGGTGGGGCCGATATCTGGAACAATGCCGACCAGTTCCAATATGGCTATACCGCGGTTTCCGGCAATGCCACGCTGATTGCCCGCGTCACCGGCCTGACCAATACCAATGTGTGGGCCAAGGCGGGCGTCATGCTCCGCGCCGACACCACGGCCGGCGCGATGAACGCGGCGGTGGTGGTCACGGCTGGTAGAGGGATTTCCTTCCAATGGCGCAGCACCACCGGCGGCAGCAGCAACTACGCCAGCATCAGCGGCATTCTGGCCCCAGAGTGGGTGAAGCTGGTGCGCTCCGGCAACACGTTCACCGGCTATTACAGTACCGATGGCAGCACGTGGAAGCAGGTGGGCAGCAGCGTGACGATCGCCATGAACGCCGCCGCGCTGGAAGGCCTGGCGGTGACCGCACATGACAATACCGCACTGTGCACGGCGAGCTTCTCCAACGTCAGCCTGACGGGTGCGGTGGCGACTCCGACCCCAACCCCAACGCCGACCCCGACCCCGACCCCGACCCCAACTGCAACCGCGACGGCCGTGAACCTGGCGTCGAGTTTCAATCGGATCGGCATGTACACCGATGGCACCACGTTCGCCAGCAGCGGCGGCTTGGACACCTACGGCTCAGCCTATTCGGCCGCGCTCCTGGGCACTAGCATCACCGCCGGGGGCGCCACGTTTAAGCTCGGTGCGGCCAACACCAACAATGTGGTGAGTATGGCGGGCCAGACCATTGCCTTACCGGCCGGTAACTACAGCCGGTTGACGCTGCTCGGCTCGGCCTTCAATGGCACCCAGGCCGGCACGTTCACCGTGAAATATACCGATGGCACCATCCAAACCTTCACCCAGAGCTTCAGCGATTGGTTTGGCACCGGCGGCGCTACCGGGGAAACGGTGGCCAAGTCGATGAGCTACCTGGACCAGTCCGGTGGCACCAGGAACAACACCACCGTATCGCTCTATGCGTACAGCTTTACGCTCAACAGCGGCAAGACGGTCAGCAGCATCACCCTGCCGAACAACTCGATGATCAATCTGGTGGCGATGGATCTGGTTCCCTGAGCCGGCGCATCGGCAAAAAACGCAGCGGGGCGGCATGATGCCGCCCCGCTTTCATTGTAATGGCGCTTTGGATCTGCCCCTTGGCGTCACGCTGCACGGTCCACCGTGCCCCGTAGCTTAGTGGTGCAGTCCCGGAATGCTGGTGCCGGCAAAGGCACCTTGCATGAGGGGTTGGCGTGCGGCCGGACGCCGCTTTCCGCGCGCATTGTACCGGGTGCCGACCGGTCGGCCGAAGATCTGGGGCCAGAACGCGGTGGCCCGAAACAAGTCAAAGGTGGTATCACGCTCCACGGCAACGCGCGGCAGGTTAAGGTTATCCCAGGAGGCCCAATGCGCCACCCCGCCGTAAAAGCTGAAGGCGTATTGCACGCCGCAGCGCTCCAGGCAGGCGCGCGTGGCGATATTGGAATCCTCCGGGGTACCGTTGGGATAACTGAAACAGGTCATCGGTACGCCCAACTCGGTTTCTAGGCGCTGGCGGCAGCCGGATATTTCTTCCCACTGCTGCTCCGGGTTCAGGCGGGCGAGGATCGGGTGATTGACCGTGTGTCCGCCGATGGTCATCCCGCCTCCCCGCATCGTGCGGAGCATTTCCCAGTTCATCCACAGGTCGGCGGCGGGTTGCGGGGGCACCGGGCCGCAGCCGGTAGCTTGGGCCAAGGCGGCCAGGAATGCCGGGGCAGCGTCCGCCGGCTGTGCTTTATATACCCCCAGCAGGGCGTCAATGGCCACCTGACGCTCCGGTTCATCGAGTGGGAGTGGGCCGGGCAGCCAGGGTTCCACGTCCAGCGTGCCCCGTGGGCTCTGGCGTACCATCCACGCGATCTGATCCCACCAGGGAATACGGGGATGGTCGATAAAACCCGTGGCGACAAAGAACGTGGCCGGCACCCGATGGCGTTGGAGGATGGGGTAGGCGGTGCTGAAATTATCGCGGTAACCGTCATCGAAGGTAATCATGACCAGGCGCCCGCGCTGCCGGGCACCGCGCGCCGGCAGATCGGCCGGGGCGATGAGATCAAAATGCGCTTTGAGAAATTCCACCTGGGCCTCAAAGGCCGCCGCGCTGGCGCTCCACAAGCCGCGCTCAAATGGCGTGACGTCGCCCACCCCGATGCGGTGGTAATTCAGCGTCAGCACACCCGACCAGGACCAAGCCCGGGACAGGAGCCACGGCGCTCCGCCACGCATGAGCCGGGAAGCGAGCCACTGCCGTTTCGAAGGCATGTCATCCTCCTGCCATTTCGCGTGGATAATGGCCGACGCCATGCCGCAGCGCCTGACCCAAATGCAGGCAGGAGCGAAAGATCCCGGCCCGGACGGTGGGGCGCCAGGCCTGCAATCTGACCATGGGGATATGCGTCGTGGCCAGGCAGTTCTTGTAGTCGGAAGTGCCGCGCAATAAATCGTAACGCTCGATGCCGCGTTCGACGAGTTTCTGCATCAGCAGGAGATGGGCGCTGACCCCCGGACTGCGCAAGGGACCAGCGCGGGCGGTGGTGACGCCGGATTGATAGGCATCGAACTTGGACCCATGGGCAAAGCCATAGATTACGGCCTGCACCTCTCCGGCGCAGCGCAGGCGGGCCAGCACCGCCTGGCCGGTGGGAATCCATACCTGGGCGAGGGTGCGGTGAAACTCCGTAAAGCGGGGTGCGGCAAAGCAACCCGGCTTGGCACGGGCTTGCCAGCGTTTCTGGTGCAGGTCGATTAAATCGGCGAAGAACTCCGGATGATCCGCGGTGGTGGCCAGTTCCAGCGTGGCGCCGGCGGCCGCGGTGTCGCGCAGACAATAACGTATATTTTTGCGATGTTTGGATGAAAGGCGATAGAGATAGTCGTCCCAGCTTCCGCGCAGGTCGGCCAGGCAACAAGGGGCATCGGGCGTCACCTCCACCGCGCCGTCCAGCCAGGAGCGGTCCGTGACCAGGGGGGAACTGGCGGCCATACACGACAAATCCAGGTAATCCCAGGCGGCGCGGTGCAGTGCGGTTTGCAAGGCATGCAGACAGGATGCTTCACAGCCCGGCCGACACAAGAGGTCAAGATAATCCGGGCAGGTTTCCTCGAATTCCTCTTCGCCGGTGGATAAGAAACACAAACAGCGGCGCGTGAGCAACGGGACGCGTGCGACGCGCCGGTAAAGCGGCAGGGCGCCGACAAGGGTCGAGTCCTGCCACATGGTAATAATGTGCAGGCGGTGCACTCCGGTCGGGCGGGGTGGGTCGTAGCAGCGCCACCAATTGCGCAGCCAGGTGAAGTGCAGCGGCGGGGCGGCCTGTGGGCTGGCGGCAAACAGCGCCTGCCATTGCGGTTCCAACTGATCCCACTGGTGCGGCTCGGCAATGCTGCGCAGCGTCAGGCTTGGCGTGCCAGGTTCCTCCACGATCGAAGACATTTCTTCTCCCCTCATTATGGAAACCTGATGGTTTGGGTCGCCCCTTCTCACGGCCTGGATCACGAGGTGGGAGCCTCAAGGGCCAGCGCCGGCGGGCGGACGGACGAGTGGTTGCGTTTCCGTCGTAAGGCCCGTTCGTATACCGCTAACGTCTTCTCGGCGACTACGTCCCAGCTCAAATACTGTCGCGCCCGCTGGCGCAGGCGGCCCGAGAGGTCGCGGCGGAGTTCCGCGGAACTTAGAAGTGTCTCAACTTGTTGCACAATTTCCGCCGCATTATCGCGCTCGAGCCAGAGAACGTTTTCGCCCAGGTGCTCGGGGATTCCGGCGTTCCGCGTGGCGATCACGGGTAAGCCCGCCGCCGCGGCGGTGGCGGCGGCCAGGCCCGCGGAACTTCCCGTAAAGGGCAGCAGGCACAACAGGGAAGACTGGTACAGGCGGAGCGCTTCGGCCATGGGAATCTGCACGAACCAGGAGACGTCGTTGGCCAAGCCCGCCTCGGCCGCCAGATCCTTCACGACCGCCAGGTCTTCGACGCTGAAATACCCATGCACCTTGAGCTTGGGGGCCTGGGATCCCAGGCGCGTTTTGAGCAACGCCATGGCCGCCAGGACTGCGTGCAGGCCTTTACCCGCCAGCGGGTGATGGGCGGCATAATAGACGATACCCTCCCGCGGTTGCTTCTCCTCCAGCACCGGCAGATCCGTCCCATGGACAACGATTTCAATCTTGTTGGGATCCACGCCCAGCCCGATCAACTGGTCTTTCATGGCGCCGTGCGGCACGATAATCGCATCGGCCAGGTTATAAGTCTTGTTGTCCGCGGGGCGCTGCAACTGTTCGCGATCCAATTCGTGAACCGTGACCACCCGCGCGGCGGACGACGGCTGGTGCAACCACTGAAACAGTACGCTGGATCCGAAGGCATACAAGGTCTGCTGGAAATTCACCACTTCGGCCCCGGCCGAGAGTTTGCCGTAGCGCCGTGCGCGGAGGTGCGCGAGAACGTTCCTGGCCTTGGACTTGACCCAGTTCTTCCATCGTTGGCGCGACGGATAGCGGGAAATGTGATACATTTCGAAATACGTGCACCCAGGCATCTGAAACTGGCGGTCGATTTCGGCCTGATCGCCGCACCCACAGTTGGAGGCTACCCACGCGACCGCTTTTCCGGTGCGTTTTTCGAGGGCCTTCCGCAGCGCCTCGGTGGCGGCTCCGTACGACGTCTTAAATGGACAGCCAATAATCGTAATCGGCATAACGTCTCCCCCCTTAATTAACAAAGCTTCTGCCGCTGCCACGTTCGGTGGTACCAGGCGCACGCCGCGTCCTGAACGACGCCGGGTTGCCCGCCTCCCCGTAACACATCCTAGGCCGGGCGCCCCGGGGAAATCCACCGGAGTCGCGTGACGCGGATTGGAGTGTCAGCGTCAGGTCAGGGCCGGTTCCAGATCCAGGTCGGCCGCCTGGGCATTGGATTCGACCTGCTGGGGCGATTTGCAGCCCGGGATCACGCTGGTGACGGCGGGGTGCCGGAGACACCACGCCAGGGCGTACTGTGCCAGGCCCACGCCGGGGGGCAGTTCGGTGCGCGCGATCTGCGCCACCTGGCGCAGGGTGGCGTCGATGTCTTTCTGCTTTTTGGTGTGGCGAAAATCCCGGGGGTTGTCGAAATGAGCGCCCGGCTGGTATTTCCCTGAAAGCAGGCCGCTGGCCAGCGGTACGCGGGCCAGTACGCCCAGGTTCTGACGCTGAGCCACGGCGAAGAGTTCCGCCTCGGGCTTGCGATGGAGGCGATTGTAGACCACCTGGATGGCCTGTACGTGGTACGCGGCGGAGCGCTCCACCAGGCGCACGTCATCGTTGCGGGAGAGGGAATTGCCCACATGCCGCACCTTGCCGGCCTGGAGGGCGTCTTCCAGGACGCGGCGCACGGCGGGATCTTCATACTGCGCCTCGGCCCAGGAATGGTATTGGTACAAGTCAATATAGTCGGTTTGCAGGGCCCGCAGCGAAGCTTCCAACTGGCGGCGAACATCCTCCGCGGTGCGCGGCTCGGTACGGGCAAAAGGCCCATGAAATTCATGGCCGAACTTGGTGGCGATAATCCACTCTTGCCGCTGTCCGGCCACGGCCTGGCCGATGAACTGCTCGGATAGGTGGGCGCCATAGCACTCGGCTGTATCGATGAAATTGATACCCAGTTCCCGCCCGCGGCGCAGGATCGCAGTGGCTTCCTCCGGGGTAAAATCGCGGCCCCATTCCCCGCCAAACTGCCAGGTGCCCATGCCGATGACGGATACTTTCAGGCCGGTGGAACCCAGAATGCGATATTTCATGTGTGCCCCCTTCAGACCGGCCAACCCCGACGCGGGTGCGCGTGGGACGGTACGGAATCGCGACCGCGTCCTGTAACACCAGCCATGCGGCGGCATTCGGCCTTCAGGACTTTTATAGGATCAAACGAAATCTGGTACCGCCAAGGCCTTGTTAACCCGGAATCTGTGGCGCTTCTTTGAGGCGGTGGTAGCCCTGCCGGATGGAATCCAACGCGTGTGCGGGCAGGCAGGATAGAGCCAGTTGCCGCATGGTCCCGGGGTGCCAGGGATTGTGCCACAGCGCGTGCCAGAAGTGGCGGCGTGCCTCGGAGGGGCGGTTATGCTTCAGGAGTTCATACCCGACCCAGGCATGGGCTTCGGCCAGCACCGCATTACGCATTGGTTTGGGCAGGGTTATGCGGTCCGCCGCTTCCGCCAGTTCCCGCTGGATTACATGGAGGAAATTCAGCGCTGCGGTCAGATGATTTTCCGCACGGGTAAGCCGGTCGGGCCGATCGATCTGGTACTCGATCGTCGGCAGATCCACCAGACCCACGGGGCCGAGTTTGCACGTGCGCAGATGATAATCATAGTCTTCGCCGACCCGGAATTCGGGATTGAACCCCGCGTTCTCCGCGGCGGCCGTCCGGCGCAGGAGCACCGTGGATGTGTGCACGAGACTGCCCATGATCATGGCCGAATAGATGTTGCCGTAGCGCAAGTGTTCGGTGCCCACGTGGGCACTTAGCTGCGGTACGATGTTGGTCAACGGCAGGCTTTGGGCAAACAGATCTCCGTTGGTGAACCAGCGATACGCGCCATACATTTTTCGCAGGTACCGGGGATAGGCTATCGCGCCGGCGGGATTCCGGGCCTTCATGTCCGACCAGACCATCCGCAGCGCCGGAAAACGTTCCAGGCAGGCGACCTGAAGTTCCAGTTTCCAGGGCTCCCAGTAGTCATCGGAGTCCAGAAACGCCACATAATCCCCCTCGGCCAGCGCCAGCGCCCGATTTCTGGCGGCCGAAACGCCCTGGTTGGGCTGGTGGATATACCGTACCCGGCCCACGCTGCCATAGCGTTCCGCGACCAGTTCGCGCGTGTTGTCGGTCGAGCCGTCATCGACCAGGAGCACCTCCACACGCCTGTGCGTTTGCGCCAGCGCGCTGTCGATGGCACGCCGCAGGCAATAGGCGCGGTTGAAGGTCGGAACAATGATACTCACGAGGGAATTCTTCATAGCCATCTCCAGCCGGTAGTCGGGGTGGCACCAATGGCCAATGCCAGCGGCGCAGTATACACGCGTAACGGGTCTGCCCGATCCGCGTAAAGCCGGCCTTGGTTGCGCCCCGGAGTGAAGCGTCATTATCTGCATCGACGCCCAGGAGGAATTCGCTTTTTTCGCGTTTGGTAAAGATGTGCCGCATCCAGAGCAGCAGGAGCGGATAGAGCCCCTGGCCACGGTATTGCGGCAGGGTCCAGAAGTTATACAAGTAGACGCGTTGGGGATGCGGTGGCACCGCGTACGGGCCGATGACCCCGGATGCATCACTGGCCCAGCCAAAGGCAACCAACTGGCGGTGGTCTTGCCAGGCCAAACAGGTTTCGCCCTGCCGCAGACGTACGGTGGCCAACCCCGGCTCCTCCTGGGCGGCGCCCATCACGGATTCCGCAGTGGCAAAGTCCGCAGTCTGGCGGCCGCAAATCCATCGCAGGTGCAGTTTGCCAGGCCGTGACGGTGGGGCCGGCAGCGGGCCGGCACGAAACAGCAGGACTTTGGTCGACCAGCAAGTCCGCCAGGCCAACGCGCGGCCCAGGCGGCGCCAACTCAGGCCTCGTGGCCGTGCGGCCGGTAAGGGGTTCTCTAATTCCGATACGGATATCAAATTCCGCTCCTTGCGCCCCGCGGTGGGTTGATGGCCAAGGGGCGGTTGCCGGCCGCTTGCGGCGACGCTTGGCGTCCGCATGGCATAGCCCGGTTCGCCCCCCGGAAAATCACCAGATTTCTGTAGTATTCATCGCATGGCGACGTTAGTATTACGGCATCTGACGGCCAGCGGCCTTCTGGCAGTCAGAACCTGCCATGCGGGCGTTCTCCCGCACGATGTTACATTACGCGCCGCCGAACTCAGGGAGCGGACTATGACAGATTCCAAAGAAACGCTGGCGGTGGCGCCGCCGTCGCAGGAGCATGTTGTCGTTTCGCTGCACGGCCCTCAACCCGTGGAAAGTGCCGCGGGCGAATGTCAGGATGTCGAAGAATATTTTGACCTCCAGGAAAACCTGCACCGGCCAAAAAGGGAACAACGCCGCACGGACTGGATGGTGGCGGGGATTTATCTGTCGATTTACGCGATATTCATATTACTGTGCGTGCTGGGGTATTACGTGCTGCATTTGTGGCCGCGCAAGTAACGGTGGCGCGAGCAGCGCGAAATCGCGTGCAGCGGCCACCGTACCGGGCCAACCAGCCTCGGCCGCCTTGACCAGGTTGTACATTTCGCGTGCCGTGACGTAGTGGTAATGAAAATAGGGATCGCGGGCCGCCCGCTGCGCCAGGGCTTCATGAAACTCCACCATGGGCCGCCCCAACATCACGGCTTGATTGGCTTCCGTGGCGCCATGCGTATGGAGTTTGACGAAGAACCAGTCTGGACGGGCCGGCACCTGTACGCCGGCACGCAGCCATAGATCCAGACGTTCCAGGGTCGGCGGTTGCGTGGCCTGGAGACACCCGTTTTCAATATGGGGCAGCAGGCCTGCTTTGCGGTTCCGCCAATTCAACAGCAGCGGCCCCTGAATCAGCAGCAGGGAGTCGGGCGGCGGGGCGGCCCGGCCAACATCCACGCCCCAGTCGTGGGATTTGGGCGCCAGGGGATTATCGCAGGCATAATACAGGCTGTTGATTTTGCGGGTTTGCGCGGGGCTGGGGGCCGAGGGCAGGGTGAAATCCGCATAGCAGCCGGTTTGCCGCAGAATATCCAGTTCATTATTGACGCCGCACCAGCGGCCGTCCGGGCGGGAATTGTCCAAGGCCCAGTTGCCGTGGATAAAACCATAGCGTGCTTGGCCGGTATGGCGCTCGCGGGCCAGCAGGCCATGGCGGTCGCGGAACCGTTGGACGAACTCCAGCAAGCGTTGGCGCAGCGCGGCGGCGGTGTCGTGATCGTGGTGCAGGTGGATGTCCACCTCGCCGAAGCCGGCACGGCACAACCCGGCCAGCGCGTCGACATGGTCCGCGTCGTACTCATCGATGGGGAAAAAGAAACTCTGCTGTGGTGGCTGGTCGTCGCTGTCGCGGAACCGGCCAAAAAGCACCGGATACTTTTCCACCCAGGTGGCTACCCGGGCGTTGGCCTGGGCGGCCGGTACGCGGCCGCACCGGGGTTCGTAATGATCCGCAATGCACAGCAGCACGTGTAGCGGCCGGTCGGTGGGCACGCGGTTGCGGTGGCGCGATTGGATCACATAGGGGATCAGGCACTGGCTGAGGCCCCGTCGGTGCAGGCCCCACCAGACCCCCAGAAGCCCCAGCACGCCGGCCAGAAGGCCCGCCTCCAGCGCCATCCCCGCCGCAGAACGGCTCAATGAAATGGATGTTGACATCATGATCCAGCCCCGCCATAAAGCTGCTAACCCGCCGCCAGTTCGCCGCCCGCTACCAGGTGGTGCGGCGGCTCCCAGGTCGGCCGCGTGCCTGTGACGCCGGCCACCGTCTGCGGTCGTGATGCGTGTTTGAGCCGTTGCTCCAACACCATGAACGGGTGTTCGATAAAGCGATAGGTCACGGCACTCAAGGCGATCGTTCCCAAGCCCACCGCGCCGATCATCAACCAGTATTGCAGACCTGGATCTCCCGTGCCGACAAAGTGGCGCAACAGCGGCCGCGCCAGGTAGAGCACGATGCCATGAAGGAGATAGATGCTGTAGCTCATGGAGCCCAGAACCTGCGCCGCCGGCGTGGTCAGCAGGCCGCCAAACGTTCCGCCATTGACCAGTGCGTAGATCACGCCGAACAACAGCACAAATACCCGCACCGTGCAGGGTTTTTCAAAGCCGACCAGGACGATCACCAGCAGGGCGATCGAGGCGCCGGTGGCGATCGGGCCGCTGGCCCACCGCTGCGGACCATACACATGGATCAGTTGGGCCGCCGTCATGCCGCAGAGGAACAGCACGCAGGGCCAGGGCGTCCCATGGAGCTGGTAATAGAGTCCCGCCAGAACCGTGCCCAGCAGAAGCAATCCTCCCGGTCGCGCCAGCAGCGCCAGCACCGGCAGCAGCAGATAGAACCACCATTCAAAGGGGAGCGTCCAGAGGACCCCGGCGTTAAGGGTCTCGGGATTCAGGCCGTTAATCGGGGTAAAAGAAGCCAGGCCACAGCCCAGGAGCAAGCGCGCCGTTCCGGCCGCAAAGTTCGGCAGGTCGCCCCGGTGGGGCCCGCCGGTGCGATAGAGCACAATCCCCAGCAGCACGCTGGCGGAAAAGAGGTAAAGCGGAACAATACGTAGAAACCGTCCGCGGTAGAGTTGCAGGGCCGACGCGAGTCGGCGTTGCACGCCGGCGCGCCAACCGCCCGGCGGCACGCCGGTCGCGGGCGTGCCGGCTCTAAGTATCCGGAGCCAGAACAGAAAGCCGGTGATCATAAAGAACAGGTACACCGCACTGGCGCCCATGAGCCGCGGGAGATGCGCGGTGGCATGCCAGGCGCCGCTTTGCGCATAATGGTAGGTGGCATCGGCATGGCAGAGGAATACGCCCAGTGCCAGGAAGCCGCGCAGACCATCCAGCGATGCGTAGCGTGCCCCGGGCATGGGACGGGCCGCAGCGGTGTAGAAGTTCCCTGCCCAATAGATCAGATATCCGGCGCCAAAGAACAGCGCCAACAGCAGAACTACCACCAGCGTTTCCATAGCATGTTCCTTTTGACCGGCCCGCTGGGTGCGGCCATTCCCAAGGAAAATGTCCGGGGTGGCAAGGCCTCCCCATGCCCCGTGGTACGGCGGTGGATCGCGCTCCACACCATCTGGCGTGGTATCTTACGATCCGGAAGATATGACACGATCCAGTTCCGCGGGGCGCAGCGTGCGCTTCCACATGGCGCTCTGCGTGCCGCCGAGCCACCGGAAGAAACCCAGCAACAGGGCCAGATTCATGCCCGCGAACAGGGGCGCCAAGCGCAGGGGCTTTACGAATCGCACGCGGCGCGGCAGATAGTTGACCACCGCGCTGAGCAGATAGAACCCTGCCTGACTGGCCAGCAGCACTCCGTAATGGAGCTGATCCCACAACAGGGTGTTGGAGAACAGCATGCCCAGGAGGAAGAACGGGCACAACCAGCGCAACACTTTATGCGAGAAGAACGTGAAGGCCACCCAACCCCGGCGGGGATCCAGGAATTTCCACAGCAGCACCAGGGCTTGAAAGCCGCCGGCGCCAATGCGGGAGCGGCGCCGAAATTCGCCGGCCACATCCAGGGCGGTTTCCTCGGTGGCCCGGGCCTGCTCGTCGTAAATGATCCGCCCGCCGGCTTTGAGGCATCCCAGGAGCGGAATGACGAAATCGTCGATAATGGTTTGCGGTGGCAGGGGGACGTAATCGCGTCGGCGCAGGGCGTAAATGGCCCCGTTGGCTCCGAGCAAAGCGCCCAGACGTCCTTCGGCCTGTTTCATGAAATTCTCATATTTCCAATATAAGCTGTCGGCATTGCGGCCGGTGGCCGGATCCGTCAATACCAGGCGCCCGCACACGGCACGCACGTTGGGATCCCCAAACCAGCGCACGAGGTGGCGCGCGGCCTGCCGGTCGATATGCGTATTGGCATCCGAGAGCAGCACCAGGTCCGTATTCACATGCACCATGGCGGTGTTGAGGACCGTGGCCTTGCCGCGCCGCTGGGGGTAATCCAGCAGGCGCACACCGCGGTGGGCGTAGCGGCGCACAATGTGCGGCGTATGGTCGGTGCTGCCGTCGGAGGCTATGAGAATATGCAGCCGGTCCGGCGGGTAATCCATGGCCAGCGCATTGTCGATGCGGTCGGCCAGTACTGCCTCCTCGTTATAGGCGGCGATCAAAATGGTGATCGATGGGCACTGGCCGTCCGGCAGCGCCGGCGGCACGCCGTGCTCTCCGAACCATCGGGCAACGATCCATATCAATGCCGGATAGAACGCATAGGCGTAGAGGACCAGCAGGACGCAAGTCCAGAAAATGAGCGGCAGCAACATCGGGAACTCCTGCGTTAAGTTAATTGTTGGAACTGGCGGCGGTGGCCGGAGACTTCCAGCCGGTGCCCGGTTTGGAGGCCCGCACCAGGATGCTCCGGTCCCAGATGATTTCCGGTGCGGGCCGGATTTCATGCACCGGATTGGCGCTGGCCGCCAGTTTCATCAGGGTCCAGCAATAGCTGTTGATGAGCGGTGCCAGGTGCCCCAGGCGGGCGGCGGCGCGGAAGAATTGCGTATGTTCAAAGGTCTGTGGCGCCGGGCGGTCTTGCCAGCACTTCCAGAAGCGTTTTCCGAAGCGGCGCGGCATCTGCCAGCCCAGATGCAGAAGGCATGCCGGTCCGCGCTTCAGCCGCACGGTATCGATCCGAATATCCTCCCGGGCAAAGCCCGCGGCATGCAGCACATCCTGCAGGTCGCGGCGGTTGGAAAAGCAGGTGATGCCATGCGCCCGGGTCGGGTGTTCATTGGGAAACGTGATAAAGCACTGCCCCCCGGGCGCCAGCGCGCGGTAGACATTGGCAAAGAACGTCGCCGGATCGGCCACATGCTCGACGGTATCGCCGGAAATGATCAGCGAGTAGCGCTGGGGCAGGCGTGCCGTCGCGTCGGGGGCACAAAAGTCCATGACAAACAGCTTAATGCCGCGGATGGCCGCACCGGCGGCCGCTGTTACATCGGCCTAGGCGTTCGGCGCCCGCCTTCAGAGCGGCGGCGGAGTGGTCACCGTGGCGAGGTGGGCGCGGACCTCGTCCAGGCGGGCGTCCCAGCTTTCGTGGCGTATGGCGGCGCTGCGGGCCGCATCGGGCCCGGGCGCCCGCAAAGCCGCATGAATTTCGCGCACAAAGGAATCCGCATCGTGAGCGATACGGCATTGGCCGAGCACCTGGACTTCTGGAATGGCGGTGGAAACAACCGGCAACCCGGCCGCCAGATACTCCCGCGCCTTGAGCGGGTTGGAGTGCAACGTGACCGGGTTGATGGGAAACGGAATCAGACCGACATCAAACCCCCGGGCATAAGCCGGCAGGGATGCATAGGGCTGGCGGCCCAGCAGGTGCACATTGGGCAGGGCGGCAAGGCGCGAAACATCCATGGTGATGTTGCCGAGCATGACCAGTGACGCCTGGGGAAAACGCCGGGCCACATGGATCAGCAATTCCAAGTCCACCCAATCCCGGGCGATCAAACCAAAATAGCCCAGGATCGGGCGCGGCAGGCCGGCCAGCCCGGATGGAATCTGGGTCGCGGGGGCCAGTGCCGTGCGAAAATGTTCGTAATCGACCCCATGCCGCACCAGGAACGTTTGCGGGTTGATCTGCCGCCGGGGTTCGACCAGGTTGGCGGCCGAGACGATTACCAGATCGGCCCGGCGGAGCAGTTGCTGCTCGAGTTCCACGAGGGTGGCGGTGTGCACCCCGGAAAAAGCCGTATATTCGTCGACACAGTAGTAGATCAGCGTTTCTTCACCCAGGTGCCCCGCGATCATGCCGGCGGCCGGGTTGAAGACCCAGTTTATGACGTGCTGAAAGTTGAGGTGGCGCATGGCGTGGCGGATATGCCGGCCCATGAGCCAGCGATTGAGGCGTGTGCCCCGGGGGCCGTAGAACGGCACCGCCAGCGGATTGAGCACATGGATGTTGCGCTCGACCTGGCGCAGCGGCGTGGCCAGGGCGGCGGCCTTGCGCAAGATGCGGCGCAGGTCGTAACCGGACCAGACCCGCGGCGTGCGGTAGCCGATGGAGTTCACCCATAGCACCCGGTTGTCCCGTGCGAGCAGACGCATCAGGTGTGTTTTGGACAACGGGTCGCCGGTCCAGTCGTGACTGAAACACAGCAGGTCGCGGCCGCGGAGCAGCGCCGGAGTTGGCGTCCTGGTACGTGCCTCCGTGTTTGGGAAAATAGCGGTCGCCATGGCGGGCGGCGCCAGCCCGATCAAGTTACTCATGAGTCTTTCCTTGTTCTATCCGGTACGCCGAGTTGCGGTGCGCGGCCCGGAAGCCCGGCGTGGGACGATTCCCCGCGGAATCCGCTGCGGGATTGGGCAGTCGCGCCGCGGTGGCTGGCGGGGGATCCACGGCGGCAAAGAACCGGTCGGCCACGCTGGTCCAGGTATGGTGTTCGAGCACCACCTGGCGGCCCTGCCGCCCCATGCGCTGCAAGTTGGCCGGATCGCGCAGCAGGTGTGTCATCCGTTCCGCCAGTTCGCCCACATTGCCGGGTTCCACCAGGTCGCCGGTGAGGCCGGCGGTAATGTTTTCCCGCAGCGCACCGGTGCGGGAGACCAGGGCGGGCATCTCGTAGGCCAGCGCTTCGAGCGGCGCCACGCCGAAAGGCTCATACAGGGACGGCAGTACGAACAAGGTGCATTGGCGGAAGAGCGTTTCCAGCCGGGCGCGCTGGGCGGGATCGGCCTTGTTCAGAAAGCCGTGCCAGGTGACACCGGACTGCAAATCGTGGGGTAGGGTCAGGTGGCGCGGGCCCACGATATGCAGACGGGCCCGGGGGATGCGCCCGCGCACGATGGCGAAGGCCTGCAACAGATCCCGGCCGCCCTTGCGGGCGAAATCGGCCCCGACAAAGAGCACTTCGCAGGTGTCATAGCGTTTGGTCTCCGCCGGGGCGGGGATGTTGTCAAAATTGATCCCCGCGCCGATGGCGACGACTTTGTCCGCCGGCAGGCCAAAATCCCGCACCAGGTTGTCGCGCAGGTAGCGGCCGCAGGTGAAGATCTTTTCCATGCCATGATAGACATTACGCTCAAACGCCGCGGCGCGATCGACCCGCCAGGCGGCAATGCCGGTGGGCGCATAGGGACTGGCCATGGCTTCGCGCACGGTGCTGTCATGAAACGAATAGCAGCGGCAGCGTCCGGCGAGTACCTCCGGCGTGTTGAACAGGGCGCCCAGTTGGACGAAGTCGTACGCCATGTCGGCGGCCTGAATGTGCCGCCGGGCGGTGGCGGTCAGGGCACGGCGATAGGCGGTGTCGAGATAGAACTGGAGGCGCCAGATGGAGCGCTGGGGATGAAAGTTCTTCGCCATATAAAACCATTTGGCGGCGCGAGGCACATCAAAGCCCAGCGCCCGGTGGAGGCGCCCCCGTCGTTGAAATTCCGTGAAGAAATGAAAACTTAAGCCGGACCAGGTGCGCCGGTCCAGGGGGTGATACCCAACGGCGCCGCTGCCGCAAATAGCGATAAATTTCCGGGTCATGAGGGTCATCCTTGTGTTGGAACCATGGCGATTGCCGGTTTGAGGAGTTCTTCGGTTGGGGGGATGCTGCGGGTACGGTAACTGGCCACCAGCGGATGCATGACCTCCAGTAGCCGCGCCGCGGATTGCGCCCAGGTCGGCACGGTCGGCATCTGGCCGATGGCGATCGGCGGCTTGTGGAGCCAGGCCCCAATGGCGGTGGCCAGCGCGGTGGGATTGGCCGGTGGCACCAGCGTGCTCCAGTCCCGATGGGCGATTTCACTGATCCCGCCTACATTGGTGGCGACAAAAGGAGTGCCGCACGCCAGCGACTCCCGCAGCACGTTGGGCAGGCCCTCGGAATGACTGGCCATGACGGTGAGATTGACGGCCCGATACCAGTCCGGCAGATCCCGCTGCGCCACGGAGCCCAGGAAAAATACCGTGCCGCCAAGCCCGAGTCGGCGGACTTGCATTTCGAGCGCCTTGCGGCAGGGGCCGTCCCCGGCCAGGTACAGGTTAATGTCCTGCCCCTGCTTCCGGAGCTGCGCACAGGCCTCCAGCAACACGTCAAGGCCCTTGACCGGGCGCAGATTGCCGACGAACAGCAGCCGGCGGGCATGGGACCGCAACCCCAGCCGGTTGCGTGCGGCCCGCTGATCGCCGCGGGTAAACAGCGCCGCATCCACCCCCTGGTACATTACATGCACCTTCGGCGGTGCGACACCCAGGGCGATGACTCGTTCACGCAGATGCGCATTGACCGTGAGCACGGCACTGGCGGCCTGCAGTGCCGCGGCAATGCGCCGACCGCGCGCGGGATCTTCCCGCGGCAGGATCAGCACATCGGAGCCCCCGACCATGATCGCCGCCGGGATGCCCGCCTCGCGTGCGGCCGCCACTGCCACCGCACCATCGGGATGCGCCCAGTAGCTGACCAGGCATTGCGGCTGGAATTCTGCCACCGTGCGGTGCAACTGCGTCCCCACCGACGCCCGCAGGAACCACTCATAGTGCCGGCGCAGGATGCCGGGCGGGTAATAGTACCGCGGATAATCCACCGGGAAATCCGCCACGTCCGGCAGGATTCCGGTCCGCGCCCGCAGGCCGGTCAGCCAGGAGCGCGGCGCCATGACGCGCACGGCATGGCCCGCCGCCTTACAGGCCTTGCACAGGTGCAGATTATAAGTTCCCAAGCCGGGTTCCTGGGGGTGCGGAAAGATGCTGCTGAAAAACAATATGCGCATAAGGTATTCCTCAGCGTACAGACGTGGGAAAATGTTCCGGGGTGGACGCGGTAAGGACAGGTCCGGCGCCGGCGTCTACGGGGCGCCCGGCGCGGGGGTTTACGGCAAAGATTTCATATTGGCCGATGTGGGCTACGCGGCTACAGCGGTCCGCCAGGAAGGCCCGGTCGATCGTAATTTCATGGGAGTATTCCAGCGCGTACCATTCCGGGTCCACGATAATGAAGGAAATGCCATACTGGTCCACGACGCCCGGCAGCGGGCGCAATGGATTGTGGCCGTCATAGGGGCGCAGGAGCCGGAAATAATCGTAGCTCTTCTGCGGCAGGCTCAGATTGATATACGGTGCCGCCAGGACGCGCGCTGCGGCGGGAACATGGTCTCCAAAATAGGCCACGGTTTGCCAATAGTCGGTCTCCCGATGCGTCAGCGTGCCATAGGCAAACCGCCCCACCTGAAACAGGCAAATGAGTGCGACGGCCGTGCGCGCCAGCGGGCGCCGCAGGGATGCCGCGGAGGCGGCGGATGTCGTGGCGGGGGGGGCGTCGAGAAAATCGTTGAGCAGGCGTGTGACCAGATAGACATAGGCCGGTGCCAGCGTGGCCAGATAGTGCAGGTGAATATTGGTTTGCAGAAAATGGAAAAGCGTTCCGCAGAGCATCCACAGAGCAAAGAAGAAGTCGGCGACGGAAATGGCTGTCCCGCGGCGGATGATGCGGATCCAGCCGATGACGCCCAGGGGCAGCAGAATAGGTTCCGTCAGGAATCCCGTCCAAGCCATCTTAAGCATCAGGCTGGGATTCAGGCCGAAGCGGCCCACGCGGAACAGCACGCCGTTATTTGGGAAATGCACGCCATCGAGTTCATAGGCAAACGCGGCGGTGAAGCCCGCCGGATCGATGGTCCATGCCGCCAGGTATCCCCCCGCTGCGATGGCCACACAGCCCGACAGGAAAAGCAGCAGGCGGTTCCAAGGACGCGGTACGCCACGGGCGGCGGCCCCGGGCGCCGCCAAGGGCCAAAACAGCGCGAGGGCAAATACGGGAATGCAGTAAACTGCGGAGGTTTTCACCAGCAGGGCGACGCCCAGTGCGGCGCCGGAGAGCACACTGGAATAGCGCCCCCCACGGAGCAACAAGATGGCCGCCAGGAGCAACCAGAACAGCAGGTGGGCTTCCAGGAGAATCATGCGCTGGGCCATAACCACCAGGCTGCTCAGACCACACAGCAGGGGAAAGAGCCATGGTCGGCTTTTGAAGCACTGCCGCCCCAGATACACCGCCAGAACGCAGGAGGCCAACCCCAAGGCCACCGAGAAGATCCTGGCCCATAACAGGTCGGCGGGAGCAAAGGCAAAGAATATCCCCAAGGCCAGGAATGTTGCCGGACTGAGAAAGGGATGCAAGCGTCCATCCAACAGCGGTTGGCCGAAGCGGACGGCGTTACGTGCTCCGGAGGCCCAGAATCCCTCGTCCGGATGCAAGGCTGGATAATGTCCCAACCCCACGGTGCGAACGGCTATCAGCAGCGCACAGAGCGCCACACCCACGGAAAATGTGCCGGCGGACGGGAGTTTCCAACGGGTATCACCTAGCGCTGGGGTCATCCGGTTCTCCACTTCGTTTGACAACGGTAAAGGTATGGCACCACCAGAGGATTGGCAGGGTCTGCGGTGGGCGCCATTGGAGTGGGCCGTTTGACGCCGTTGGCCGTCGCGGTCCGGCCGGTGGGAATTATGTCCCCACGGGGGCCGGAGTTGCGCTGCACGCCGGTGCGTCGTGCCCCAGGAGTTGGCGGTAGTGCCGCTGGTAGCTCTGGGCCATGGTCGCCACGTCAAAGCGCTGCCGTACCAGGACTTGTCCGGCCAACCCCAGGCGCTGTGCGCGGTGCGGATCGGTCAGCAAGGCTCGTAGATGGCCCGCCAGCGCCGCAACATCGGGCGGGTCAAAGAGCAGTCCGGTCTGCCCGTCGGCAATCAATTCCGGTAAACCTCCGACGCGGGAGGCGACCACCGGACGCCCCGCCGCCCACGCCTCGAGTACGGCCAGCGGCATGCCTTCGGTGCGGCTGGTGAGCGCGAAGATATCCATGAGACCATAGTAGGGTTGCGGGTGCGCTTGATACCCGGCGAAATGCACGCGCTCGCTGATCCCCAGACTTACCGCGAGGCGCCACAGGTCGGCCAGGCACACGCCCTCCCCTACCAGCAGCGCGTGGGGCAGATGTCCCTGGCAGGGCTCCAGCAGGGCCAAGGCACGCAGCAGCAGATCCTGGCGTTTGACCTCCACCAATCGGCCCACGGTGCCGATGACCGGTGCCTCCGGGGGAATGCCCAGCCGGTGGCGGAGGTCTGCCGCGTTGGTGTCGCCGGCAAACGCCGCCGTCGCGATGCCGTTGGGCACGATCGCCACCTTGTCGGCCGGCGCGATGCGCCATTGGATGATGCTGGCGGCTATATCCGCCGAGACGCAGCAGAAACGTGCCGCGTGGCGGGCCGCCCACCAGGCCAGCCAGCGCGCCCGGCGCCGGGTTTCATAATGCTTACCGTGCTCGGTGTGCAGGACCGCGCCAACACCGGCCCGGCGCGCCAGCGGGCCGGCATAGAACAAGGCACCCATCTGATGCGTGTGGACGACATCGGGCCGGTTGGCTGCGAGCCACGAGCGCAGTCCCGGCAGCGGGCCCAGGTGCAGCCCCGCGGGTTTATAAACGCTGCACACCGGCACGCCCAAGGCTTCGACCTGCGGGGCCAGGATTCCCGGATCTTCCAGGCACACCACCGAAACACGCTGCCCGAGGCGCAACCCTTCCCGCACCAGGTTGAGCACCACCTGTTCCAGGCCCCCGGGTGCCAGGGTCAGAACAACATGATTGACGTGGATCCGCTGATCCATGGAATAGTCTCCCAACTAATTGCCGTCCTGGCCGGCGTGGTTCGGCCAGCCGGACGGCGGCTGGGCATCTCAGGCCGGCACCGCGCCGCCCATGGACGCACGGCATGCCGCCTTGCACAGGATCCACCAGGCCTCCAGCGCCAGGGGTTCCCGTGCCAGCCGCCGCCACGCCGGCCGTACGGCCGCTGCCGCCCCACCCCCGGCCAGGTATTCACCCGCCCACCGGCGGTAAATCGTTGCCTCCTGCTCGCGTACCCCCTGGGGTCCGAGCAAATGGGCATACTTGTGCACCACCCGCAGCATGTTCTGGCAGTCGCGCTCCAGGTTGCTGCGCGAGAGCGACTGGGGTTCCAACACCGCGGTCGTCAGGGGTTCGGGCATCAGGTAGATCGGACCGGCCGTGACCAGGCGCACCCACAAGTCGCGATCTTCGGCCGGCTCCAGGCCGGATGTAAAACGCTCGGCACCCAGTGCACGGCGCCGCACGAGCAGCCCGCTGGTCCACATGGCCAGCGCGATCCGAAAGGCTGCGGCGCCGGCCGGGCGCAGGATCCGGCCGCAGAGGCGCTGGTCGGGATGGGGGGGCAGGACCCGGCCTTTGCCGGGAGTTTGCACGAATCCCCAACTGCTGACCACGCCAACGGTCGGCGCGGTGGCCAGAATGGCATATTGCCGCTCGAGTTTGTCGGGCTCCCAGTAATCGTCGGCATCGAGAAACGCGAGGTAGTCGCCCCATGCCGCGTCGATCCCCGTGTTGCGGGCGCTGGCGGCGCCGCCATTGGGTTTGGTCAACAGGGTGATGTGGTCCGCGTAGGGTTGCAATGTTCCGGCCAGATCATCCGGGCTGCCATCATCAATGACGATGATCTCCCGTGGTCGCAGCGTTTGTGCCAGGACACTGTCCACGGCGCGCCCGATGGTATGGGCGGCGCGGTACGCCGGCATGATAACGCTGATGGAGGCCGAGTTCATGCGGGGGCCCTGTAATAGATGGGGGTGTTGTTCAGAGGCGCCGCGTCCTGCCGCCAGGCTTGGAATAAAGGGCGGAAGGTGCGGACCAGGCACGGCATAATGACGGCCAACCGTATCACCGCACGCAACACCATGGCCCAGCAGGCCCCGACCAGCCCAAACTGCCAGACCAGCCAGGCCGCCACCATAACGTGCCCCATGCCCCATAGCGCGGCCCGGGCTTGGGCGGCATCCTTGTGCAACGCATTGAGCGTGTAGCCCAGGATCGATTCGATCCCGACCAGCGGCAGCAGCCAGATGGTGATCCGTATAACCTGCTGACAGACGGCGGAGCGCCCGGGAAACAACAGTTGCGCGATCGGACCGGCCAGCAGGCTCACCGCCGCGGCGGCCGGCAGGCACACGAGCAGCATCACCAGCAGAAAATGCGCGACGGTGCGGATAATGCGGCCCGGGCCGTGCCGCGGGGCGTCGGCCACGGCCGGATACGCCACGACTCCCAGACCGTCGGGCAGGGCGCTTAACCGATCGGCCAGCAGCGAACCGGCGGAGAAGAAGCCAAAGGTCGTTGGCCCCAGCAGGCTCGCGACGGTTAACGCGGTGACATTCTGCGTCGCCGTGCTGGCCAGTTGCTGGGTGGCGAAAAAGCGCGCGTGCCATAACAAGCCGCCCACGCGGCGCGGATGCCAGGTCAAACGGACCGCACAGTGCCGGCGGCTGATGAGCGTGCATAACAGCACCGCGCCCACGAGGGGGCCGGCGAGATACGCGCTGCTGAGTGCCACCGGACCGGCCCCATACCAGGTCAACAGTATGGCCGCACCAATCGACGTTATGCCGGAAATCATGTTGGTGTTGGCCACCAGCGGGAAACGCTGCAACGCCTGGAGCAAATCGATGGCGGTGGTGGTCACCGTATTGATGAGCATGCCCAGGACGCCCACCAGGGTGCACAGCAGGACGGTGTGCGGATAGTGCAGCAGGCGACAGCCGGTGATGGCCGCCAGCGCTGCCAGCACGGCCAGACTCAAACGGGCGCCGAGCTGCTCGGCCAGGGCCTGGCCCCGGGTCTCCGGTTCCCGCGCCACGGTGCGCACAAACGTGCCGCGCAAGCCCAGGTTGGTCAGACAAGTGGTGGTGGCCACCACGGTCGCAGCCGTGGCGAATTGGCCAAAGTTGGTGGGTCCCAGGCCACGGATGATATACGCCGTGGCCGGCAGCATCAGGGCGCTTAATAGCAGCGGCTGACAGGAGAAATAGAACGATCCGAACGTGACGCGGGCGGCGGCACCGGCGGTGGGCAGCCGCGGCGGCACATCTTGCTCTGCCAGGGAGGGCGGTGGGGTATCTAACGCCATGATTTGATCCTATGCCACAAGCAGCCGGACAAAAAAATACAGGAAAGCCAGCCACAGGATGCTCGCCCCGAGCAACGAACCGCTCAGGCGAAAACTCAGGGGCGGCAGCACCGCCGGATTCCGCGCCGCGCGCAGCAACGCCATGGCATTGAGCAGCCCCAGAATCAGATAGGTGGACAGCGAGTAGACCCGCGAGAGCGTGAAAATACCCACCGCATAGGCCACCGTTATGCCCAGCAGGCAGGCCCGCAAGCGCCACAGACGCGGATCCGCCGTCAATTCGGTCACGGCGGCCTGGCGGAGCGCCCGGGCGTCGCGCCGCGACCCCAGGCCCAGTGGCGCCAACCGGCTTTGCGTTGCGGCCGAGCACAAGGCGGTCAGCGGCAGCAGAAACGCCCCCAAAAACAGTGTGCCCCCGACAAACCCCAGCTCGGCATAGCTGTGCACGTACGAGTTATGGGCCACGAGTCCCGCCTCCTCCTCGTAACGATCTTTGCCAATACCGAATACCGGGGCGCGCTTGATGAACTCCATGCCGTCGCGCCACAGGCGAATGCGGCTTTCGGCGGTGTCGTTTTCATCCAGGCTGATGTTCGTCTGGCGGCCGGCAAACACCAGGAGCAGCGCCGGCAGCAGGATTGTTGTGAGGATGGCGGCCCGTCGCCAACCGGCGCGGGCAATCAGCCACACCAGCGCCCCGGTCAACAACGACAGAAATCCGCCGCGCGAACCGGTCAACGCGAAGGCGTACCCCAGCAGCACCAGTATCGGTCCCCACCCCAGCAAACGTGCCACGGGGTGGCGGGATTCCAGCAGGAAATGGACGGTGGCCAGCAGGGCGGTAACCAGCACCAGGGAAAAATCGTTGGGGTCGCTGAAGATGCCCGAGGCCTGTAATTGCAAGATGACTTTGGATTCTCCTGTGGCCTGGTCGATGGTGGCATCGCGGCGTTCCAAGGCCTGGATGCCTTGGACTTCCAGCAGGCCGTGGTACCGCAACGTCGCCAGGGTGGCGGTGGCCAGGATCATCAGGATCGTGAGCCGTAAGAACAAGCGCAGCCGGCCCGGGGTGTTGACCAGTCCCACCACCAGCAGGAAATAGAGCAATAATTTCAGGAAGGCCACCGCCCCAAAGCGTGCTTCCCACAGGTTGCCGTGACTCAAATGCGAAAGCACGATGGCCGGCAGCAAGCCCACCACGCACAGGATGCCCGGATGGGCCCGCAACGACCGCCAGCGCACCAGCGGTAAAATGGCGGGCCACGCGGCCACCAGGCAGCAGACCATCAGCACTTCATAAATCGGCAGGGCTTCCAAGCTCGCAACGATTTCCGCCGGCCGGACGAACAGCGTGGCGTTGACCAGGACAAATAACGCAAAGGCCAGCCGGCACGCCGGGCGGGCGGGTCGTGGCGCCACCGACCGGGTGCCCGTTACGGCGGCGGGCGTTACTGGCAAGACCTGGGGCATAAGGGATTCCTGTCCACAAAGTGGGGCGGCCTCCGGCGGTGAAATTCTGGCCGGTCCGCAAACACGACCGCCGGGTCGCAGCGCTAATTCGCGGGCATCGTGGCGGCTACTGCCCGCACCAGTGGCCCAAAGCCCATCACGCTTTGGGCCAGTTTGGTGGTGCGGCTGGTGCGTGGCGCCGGGCCGGGCGGCGGCACGGAACTGACCGTGCTTGCCGAGCACTGGAAATCCTGAAGTTTGGCGCGATTGAACACCACCCCGGCACAGCGTGCCTCCAGCGTGCTCAACCGCCGTACGGCCTGCGCTGCCAGCGGTGCCGGCTGCCCGCGGGCGATCGTCAGGATCACCCCATCAACTTCATGTGCCAGCACGGCGGCTTCCAGGCTGCCCAGAATCGGGCCGGTGTCGATGAGCACAATATCGAATTCCCGCCGGGCCTCTTCGAGCAAGCCGCGGATGCGCCGGGCGGTGAGCTGGCAGGCATCGGCGGCGCTGGCCTGGCCGGCTGGTAATATGAACAGGTACGGTACCAACGGCAGCACTTTGTTTTGCAGGCGCCCGGTTTCCATGGCTTCCAACAAACCTTCGTGGCCCTGGACGTTGAACCCCTGCGTCAGGCGGCGTCCCACGAAATCGCCATCGATTACCAGGGTGCGCTGATGGGCGGCGGCGAAGGATAACGCCAGGGCGGCGGTTAAACTGGTTTTGCCGTCGCCGGCGGTGGCACTGGTGATCAAGTAGCGGTGCGCGCCGTGCGGGGCGGCGCGGTTGGACAGCAAGACACGCAAATGATGAACCCCATACGCGGCCGCCATGGACTGGTCCGAGACCGGCCGCCGCCCCTGAATCTCCGGCAGCAGACCCAGCAACGGAATGTGCTGGCGCGCGGTATCGTGTGCCGCTTCATCGGAGTAGCGATAGCGCCGGCGCACCAGCGAAACCAGCAGCACGATCCCGGCCGGGAACCCGGTGCCGCCGAGTGCCGCAGCTCCCACGATGGCGGTACGGTGCTTGGACTTCGGGGCCAGCGACACCTCCCCAGCGCTGATGATGCTCAGGCGGCTGCCCATGGCGCCCTCCGCCCGCAGCACCTCGAGTCGGCGGTTAAGGGCGGTCAGTTCGGTCTGCAGGGCATCCCGTTTGGTCTGCATCTGCTCCAGGTCCTGCCTGGTGTTTCCCAGCGTGACCAGATCCTGCCGGGCTTGGGCGAGCAATTGGGTTAGATTCTCCGCACTGCTGCGGAGTTCTTCCACGCTGCGTCCGGCGGCCAGGGATACATGCGCCCCGGGTTCGGCATTGGGTTGGTCCGCCCGGTGCGATTGGCTATAGAGTTGGGCATATTGGCGTACGCGCAGCGTGGCACTTTCCAATTGTTGGCGTGCAATAATGACCGAATGATGGGCTTTGCCATAGGTCAGGAGCAGGCGATCGAGTTCGCTTTGCAGCCGCACCTGTTCGTCCCAGTAGGAACGCATGACCGGGTCGATGGCGGCAATTTGTTCGGCGGTCGGAGCGGTGGCCGGTTCATAGGGCGCGGTGCTGCCGCCGGGCTGGGTGGTGGCGTTGGCCAGCGCCAGGTTAATGTCGGTCAGGGCATCCTGGAGTTTATTGCGCCGCAGAGCCAGGGCATCGTAGGTCGCATCGAGCTTCGTGGTGCCATATTGCCCGGCCCGCTCCCGCATTTGTGCGGCGAGTTGTTGGATCTGCGCCGTCAGCGTGCGCTGCCGTTCTTCGAGCAGGCTCAGACGTTGTTCGGCAAGCTTCTGGTCGCTGGAGTCGTAGAGGTTGGCATAGGCATGGATCACGGCCGTAACGGCAGCGGCCGCCACGCCCGGATCGGCATCGGTTAGCGTCAGCGAAATCAACTCGCTCCGTGGCTTGGTGTCCACCTTGAGATTGTCGGCCAGGTATTCTTCCCGGTTCGGCGGCGCCCGCCCGCCGACGGCCTTCCAGGCGTCATCGTGCGCTGCCATGTCCAGCACCCGGTGGCTGATCATCAGCGTTTTTTGCGAGAGCATGAAGTTTTCGAAGAAGGGCAGCGGCTGGTTCTGATCGGTCTCTTCGCGGACCTGGGGGCGCGAATAGGCGATGCGGAGAAGTCCTTCGCTGGTGTAGGAGGGCCGCGTTTGCTGCCACGCCGCCGCGCCCAGTGCCAAACCCGTCAGCACACCCAGCAGGACAACCAGGGTATAGCGGCCCCGCAGGGCGGCGTGGATTTGCCGGCCAATCTGGAATTCGGCCGCGGCCGAGGGGTCGTCTGTAGTGCCCGCCGGTTCCGTCGGCGCGGCCCCGCCGGAAACACCGCCGGCAGGAGGCCGCACGGTCAGCGTGGATGCGACCGTGTCATCCGGGGGCCCTGGCAGTTCCACCAGGCGTGTTTCACCGGTGCTGCCGGCAGCAGTTTTCGGCTCGTCTCGTACCATGGCCGAATACTCCCTTCCTTTGAATTCCCGGTGGGGTGCACGACCTGTGCCCCCGGAGCCGGCGTGCTTCAGCTACAGGGCGCGTCCTGGCCGTGCCGGAGGGGGTTCGCCGGTGCCGCATGCCGGCGTACCGCCCAGTCGGCGTGGGCCGCCGCGACGCGGTCTTCCCCGGCGTTGGTGGTCGGTACGCGTGCGGCCTGCCGTTCGGGCCCGGCCGGCCAGGGGTCTTCCGGCGGGAGTATTTCCGCCGCCACCTGGGCCGCGGCACCGTACTGGCCTAACAAGCTGCGGCGCACCGCCTCGAGCGCTTCGGCCAGAAAATGGAACGGGGTGCACACGGCGATGCGCAGATCCAGCAGGGCGTTGAATTCCCGCACATAAAACACGTCATGGGCCACTTTGGCACGCGAGCCCCGGAGCGTCGGATCCTGGGGATCGTCCGCCGGCACCAGCATTTGTGCCAGCCCCGTGATGCCCGGACGCACCAGCAGGCGCTGGCGGTAGTGGGGAATCCGGGTTTCCAGGCGCAGCGCAATTTCCGGCCGCTCCGGGCGCGGGCCGATTAACCCCATTTCGCCGCGCAGGATGTTCCAAAGCTGCGGCAGTTCGTCCAGATGGGTGCTCCGTAGAAATCTGCCCAGGGGGGTGGTACGGCAATCGTTTCTGGCGGCCCACACCGGCCCGGTGCGGGCCTCGGCGTTGTGCACCATCGTGCGCAATTTGTAGAGCCGGTAAATGCTGCTGTTTTTCCCCAGGCGCATTTGCGTGTAGAACGCGGGACCCCGGGAGGTCGCTTTGACCAGCACCGCCAGCAGCAGCACCAGCGGTGCGGTCAGAATGAATAGATGCAGGGCCACCAGCCATTCCAGCGCCGCCTTCACCGGCCGATAGAACCGCCGGCGGGACGGCACCGAATGGTCCTGCCCCACCGTGCCGCCCACCGTGGGCGAAAGATCGGTGACCGGTACGCGGCGATTATTTGCCCCCGTCCAGTCGGACCATGTAAGCATTCCCATATCCCCCTCCCCTCCAAATCCACGGCACGCTCGATAATGCCGGTCCAACCTGCCACCGTGGACATTCCCCCACACCTTACGCGGCCTGCTCCAGCAGGGCCGCTTCTATATCCACCGCCACGCTTTGTCCGAGAATACTTACCTGCAACACCAGGCGGGTGCTCCGGCCGCACTGCACCACCACGCCCTGCAAGCCCTGGAGCGGACCGCGCGCCACACGACAGGTGCGGCCGACCGCGATAAACGGATACCGCGCCAAGGTGCCCGGTTCCCGCAGGGCCAGGGCCACGGCGGAGAGTTCGTTGAGCAACCGGTTCTGATCATGCACCGCGATGACCTGGCAGAGGCGCTGGGTCGCCAGGGCCACGCTGCGCTGCTCGGCGGTACCACAGAAGAACACGTACGATGGGAATAATGGTTCCATCCCGCGCCGCCGGCGCCCCCCGGAAAACGTAAGGCGTTCGACCATGGGTAAAAAGTAGCTGATGTGTCGTTCGTGCAGGTCCCAGGCAAAGGCCTTCTCGCTGCGGGATTTGGTGTGCGCCACCCACCAGCATCCGTCTTGTGATCCCAGGGCGTCCTCATTGGGCCCCAGGATCGGTGGATTGTCGTGCCATGCCAGCATCCAGCACCTCGCCTGCAACGATCCGGTTTCGATCACAGTCTCACGCATGCCAACGGCGACCGCGCGCCGCGCGGACTTCGTCCCTGTCGGTGCACCGCACCGTCCAGGCAGACTCAACATGGGATTCCGCCGGCCCTGCAACTGTTGGAAGGGTGGGCCGATCCATCCCGGAGTGAACGCTTCGCCAGACCTGCGGTGACGGGGTGCCCCAATCCGTGGGTAATAGATATTGGGTTATGTTTTACTTAGACCGATGCCTTGCACGCATCCCAAGAATGGAACTGTTGTATGGCTCCCCGATCCGTGCTTCCCCCCACGTGGCCCCCACATTTCCCTCCCACTGTTGCCCGCGCTTCGTGGTACTTCTCCGTCGTACGGGGGCAATAAACAAAGTGCGTACCAGCACCGCGAAGCGCTGCGGATCGCGGCTGGTTCCGTCCGGCGGCAGATCAAGCCATACCAGTATTTACGAAGGTTCCCCGGGCCGCGGAGATCCCTCCGGTCCCGCTGACGTATGTTCGCTAGCGTTTGCGGTACGCTGGCCCGGCACCGACTAATTGTCCGGCCAAGCTCATGTTCTTCGTGACTTATTGTCGGGCCTCGCTTGCGAATGCGGGGATTGGGGATTGCCAAACCGCGGTTCGGGCAACGGACAGACGGGCCACGGGCCGCCGCGAAGTTGACCAGGACGCGGCATCCTGTAAATGGGTGTATCTTCCGGGAAAGCACCGATGTTGACCGCGCTGCGCGGCGAGTTAAGTGGTTAAGTGGGAAGGATGAGCACCGGGCGGTTGGTGGTTGCACGGCGCGCCGTGGGTGGCCAACGCGGTTGCGATGTTGACCAGGCAAAACCACGCGGGTGCCCGAGCGAGTCAGCGATGTTGACACTATTGAACCACGAAAAACACGAAAGGGCACGAAAGGCGGGTGGGGTGGAGGCGTACCGGGGGCGCGGAACACGCCGGTGAGGGCACCGGCGCCACTGCGGACGCACTTAGACAGCGGCGGGACGCCGCTGCCACTTTTTGGGGGCGCGTGCTGCGGAGGGGTATTCGGTTGTCAAAGAGCGCGGGGTGCGGAGGCGGCGGTGCGGGTTACCGATGATGACGTCGGCGGAGGGCCAAGGGGTGAGGAGGGGATTGTCGATTTTTGAGTTTTGAGTTTTGATTGAGGTAGGGAGCGGGCCATCGGATGATTGGGCCATCGGGCCATTGTCTGAAGTTGTGGAACGTCCAACGTTCAACGTCGAACTTCCAACGTTCAAAGGGGTTTGGGCAGGAGAGCTGGAGGCTGCGGGGGTCAAGAGGGCGTCGGTGCAATGGAAGTTGGCGTC
>Ga0316217_10001295_pt1 | contig 33204 bp, 31 predicted proteins | sample 1anoAmetaG_FD_203633 | JGI IMG/M metagenome (GOLD analysis project Ga0316217, IMG submission 203633) | Freshwater microbial communities from Trout Bog Lake, Wisconsin, USA - 1anoA | ecosystem: Environmental > Aquatic > Freshwater > Lake > Hypolimnion/Profundal zone | place: USA: Wisconsin...
CGGCCTTCTAAGCCGTAGGTCGCGCGTTCGAGTCGCGCTGGGCGCACCATTCCAGAATCGCCCGGGACCCTCGTGTCCCGGGGATTCTCCTGGTTTGGGAAGCATTCAGCGCCGATGCTCTTCCTCGTGGCCACGTTCCTCATGGCCCCGCCCCTCGTGGCGGCCCTCGTTCCGGTGCCCCTCGTGGCGGCCCTCGTTCCGGTGCTCCTCGTGACGGCCCTCGCCCCTGCGCTCCTCATGGTGCCAGTTGCGGTACCGGCCGGCCGGGAACCGGACCAGGCCGGGGGGCACCCGGCGGCCCTCGATGAAGTCGAACCGGGCCCTGGGGGAGCGGGCGCGGTACCAGCCATCGGGGCGCCGGCACCAGTACCATCCGCCCGAGAAGAAGACCTTTTCGCCGAACCCTTCCACGACCTGGATGCCGGGCGACACCGTCACCAGCGGCGGGGCCACGGGCAGGCCGAGGTCGATGTGGAGGCTCACCTGGGCCCGGGCGGCGGTGGCGCCGAGGGCCAGGACGAATACCACTGGAATGAGCTGTCTCCTCATGGGGCGCTCCTTGGCGGAAGGTGTTCTGGCAGATTGGAACCGTCCGGCACCCCAAAGGTTTACCCGGATGCCGCCGGCCGCCGGTTGAAGCCCGGCCGGGCCAGGGTGCGTTCGCGATCCAGGATTTGGAACATGCCGGTCCTCCTCCATTTATCAAATCTATGCGAATGAGTCTTTCTTTCAACGAAATCGTGAATTAAAGTAATTTTGGCAATTGTTCCAGGTCAGCCCATGACCATGCTGGATCGACAACCCGAAGCGCGACCCCACCCGGAGGAGGCCGCCCGCCCCGTGCCGGTGCGCCGAACCATCGGGGATGAACAAATTGAATCCATGGACGCACTTGCGGTGGAGGAGCCGCTGGAGATCCAGCTGGCGTTCCGGGGGCCCCAGGGCCTCGAAATTCGCAATTTATCGATCACCATGCGCACGCCGGGCGAGGACCCGGAACTGGCGGTGGGATTCCTCTTCACGGAGGGGATCATCCGCAGCCGGCACGACCTGGCCGGGCTGGAGGCCCTGCCCTCCGGCCCCCACGGCACCTGCCGGAGCAATCGGATCCGGGTGGCGCTCCAGGAGCGCATCGCCGTCGACACCCCGAGCCTTGAACGCAATTTCTACACAACATCAAGTTGCGGCGTCTGCGGCAAGGCCTCCATCCAGGCCCTGCGGACCCGCAGCGCCTTCCCGTCACCGTCCCCGGGTTCCGGGCCCCGGGTCCCGGCGGCCCTCCTGCAGGCGCTGCCGGACCGGGTCCGGGCGGCCCAGGCGGTCTTCCAGGCCACCGGAGGCCTGCACGCCTCCGCCCTGTTCGCCGCCTCCGGGGAGCTCCTGCTGCTGCGGGAGGATGTGGGCCGCCACAACGCCCTGGACAAGGTCATCGGCCGGGCGGTCCTGGAGGGCCGGATCCCCCTGGACGACCACCTCCTGTTCCTGAGCGGCCGGACCAGCTTCGAGCTGGTCCAGAAGGCGTCCATGGCCGGGCTGCGCTTCCTGGCCGCGGTCGGCGCCCCCTCCAGCCTCGCCCTGGATCTGGCCCGGGAGGCCGGCATCACCCTGGTGGGCTGGCTCCGGGACGGACGGTTCAATGTCTACCACGGTGCCTGGCGCATCACCTGACCCTCGCGGAGCCCCCATGCCCAGACCCGCCGCCCTGCCTCCGCCCGAACCGACGCCGCCCCGGGTTTCGGCCCCGCCTTCGGCCGCCGGCGGGCTCCCGGCCATCCTCGCGGCGACCCGGCATGCCCTGGCCGAAATGGGGCCGCTCCGGGCCGCCCGGGAGCTGGCGAAGGTGAACCAGCCCGGCGGCTACGACTGCCCCGGCTGCGCCTGGCCGGACCCCGACGACCGCCGGGAGCTGGTGGGCTTCTGCGAGAACGGGGCCAAGGCGGTGGCCGAGGAGGCCACCCTGAAGCGGGTCACGCCGGAGTTCTTCGCCCGCCATTCCCTCGCCGAACTGGCCGGATGGTCCGATCACGACCTCGGCGCGGCGGGCCGGCTCACCCACCCGATGCTCCTGCGGGAGGGGGCCGGGCACTACGAGCCGGTGGGCTGGGACGAGGCCTTCTCCCTGCTGGCGGAGGAACTGCGGGCCCTGCCTTCGCCCGACCAGGCGGTGTTCTACACGTCGGGGCGGACCAGCAACGAGGCGGCCTTCGCCTACCAGCTGTTCGTGCGTATGTTCGGCACCAACAACCTGCCGGACTGCTCGAACATGTGCCATGAATCCAGTGGCCTGGCCCTGAAGGAGACCCTGGGGGTGGGCAAGGGCTCCGTGACCCTCGCCGATTTCGACCACGCCGACTGCATCCTGATCATCGGCCAGAATCCCGGCACCAACCATCCCAGGATGCTCGCCACCCTCCAGGCCTCCGCCCAGCGCGGGGCCCGGATCATCAGCCTCAACCCCCTGCTCGAGACGGGCGTCAAAGCCTTCACCCATCCCCAGAAATTCTGGACCTGGATGGGCAACGGCACCCCCATCGCCAGCCTCCACCTGCCGGTGAAGGTCAACGGCGACATCGCCGCCCTCAAGGGGCTCATGAAGGACCTGCTGGAAGCCGAGGACAAGGCCCCGGGCACGGTCTTCGACCACGGCTTCATCGCCGCCCACACCCGCGGATCCGCCGCCTTCCTGGAGGACCTGCGGGCCACCCCCTGGGAGGAGATCACGGCCCGCTCCGGCCTGTCCCGGGAGCGGCTCGGGGCCGCCGCGGCGGTCCTGCGGGAATCCCGGGCCACCATCGCCTGCTGGGCCATGGGGCTCACCCAGCAGACCGCCGCCATCGGCTGCATCCAGGAGGTGGTCAACCTCCTGCTGCTCCGGGGCCAGCTGGGACGCAGGGGCGCCGGGGTCTGCCCGGTCCGCGGCCACAGCAACGTCCAGGGCGACCGCACCATGGGGATCTTCGAACGGCCCGCCGCCGGGTTCCTGGACGCCCTGGCCCGGAACTTCGGGTTCGAGCCGCCCCGCCGCCCGGGCTTCGACGTGGTGGAGGCGATCCGGGCCATGCACGAAGGCCGGGCCGGGGTGTTCTTCGCCCTGGGCGGCAATTTCCTGTCCGCCACGCCGGACACCCTCTTCACCGCCGAGGCCCTGGGCCGCACCCGGCTGACGGCCCACGTCTCCACCAAGCTCAACCGGTCGCACCTGGTCACGGGAAGGCGGGCCCTCATCCTGCCCTGCCTGGGCCGCACCGAGATCGACCGCCAGGAAGGCGGGGAGCAGTTCGTCAGCGTCGAGAACTCCATGGGCTGCGTCTCCGCCTCCCGGGGCAACCTGGCCCCCGGCTCCGACCAGCTGCGCAGCGAGGTGGCCATCGTGGCCGGCCTGGCCCGGGCCGTCCTGGACGGCACCCCCCTTGAGGGCGCGGTGGACTGGCGCGCCTGGACCGCCGACTACGGCCGGATCCGGGAGCAGGTGGCGCGGGTGGTGCCCGGCTTCGAGGATTTCGACGCGCGGCTCCGGGCCGGCGGCTTCCACCTCCCCCATGCCGTCCGCGACCAGCTGCGCTTCGACACCCCCAGCGGCAAGGCCGAATTCACGGTCCACCCGATCCCCCGGGTGGACCTGCCCGAAGGGGCCCTCCTGCTCATGACCCTGCGCAGCCACGACCAGTTCAACACCACCATCTACGGCCTGGACGACCGCTACCGGGGCGTCACCAAGGGCCGGCGGGTGGTGTTCGTGAACGAACGGGACCTGGACCGCCGGGGCCTGCTGCCCGGCCAGCGGGTGGACCTCACCAGCCACTTCGAAGACGAGACCCGCCGGGCCGAGGGCTTCCTGACCGTGCCCTACGACATTCCCGAAGGCTGCGCGGCCGCCTACTTCCCGGAAACCAACGTCCTGGTGCCCATCGGCAGCGTGGCCGCAAGGAGCAACACCCCTGCATTCAAGAGCATCGTGGTGACGCTGGCGGCGGGGTGAAAGAGATCCTTGACGGAACAGGGATGCGCCGCCGCCCCGGGCCGAATACCATGGGTCCAACCCTTCCCCGGTAAGAACCCGCCACGCCCATGACGCCCCTCCTCAGGCTGTTCGCCACTTTGATCCTCGCCCAGGCCATCCTGGCCGCCCAGGGTCCCGGGCGCCTGCCCCTGCGCCATTACGGGAACGAGAACGGCCTCTCCAGCGAGGTGGTCACCTCCATGGCCCAGACCGCCGACGGCCGGGTCTGGGCCGGCACCGAGGCGGGGCCGGTCTACTTCGACGGCCAGGGCTTCGTCCCCTTCGCCGGGACCCTGCCGTCCGGGATGACCACCGACCTGTTCGCCGACGCCGACGGCTCCCTCTGGGTCGCCACCTACGGCGGGGTCGCGCGGATCCAGGGCGGCCGGGCCCGGGTCCTCGGCGAGGCGGAAGGGCTGGCGCCCGGGATGTACCCGAGGGTCGGCCGGGACGCCTTCCACCACCTCTGGGTGCTCGGGACCGGCGCCATCTTCATCGAGAACGGCCCCATGAACTTCGTCAAGGCCCAGGCGTTCCCGGTACCGGGCCGGCCCATCCAGATGTTCGTGGACCCCGCCTGCCGGGAGGTCCTGGCCATCACCTCCAAGGCCATCCTGCAATGGCGCGGGGACCGCTGGGAGGTCCTGCCGGGCCCGCCGATCGGGCCCAGGGAGGAATTCCTCAACCTGGCCAAGGACGGCTCGGAGGCCATCTGGGTGCGGTCCGGCCAGGCCCTCTGGCAGCGCCCGAAGGGCGGCGGCTGGCGGCGGGAGCGGGCCAACATGGGCGGCGGCTACAATTTCAGCTCGCGCCTGGAACGGGACGCCCAGGGCTGGGTCTGGTTCGACGACGCCGACGGCCTCTGGCGCATGAACGGCGACCAGCGGGCCCGCTTCAGCCGGCCGGATGAGGAGGCCCGCGGTGGGCTGGTGGACCGGGAGGGCGGCATCTGGATCCGCACCGACCGGGGCATCAACCGCACGCTGGGACAGGGCCGCTGGCAGCTCTATGACCGCCGGGACGGCCTGGCCACCGATCTGGCCTGGCAGCCGATCCGGGACCACCTCGGCCAGCTCTGGGTGGGCACGGAAAAGGGCCTCTGCGTCTCCACCCGGCAGGGGTTCCGGGAGGTCCTGCCCGGGCGCATCCTGAGCCTGGCCGTGGCCCCGGACGGCCATGTCTGGGCCGCCGGGAGCCCCGGCGGGACCGTCTTCGAGATCGACCCGCGGACCCTGGCCGTGCAGGCCCGCACCGTGGACGTGCTGCCCAGGGCCCGGATCACCGCCGGACTGGCCGTGGACGCCGACGGCACCCCGTGGGTCGCGGACCAGTATGCCGGCGTGGCGCGGGGGACCCGGAAAGGCCAGGACTGGGCCTGGTCCGCCGTCACCCTGGGCGGCCGGCCCATCAGCGCGGTCCAGGGCCTCATCGCCGTCCCGGGGGGCGGCCTGATCGCCATCCACGACGGCACCGCCTCCCTGATGCGGAACGGGATCTGGAACCCGATCCCCGACCTCCTGCCGGAACTGCCCGCCTGCGTCGCGTTCGGCCCCGATGGCCTGGTGGCGTTCGGCTACCGGCACAAGCCCATGCTGACCCTGCACCGGCTGGAGGGGGACCGGATCCTGCGCACCGGCGTCGTCCCGCTCCAGGGGGCGGGCAACGGCCTCTACACCATCTTCTCCATCGGCATCGACGCGGCGGGCCAGATCTGGGTGGGTTCCAGCGCCGGCCTGGGCCGGATGGCCGGAACCGGGGCGGCGGACTTCCGGATGCTGGGCACCGAGGACCGCCTGGTGAGCCCCGAATGCAACGAGTGGGCGATGCTGGTCGAACCCGGCCGGATCTGGCTGGGCACCACCTCGGGCCTGGCCGCGTTCGACTCCGCCCTGCCCCTGGCGCGGCCGGAGCTGGCCATGCCCCTGGTCCTCTCGGCCCGGGCCGGCGCCCTGGAGCTGGATCCGACCAGCCCGGCCCTGGAGCTGCCCAGGCGCAACAATGAACTTGAGATCACGTTCCTGGTCCCCTCCTACCAGGTGCCCGACCGGATCCGCTACCAGGCCTGGATGGAGGGCGTGGACCCCGGCTGGGTCCAGCTGGAGAGCCCCTCCCTGCGCTACCCGGGCCTCCGGGCCGGAAAGCACGTGCTGCGGCTCCGGGGCGTCCTGCCCGGCGGCAGCGAGGGCCCGGTGCGGACCCTCCCGTTCACCGTCACCCCCGCCTGGTGGGAGACTCCCTGGGCCCAGGGGCTGGGGCTGCTGGCCCTGGCCGGATCCCTCTGGTCCCTGTTCTGGCTCCGCCATCTCGCCCTGCAGGCCCGGAACCGCCAGCTGCAGGAGGAGGTGGCCCGGCAGACCAGCGCCCTGCAGGAGGCCTCGCGGGCCAAGAGCGCCTTCCTCGCCAACATGAGCCACGAGCTGCGGACGCCGCTCAACGCGATCCTCCTGTACTCCGAGCTGCTCCAGGAGGACGCCAAGGAACGGGGGCTGGCCTCCAGCATCGAGGACGCGGCCCGGATCAGCCAGGCCGGCAGCTCCCTGCTGAACCTCATCGACGACATCCTCGACATCTCCAAGATCGAGGCCGGCCACATGCAGCTGGATCTGGAGGAGGTCCCGATGGGCCCCTTCCTCGACCAGTTGGACACGGCCCTCCGGCCGGTGGTGGAGCGCAAGGGCAACCGGTTCCTGGTGGAGCGCCGGGACGCCCCGGCCGGCCTGCGGACCGATTCGACCCGGCTCCAGCAGATCCTGGCCAACCTCCTGGGCAACGCCGCCAAGTTCACCGAGGACGGCACGGTGACCCTGCGGGTCGCGGCCGTGCCGGACGGCACCGTGTTCGAGGTGGAGGACACCGGCATCGGCATGACCGGGGAGGAGCAGCAGAAGGTCTTCAGCGAGTTCGTCCAGGCCGATTCCAGCACCACCCGCAAGTACGGCGGCACCGGCCTGGGCCTGGCCCTGGTCCAGCGGCTCACCCTCATGCTGGGGGGGAGCGTCCACATGGCGTCGGAGCCGGGGGTCGGGACCCGGGTCACCATACGCATCCCCTCCCCTGTGTGATAATGGGAAACCCAAGGTCGGGTTTAAAGGCGTGATTCATGATCCTTCGCAAGGAATACGGCTTCGAGGCCGCCCATTTCATCTACAACCACCCCGGCAAGTGCCGGAACCTCCACGGCCACAGCTACAAGCTGTTCGTCTCCCTGGAAGGGACGGTGAACCCGGAGACCGGGATGATCATCGATTTCGACGATCTGTCCAAGGTGGTCAACGAGAAGATCACCCAGCGCCTGGACCACCGCTTCCTGAACGACCTGATCCCGCTCTCCACCGCCGAGAACATCTCCGTCTGGATCTGGGACCAGCTCAAGCCGGCCCTGCCCGAACTCTGCCAGATCGAGGTGTTCGAGACGCTGGACAACAGCGTCATCTACCGGGGCGCCTGATGGCCGGGGCCTGGCGCGCGCTTCCCATCCTGGCCTGTGCCATCGCCTGCTCCCCGATCAAGGACTACACGGAAGCCGCCCGGGCCCTCACCTTCCAGCTGCAGCGGGTGGAGCCGCGCCTGCACATGGCCCTGCCGCTGGAACGCTCCCAGGTCGGCTTCCGGGTCACCCTGGGGGTGACCAACCCCTCCCCGGTGCCCTTCCACGTGCTCGGCTTCACCGGCCAGCTGCGGCTGGAGGCCGGCGGCGCCCAGCGCCCCATCGGCCGGATCGAACTGGCCCAGCCCCTGGAGCTTCCCGCCGGCGGCCAGGGCCGGCTGGAGGCGGATCTGGCCTTCACCTACCAGGACCTCAAGGACAACTGGCCGGCCCTGGTGGCGGCCATGTGCGGCGCCCCGGGGCGCTGGCACCTGGAAGGCACCCTGCGCGCCACCGCCTACGGGTTCCCGGTGCAGCTGCCGGTGCGGACCAGCCGGGGCCAGGGGGATGCGCCATGATCCGGGCGGTGGTCTTCGACCTCTGGAACACCCTGGTGCACAGCCCCGGCGGCGACCCCTTCCAGCACCTCCAGCGGCTGCTGTCCCCGGACCAGGCCGGACTGTTCCCGGAGCTCAAGCGGGAGGCCATGGACCGGCCCTATCCGGACGCCCGGACCTTCCTCGCGGGCTGGATGGACCGGCTGTCCCTCAGCGGCCGCCAGGTCCTGGACATGGCCGAGGTGTTCCAGGCCGCGGCCGAGGACGCCGCCTGCTTCCCGGAGGCGATCGCCGCCCTGGAGGGCACCCGCCGGCTGGCCCGGATCGCCCTGCTGTCCAACACCCAGAGCTTCGACATGGGCTTCCTGTCCCGGCTCGGCCTGGAGCGGGTCCTTCCGGTCCGCTGCCTGAGCGCCGATACCGGCCTCCTCAAGCCCGATCCCCTCGCGTTCGAGCACGTGCAGAAGCACCTGGGCCTGTTCCCCGGCGAGATCGCCATGGTCGGCGACAGCTGGCGGGACGATATCTCCGGCGCCCTGGGCGCGGGCTGGACCGCCATCTGGGTGAACCGTTCCGGCAAGCCCAGGCCGCCCTGCGACCCGGACGACCCGCTGGTCGAGGTCCCCGACCTGGCCCCGGTGCCCGCGGTCATCCGCGAGCTCCAGGCCGGCGCCCGCTGCAGCACCTGCCTGGGCTGAGATCCTTTCATTTTCCCGGCTTTCCCGCTAGAACTTACTTGGAGATTGCGATGACCGCCACCGTCGATACCATCCTGGCCGAAACCCGGAAGCGCATGAAGACTTCCATCGAGACCCTGAAGAAGGAGATGGCCACCGTCCGCACCGGCCGCGCCAACGCGGGCATCCTGGACACCCTCCACGTGGAGTACTACGGGGCCATGATGCCCCTGAACCAGATCGCCGGCGTGAGCGTGCCGGAGGCCTCCATGCTGGTCATCACCCCCTTCGACAAGAGCGCCATCAAGGCCATCGAGCACGCCATCCTGAAATCCGAGCTGGGCCTGAACCCCGGCAACGACGGCACGGTGATCCGCCTGCCCATCCCGCCCCTCACCGAGGAGCGGCGCCGGGACCTGACCAAGGTCGTCAACCGGATGGGCGAGGAGATCAAGACCGCCATCCGCAACGTCCGCCGCGACGCCAACGAGGACGTCAAGAAGCTCGAGAAGGACAAGGCCGCGCCCCTCAGCGAGGACGCCGCCAAGAAGGCCCTGGACCAGATCCAGAAGGCCACCGACGAGGCGATCCGGGAAGTGGAAGAGATCGTCAAGCACAAGGACGCCGAGATCATGCACATCTAGGATGGCCACCCTGCTGGTGGTCAGCCCCGCCGTCCTCTGCATCCTGGTCCTGGCCTCCCTCCTGGCCGGCTTCGTCGACGCCATCGTCGGCGGCGGCGGGCTCATCACCATTCCGGCCCTGCTCCTGGCCCTGCCGGCGGGGATCCCGATCACCACCGTGCTGGGCACCAACAAGGTGGTGGCCTGCACCGGCACGACCTTCGCCGCCGGGCAGTTCGTGCGGGCCCGGATCCTCCATTGGCGGGAACTGGTCCTGCCGGTCGCCTGCGCCATGGCCGGGGCCGGCCTGGGCGTCGGCCTGGCCTACCTGGTGCAGGGCCGCGCCGACCACTACTTCCGCCCGGTGATGGTGGCGCTCATGCTGGCCATGCTGGCCTTCACCCTGCTCAAGCCGGATCTGGGCAAGCTCCACGCGCCCCGCTTCGGGCTCAGCCACCAGCGCCTGCTGGCGGCCCTGATCTCGGCCGGCATCGGCTGCTACGACGGCTTCTTCGGCCCGGGCACCGGCTCCATCCTGATATTCCTGTTCGTGGCGGTGCTGGGGTTCGACTTCCTGCGCGCCTCGGCCCTGGCCAAGAGCGTCAACTGGGCTTCCAACTTCGCCAGCCTGGTGCTGTTCGTGGCCCGGGGCAGCTGGCTGCCTTTGGTGGCCCTGGCCATGGCCGCCGGCAACGGGCTGGGCGGCTACCTCGGCGCGCGCACCGCGCTGCGCAGGGGCAGCGGCCTGGTCCGGGCGGTCTTCATCGGGGTGGTGGGCGCGCTCATCCTGCGGCTGGCCTGGCAGATGCTGGGCCGGTAGCAGGTACGCCTATACTGTCCAGGGCGGCCCCGGGCCGATCGACGAGGTTGGAGGAGCGGATGGCGCGACCACAGACAGTGATCATCGGCACGGGCTGCTGCATTCCGGGCCGGACGGTCGGCAACGAGGAATTCCTTGGCCACACGTTCTACGAAGGCTACGGCCAGTCCTACCCGGCCGGGGCGACCGCCGGGATCGTGGCCAAATTCCATGAGATCACCAACATCTCCGAGCGCCGCTACGCGGACGACGACCTGGTGGCCTCGGACCTGGCCCTGGAGGCCGCCCGGAACGCCCTCGCCTCCTCCGGGACCGACCCGGAGACCCTCGACTACCTCATCGTCGCGCACAATTTCGGCGACGTCAGGGCCGACAACCGGCGCTCGGATCTGGTGCCGACCCTGGCCGCCCGGGTCAAGGCCCTGCTGCGCATCGCCAACCCTTCCTGCGTGGCCTACGACCTGCCCTTCGGCTGCCCCGGCTGGCTCCAGGCGGTGATCCAGGCCGACTACTACCTGCGCTCGGGCGACGCCCGCCGGGCCCTGGTGATCGGCGCCGAGACCCTCTCCCGGATCGCCGATCCCCACGACCGGGACAGCATGATCTACGCGGACGGGGCCGGCGCCGTGGTCCTGGAGGCCCAGGAGCACCCGGACCGGGTCGGCATCCTCGCCCACGCCACCCGCTCGGACACGGTCGACCACGCCGGCCTGCTGTGCATGGACACCTCCTTCAAGCAGGACTCCGGCGACCCGATGCTCTACCTCAAGATGCAGGGCCGCAAGCTCTACGAATACGCCCTGGCCACCGTGCCGGGGGTGGTCAAGGAGAGCCTGGACAAGGCCGGGCTCACCTTCACCGACGTGGCCAAGGTGCTCATCCACCAGGCCAACGGCAAGATGGACGAGGCCATCCTCAAGCGCCTGCACCGCATGTACGGCATCCGCGACCTGCCGCCCGGCATCATGCCCATGACCGTCTCCTGGCTGGGCAACAGCTCCGTGGCCACCGTGCCGACCCTCCTGGACCTGATCATGAAGGGCCAGATGGAGGGGCAGTCCCTCAACCCCGGCGACAACGTGGTGTTCGCCTCGGTGGGGGCGGGCATGAACATCAATTCGATGGTCTACCGCTTCGTCTAGACGATCTTGCAGGGGATCCCCGCGTCCTCGTCGAAACTGTAGACCGCGCACAGCCGGTGGTAGCCGTCGGCGATCACCAGCCGGCCGTCGCCCCGGACCAGCAGGATGGGCGAGAGCGCGATGCCCTTGTCGATCTTCCGCTGGTCCTTGGCCACGTGCGAATTGGATACGCCCAGCAGGCTGAGCCCCGAGGCCCGGAAGATGTCCTTGGCCTTGTGCACCACCACCTCCGCCGCCCGGAGCCGGGCCCCGAGTTCCGCGGCGTGGTCGGGGCCGTGCAGCAGGGAAAGGTAGTCCACGGCGGCAGGGTAGTTGTGGTCCTCGGGAGCGTCAAGCCAGACGATCTTGGCAACGGACTTCGGCATGGGGACTCCATCGGTGGGGGGCCACCCTGGATTCTGGGTTCTAAATTTCCCGGGCGCCAGCCTGTGGCGGCCTGCTTTTTTTCGGGTCGCCGGGTCAGGAAACGACCACGCCCAGCGCACGGGCCGGCTCGACCACGAACGGCCGCGAAGCCGCCCGCGGGTGCGGCAGTTCCAGTTCCAGTTCCCGGCCCAGCGCGGCCAGGTCGGGGGGGGAGAGCCAGCGCCAGTGCCCGATCACGCCATCCACCCGGATCAGGTCCAGGTCCAGGGTGCGCGGGGCGTTGCGGCCCTGGCCGCGGTCCCGGCCGGCCCGCAGTTCGGCCCGCAGCAGGGCCTCGAGGAGGGCCCGGACGTCGCTCAGGCCGGTCTCCAGGATCGCCACGGTGTTGAGGTAGTCGGGGCCCTGGCCGGATTCGTCGGGGGTCTCGGTGCAGAGGGGCGAGGCCGTGACGGTGCCGAGTTCCCGGAGCAGGGCCAGGCCGGCTTCCAGGGAGCCCCGGCGGTCGCCGAGGTTCGAGCCGAGGGCCACCAGCGCGCGCACCGGTCAGCCCTCGATGAGGTGGGGGACGAAGCAGCTGCTGTTGTCGGTGATCGGCCCCCGGGCCTCGCGGATGCCCATGCCGGCGGGCTCGCCGTCGACGATCCAGGCGCCCAGCACGGGCCGGAAGCCGTCGAACTCGGGGATCTCCGCGTAGGCCTGGTAGATGTGCCCCTCGCCGCCGTAGCAGGCCTGCTCCGGGCCGGCGTGGACCTGGCCGCCGGCGTGGATCTCCACGTTGGCCCCCTCCCGGGCCAGGATCGGCTTGCGGACGTATTCCAGCAGGCGCCGGGGCCCGTCCAGGTAGGCCGGGAGCAGGTACGGGCAGTCCGGGAACAGCTCCCAGAGGATGGCCAGCAGGGCCTTGTTGGACAGCAGCATCTTCCAGGCCGGCTCCAGGAAGGTGCAGGGCCGCGGCTGGTGGGCCAGGCAGGGGCCGAATTCGTCCTTGACCATGAACTCCCAGGGATAGAGCTTGAACGCCGCCCGCACCGGGCGCTGGTCGAGGTCGCAGAAGCCTTGGGCGGCCGCGTCCCAGCCCAGGTCCTCGATCAGCATCTGGGCGGTGTCCAGGCCGGCCTGGTCGGCGGTGTCGCGCAGGTAGGCCACGGTCTGCTGGTCCTCGGGGGTGTCCTGGTGCAGGAAGTAGACCGGACCCGCGGGCAGGAAGTCCTTCGCCCGGGTCCAGGCGGCCACCAGCCGCTCGTGGAGGGAGTTGAACTGGTCGTGGCCGGCCCCCTGGGCCTCCAGCCAGTACCACTGGGCCACCGCCGCCTCCACCAGGGAGGTGGGGGTGTCGGCGTTGTACTCCAGCAGCCGGGGCGGCCCCTGGCCGTCGTAGGCCAGGTCGAACCGGCCGTAGAGGCCCACCTCGTCGCGCTCCCAGCTCTCCCGGATCACCGGGACCATCCAGGGCGGGATCCCGTACTCGGCGAAGCGGTTGTTGGCCAGCACGTGCTCGATGGCCTTCAGGCAGAGCCCCTGGAGCTCCGCGGCGGCCCGCTCGATCAGCTCGATCTCCCCGAGCCGGAACACGTAGCAGGCGTCTTCGCGCCAGTAGGGGGCGCCGTCGTCGTGGGTGTGGAAGATCACGCCCGCCTCCTCCAGGCGGGCCTCCCAGTCGGGTCGCGGGGAAATCGCCCGGCGCAGCATCAGCTGCCCGCACCGGCGTGGCCGCCGGCCCCGGCCGCGTGCCCGGCCGCACCGAACCCGCCCCGGCCCACCGCGCCCATGCCGGCCTTGCCGGCGAGGGTGCCGTGGGGCCCGGCCAGGAAGGCCTGACCCGGCAGTGACCCGGCCCCGCTCACCAGCGGCGGCCGCCAGGCGTTGCCGCCCAGGAACACCATGGACCGGCCGTTGGTGGCCGCCGCGGCCGGCTGGAAGCGCTCGGCGTCGGCGGCGGCGATCGGATGGCCCGGATCCTGGAACCGGTAGCCCGCGGGCATGGGCGCGAAGCCGGCGCCGCCGTGCCACCCGTAGGCCGCGGGCCGGTGGAACAGGTAGTGCCAGAGCAGATAGTCGTCCAGCCAGGAGCGGGTCCCCCAGGAGGCGCGGTAGTGGCGGTCCCGGTCCTGGTCCTGGATCCGGTCGATCTCCTCGCCGAAGCCGTGCCGGCCGGCCATCTGCCGCATCTTGTCGGCGCTGGCGTAGTCCACGACCCAGAGCAGCTGGCCGTTCTCCCGGGCCTCGCCGCCTTCACCCCAGGAGACGTCCCGCAGCCGCTCGGCGGTGAGCTGGGCGACGTAGGTGTTCTCGTGGATCAGGTCCTTGACGTCCACCCCGACCAGGAAGAGGTTGGGGGTGAGCGGGGTGAGGGTGGCCCCCTGCACCGCCAGGTCCGGGTGGTGCTCGGCCATGAAGGCGTCGGTGGCGGCGCGCACCTGGGCCAGCACCTCGGGCGTGGGCGGGGCGGTCTCGGCCTCCCGGCGCTGGCCGGCCTCCCACGCCTGGTTCCGCCGCAGCTCCTCGGCCCGCCGCTGGCGCCGGGCCTCGGTGTCGCAGCCCAGGAAGCCGGTGGCGGCCAGGATCAGGATCAGGGGCGGGACAGCGCTGCGGTACCTCACGGCCGGGTACCGTGCACGGCCATGACCAGCGTGCGGATGCCGCCGCGGATGAGGAAGTCGCCCTCCACCTGGATCCAGGTGGGCTTCAGTGCCGCCACCAGGTCGTCCAGGATCTGGTTGGTGACCGCCTCGTGGAAGGCGCCCCGGTCCCGGTAGCTCCACAGGTAGAGCTTGAGGGATTTGGATTCCACGCAGAGCTGGTCCGGCAGATAGGTGATGCGCAGGCGGGCGAAATCGGGCTGGCCGGTCATCGGGCACAGGCAGGTGAACTCGTCGGTCTCGAAGCGGACCTCGAAGGGCCGGCCCGGCCGGGGGCTCAGGAAGGTCTCCAGGTGGGTGGAAGGTTCGGTGACCTTGCGCTTGGGCAGGGTCTTCAGGGTCGGCTGGGGCTTTTTCGTGGGCATGGGTCCTCAGATGCGGAGGGTGTCGGGGATGTGGGCGTAGGGGATCGGGTCGGCCACGCCGGCCTCCTTGAAGCCGCGCAGGCGCAGGAGGCAGGAGTCGCAGCGGCCGCAGGCCAGGTCGGAGCCCTGGTAGCAGCTCCAGGTCAGCTCCAGGGGGGCCCCCAGGGCCACGCCGAGGGCGACGATCGCGCGTTTGCGCAGATGGATCAGCGGGGCCTTGAGGCTGATCCGGGTGGTGGGCTTCGTGCCCAGTTCGGCGGCGGCCTCGAAGGCGCGCAGGAAGGCCTCCCGGCAATCCGGGTAGCCGCTGGAATCCTCCTCCACGAAGCCGACGTGGATGGCCTGGGCGCCCAGGACCTCGGCCCAGCTGACCGCGGTGGCCAGCAGGTGGGCGTTGCGGAACGGCACATAGCTGACCGGCACCCCCTCCCGGCCCAGGTCGCCCTCGGGCAGGGCGATGCCCGGGTCGATCAGGGCCGAGCCGCCGATCGCCCGCAGGCCGGCGAAGGGCACCACCAGGCGCCGTTCCGCGCCGTAGAAATCGGCGATGGCCTCGAAGGCCCGCCGCTCCCGGGCCTCGGTGAGCTGCCCGTAGTCGGCGTGCAGCAGGGCCAGCCGGTAGCCCTCGGAACGGGCCACCGCCGCGGCCACGCAGGAATCGAGGCCTCCGGAAAGGGATACGACTGAGATGCGGGCTGGGGTCATCCGGATTCCTGCAATTCATCAGGATAACCGGGCAAGCCGCTCCCGGGTCAGCGCGATGAGCCGACGCTTGCCGGCGAGCAGCCAGCGGAACCCCGGGTCCGGCTCCGCCCGGTCCAGGAAGCGCTCGGCCCGGGCCAGTTCCGGCCCCGGGTCGCGCCCCGTGGCCCGGACCGCCCGGGCCCGGCCCAGGATGATGTGGACCTTGGCGCTGAGCGCCCGCGGGTTCTCCGGCCGGATGGCCAGGACGACATCCACCAGCTGCTCGGCCTGGGCCCAGACCGGCAGCGCCTCGGCGGGGCCGAGCCCGGGGTTCTCCAGCCAGTGCAGCCGCCAGTCCATCGCCGCCAGGTAGCCGGTGATGTCGCTGCGGCCGATGGCCTGGGCCCGCCGGGCGGCGGCCTCGGCCTGGCGGTAGAGGGCCTGGGCGGTCCGGGGGTCCCCGCGCCTCTGGTTCTGGTAGCCCAGGGTGCCGAGGGCGTAGGCCTCCTCGACCACCGCTTCGTAGAAGCTCGGATACCGCGCGGCCAGGGCCCGGGCCAGGGCCAGGGCCTCGGCGCTCCGGCCCTGGAAATTGAGGATGCGGGCCCCGCAGAGTTCCGGCGGCTCCCAGGCCGCGCCGGCGGACAGGGCGTAGAACGTCCGGGCGGCCTCCAGTTCGGCCTCGGCCCGGCCCGCGGCGGGCGGCCGGTCCCCCAACTGCGCCTGGTCCAGGGCCCGGATGTAGAAGTCGCAGTGGGTCTTGCACAGGGCATAGGCGACGTCCGGCGTCCGGTAGCCGGCGGCCCAGGCCCTTTCCAGGGCGGCCAGGGCCGGCTCCAGGTCGCGCATGGCCAGGTAGCCTCGGCCCAGGGCCAGATTGCCCGGGCCCAGAGCCTCGGGGCCCAGCCCGGCGATATCCGCCTCGATCCGGATCAGCCCCTGGGTCATCCGGGCCCGTACCGGCCGCAGGTCGTGCGGAGGGTGCAGGCGCTCCAGGCCGATCTGGTTCTCCAGCGCCCGGGCCTCGGTGGCGAAGCGCAGGGCGAGCACGGTCCGGCGCCGGGCCGCGGCATGCAGGCGGGCGGCCCCGGCCGCGAACCCGCCCCCCAGGAGCACGGTGATGGCCAGGGAAGCCGCCCAGGCCGGATGCCGGCGCAGCATCCGCAGGAAGGGCCGCGTCCAGCCGCGGCCCTCGGCCTGCAGCGGCTCGCCGGCCCGGAACCGGCGGAAATCCTCGGCCAGGGCGTCGGCGGAGCGGTAGCGGTCCTCGGGCCGCTCCTCCAGGCAACGTTCCAGGATGGCCCGGAGCCGGCTGGGCAGCCCGTCCCAGCCGGCCCGGTCCCGCCGTTCCAGCCCGAGCACGGCGCAGAGGGTCGCCCCGAGGGCGTAGACGTCGGTGGCCGGCCCCACCCGGGCGCCCCGGGCCTGCTCGGGCGCCATGTAGCTGGGGGTCCCCAGCACCGAGGCGTCCTGGGTGAGGCCATCCTCCGCCAGGTCCTTGGCCAGGCCGAAATCGGCCACGTAGGGCAGCCAACCGCCCGAAGGCGACCGTTCCAGGAGGATGTTGGAGGGCTTGAGGTCCCGGTGGATCAGCTGCAGGCCGTGGGCGGCATGCATCGCCTCGGCCACCCGTTCCAGGATCGCCACCGCCTCCGCCATGGACAGCCGCGGCGCCGCCTCATGCAGGTCCGGCCCCCGGACCAGCTGCATGGCGATGAAGGGGGTGCCTTCCCATACCTCCACATCGAAGATCCGGCAGACCCCGGGATGGCCGACCCGGGCCTGGAGCTGGGCCTCCTTCATGAACCGCAGGATGGCGGCGGGATGGCGGACGTTCAAGGTCTTGACGGCGACGGGACGGTTCAGCAGGGTGTCCCAGGCCTCGAACACTTCGCCCATGCCGCCCCGGCCAAGGGCGGGGCCCAGCCGGTAGCGTCCCAGGCGGCGGCCATCCCGGGCCCAGGGCGGCTGGGTCGCGGCACCGGGTTCAGGCCGGCGGGAGCCGGCGGGGGCGGGAACATCCTCCATGGGTATATATTAATTAATCGTTAAAAAATAAAAAGTCTTGCGTGTTTTCTCGACAAATCAATTTAAAGTTTATCAATTCAACTCAAAGGGACGCCGGAAAGGCATCGGCCCAGCGCTCCATGCCGTCGAGCTCCTGCTCCAGGCCGATCCGGAAGGCCTCCTCGTCACCCTGGGGCGGCACCTGGAACGGCCGGCCGTAGCGCACCCGCACCCGGGAGAACGGCCGGGGCACCAGCATCCGGTCCCAGGTGCCCAGCTCCCAGGCCTGTTCGTAGGCCACGCAGACCGGCACGATCCAGGCCCCGGTCTTGCGCGAGACCGCCAGGACCCCGCCCTTGACCTGCTGCCGGGGTCCCCGGGGGCCGTCGACGGTGATGCCCAGGTCCCAGCCGTCCTTGACCGCCCGGATCATCCGCACCAGGGCCTGCGCCCCCCGGTCCCCGGCGGTGCCGCGCACGGCGTGGATCCCGAACCATTGCCAGGTGGCGGCGCTGCGCTCACCGTCCTTGCTGTCGCTGGAGAGGATGGCCACGCCCCGGGGCTCGCCCGCGGGGGTGCTGCGCCGGAACGGGTAGGACTGGGGCATCATCACCAGGCGCCGGTGGTAGAAGGAGAGGATGAACCGCTTGTCGTCCCGGACCAGATCCTGGACGGGGCCATCCCCTTCCCAGGCGACCCGGAGGGTGTAGCCGAGGGTCTTGATGAGGGCCGCGGCGACCAGGGGCACCAGGCGGAAATTCAGCCAGACCTGGAAGGCGCCGCCCAGGGGCCGCCCGCGGTCGATGATCTGGACCTGGCCCGCCATCAGGCTTCCCCCCCTTCCGGCGCGATCTTCAGGTCGGCCAAGGTGATGGCATATTCCTTCCCGCAATAGTCGCAGCGCACGGGGACGTCCGCGGCGTCCTTGAACAGTTCCAGCAGCCGCTCCCGGCCGAACCCGGCCAGGGCGTCCAGCAGGCTCTGCCGGCTGCACCGGCAGAAGTAGCGCATGGCGGTGGTGCTGAGCACCTCCACGCCCGGCCCCTGGTTGATCCAGGTGCCCAGGAATTCCGGCGTCCGCTCCCACAAGGGCACGACTTCCAGCCCCTCGAGGGCTTCCACCAGGGCCCGCAACCGTTCCGGAGGACAGCCCGGCATGGGCTCCACCAGAAGGCCGCCGCTCTCTCCGGTGCCGGGGTCGCACCAGAGCGTGACACTGGCCTGGACCTGCTCCGAGTTCAGGAGGTAGGCCTCGATCTGGGTCTGGATGGGGCCCTCCACCAGTTCCAGGGTGCCGATGTAGGGCTGGCCATCCGGCCGTGAACGCATCACCTGCAGGATGCCGGGCGCCTGGAACCAGGGGCCGGCGCTCCCGGGCCCGGGATCCAGCACGCCGCGGATGTCCCCGTCCGGCCAGGAATCGGCCACCACCGCCCGGGTCCGGCCGGGCGTCTTGACCAGCAGCTGCAGGCGCTCGGAGAAGAAGTTCCGGGCCTGGAGCAGGAGGGCCGCGGCCAGAACCTCCACCAGCACGGCGCAGGCTTCGGCCTCCAGGTGCGGATGGCCGCGCCGCACCCCATCCCAGAGGGGGCTGGCGTCCAGGGCGGAGAACCGCACCTGGCGATCGGCGGTGAGGGCGCGGAGAACCTGGGCGGCGGAATCGGACATGGCTCCAGTGTAGCGGCTCCCCTCGGGGCCCTGGAATGTGAGAGGCTTTATCCTGGAGCAACGGATAATGGCTACCCCCAGTCGGATCGCAGTGGCACGGACCCTCCACGCCGTCTTCGGGGAGGGGGACCGGGTCGACGACGCCTGGGACGCGGCCCTCTCCCCGGAGGACGCGGGCCTGGCCAACGCCCTGCTCGGGCTGTGCCTGCGGCGCTGGGGAACGCTCCGGGAGCACAGCCTGCCGCAGTTGCGGGACCCGGTCCGGGGCCTGCCCCTGGGCTCCCAGATCGCCCTGGCGGTCGGCCTGGCCCAGCTGGCGTGGCTGCCCGGGGTCTCGGACCACGCGGCCGTCAACGAGGCGGTGGAACTGGCCGGCGACCGCCATCTCGGCTTCCCGCCCCACCGCGGCCTGGTCAATGCCATGCTCCGGCGCGCGGCCCGGGACCGGGAGGCCCTGCGGGTGTCCCTGGACACCCAGGACCCGGCCCTCGACCGCACCGCCTTCGCCGCCCGCGCCCTCAAGGCCGCGCTCTGGCCGCGCCGCCAGGAGGACCAGCTGGAGATCCTCTGGAAGCGGCTGCAGACGCCGCCGACGCCCTTCTTCATGGCGCTGGGCGAGGCGCCCGGCGGCCTCGAGCCGGTGCCGGAGGTGCCCGGCGCGCTCAGGCTGGCCGAAGGCGCGCCCTTTCCCAGGGCCTGGCTGGCCCGGGGCGCGGGGCTGGTCCAGGACCTGAGCTCCCAGGCCCTCCTGGGCTTCGCCTGGGACGGACCCGCGCCGGCCCGGATCCTGGACGCCTGCGCCGCCCCGGGGGGCAAGACCACCGGTCTAGCCCGGCGCTTCCCGGCCAGCGCCATCACCGCCGTCGAGCGCCACCCGGCCCGGGCCGCGCGGCTTCGGGAAAACCTGGCGGTGCGCGGGATCCAAGCCGAGGTGGTGGTCGACGAGGCCGGCCCCTGGCTGAACCAGGGCGGCCCCGGCTTCGACCTGATCCTCCTGGACGCCCCCTGCACCGGCTCGGGCACCCTCCAGAAGCACCCGGAACTGAACTGGATCGGGGAGGGCATCGACCGGCCCCGGATCCGGGCCGTCCAGCGCGACCTGCTCGGCGCCGCCCTGCCCCGCCTGGCTCCGGGCGGACTGCTGATCTACGCGGTCTGCTCCTGGCTGTCGGAGGAGGGCCAGGACCACCGGGACTGGCTGCTCACCCAGCCCGGCCTGGCGCCCGCCGCGATCTGGCCCGCGGGGATGGGCACCGAGCCCGGCCCCACCAGCTTCTTCCGCCCGGATCCGGTGGCCTGGCCCGGGGAGGGCTTCCAGGCCTTCGCCTTCCGCGATCTCCGGAGCCCCGCATGACCGCCCCCTGCCCCGCCTGCGGCGCCGTCCGCCTCCTGTCCGTGGCCGACCACTACGCGATCGAGGTGCGCCGCCCCGACGCCGATCCCGAAGCCCTGGCGCCCCTGGCCCCGCCCCTGCGCGTCTCGATCCTGCCCGGCACCGCCTGCATCACCCTGTTCTTCCTGTCCGTCCTGGCCCCGGGGTTCGTTCCCAGCGGCCGGGAGCTGGTGGTATTCCTGTCCTTCTTTGTCCTGGGCAGCGCCAGCTTCCTGTTCTGGCTCCGCACCCGCAGGACCGACCGCGCCGCCATGGCCGCCTACCAGAAGCGCCAGGTCTGCCCCGACTGCAACTGGCACGACTGACCCGCCCAGGATTGCTTTTCTCAGCGACCCTCTGACTCGGCGCAGTGCGTCGAGTCAGAGGGTCGCTGAGGAAAGCGATCCTGAGTGATCAGTCCTTGCCCATGACGTTGGCGAGGTTGAAGATCGGCAGATACATGGCGATGACGATGAAGCCGATGACCACGCCCAGGATGGCGATGATCAGGGGTTCCATCATGGCGGTCATGGCGGCCACCGAGTTGTCCACCTCGTCCTCGTAGAAGTCGGCGACCTTGCTGAGCATGGCGTCCAGGGCGCCGGTGGCCTCGCCCACGCCCACCATCTGGACCACCATGGGCGGGAACACCTTGGTCTCGGCCAGCGGCCCGGCGATGTTGCGGCCCTGCTCCACGGCCTCCCGGGACTTCATGATGGCGTTCTGGATCACCAGGTTGCCGGCGGTGCGCGCGGTGATGTCCATGCCCTCGAGGATGGGCACGCCCGAGCTGGTGAGGGTGCCGAGGGTCCGGCAGAACCGGGCCACCGCCACCTTGCGCAGGAGCTCGCCGATGACCGGGATCTTCAGGATCAAGGCGTCGATCTGCAGGTGGCCGGTGGGCGTCTTGTAGTATTGGCGCAGCCCGAAGTAGATCAGCACCCCGAACAGGATCACCAGGTAGAAGTAGTGGATCAGCACGTTGGAGATGGCGATGCAGACCAGGGTCGGGAACGGCAGGCTGCTGCCCATGCCTTCATACATCTGAGAGAACACCGGGATCACCTTGACCATGATGATCACCACCACGATGATCGCGATCAGGATCACGGTGATCGGGTAGGTCATGGCCCCCTTGACCTTGGCGGTCAGCTTCACGGCCTTCTCGATGTATCCGGAGAGCCGCTGGAGGATGACGTCCAGGATGCCGCCGGCCTCGCCCGCGCCCACCATGTTCACATACAGGTCGTTGAAGGCCTTGGGGTGCTTGCTGAGGGCGGTCTGCAGGGTGGCGCCCTGCTCGACGTCGTTGCGCACGGCGGCGATGATCTTCTGGAAGGTCCGGTCGTCCTGCTGGGAGCCCAGGATCTCCAGGCACTGGACCAGGGGCAGGCCGGCGTCGATCATGACGCTGAACTGCCGGGTGAAGATGGCCAGCGCCTTCTGCTTGACCTTGCCCGAGCCGCGCCTGGCGGCGCCCTGGGGCTGCACCGAGAGCACCTGGATCCCGTTCCGCTTGAGCGTTCCGGCCGCGCCGTCCTTGGAATCGGCGACGATCACCCCTTCCTGAATCTCCCCGAGCCGATTCTTGCCTTTCCAAACATATGCGGGCATCCGAACCTCGTGGTCTGGTGGGTCGTGTCAGTGGGTCCAGGATAGGGCCAAGTGCGAGCCAAGGGAAGCCATCATGCCCTTATTCTAGGTGTATTTAATATTAGGATTCCGGCCTGTCAGGACGCTGGAGGTGGCCGGTTTCGGGGCCGACTGGGCCATGGGAACCATGTTCTGGGTACCCACCCCGCGGTTGATCAGTTCCCGCAGTTCGTCCTGGTTCGAGGAGTAGGACATGGCCATGTCCTGGGTGATCTCGCCCTTCAGCACCAGCTCGGAAAGGCTCTGGTTGAAGGTCTGCATGCCGAACTTGAGCTGTCCGGTCTGCATGGAACTATAGATTTGGTGGATCTTGTCCTCGCGGATCAGATTGCGGATGGCGGGATTGGGGATCATCACCTCAAGGGCCAGCACCCGGCCCTTGCCGGCCGCCTTGGGGATCAGGGACTGGCAGATCACCCCTTCCAGGACCAGGGACAGCTGGGCGCGGATCTGCGGCTGCTGGTGGGCCGGGAACACGTCGATGATGCGGTTCATGGTCTGCACGCAGGAGCTGGTGTGCAGGGTGCCGAAGGTGAGGTGGCCGGTCTCGGCGATGGTCAGGGCGGCCTCGATGGTCTCCAGGTCGCGCAGCTCGCCCACCAGCACCACGTCGGGATCCTGGCGCAGGGCTGAACGGAGGGCCTTCTTGAAGCTGTGGGTGTCGGCGTGGATCTCCCGCTGGTTCACCAGGCTGCGCTTGTGGTGGTGGACGTATTCGACCGGATCCTCGATGGTGAGGATGTGCAGCGGCTCGACCTCGTTGACCCGGTCGATCATGGCCGCCAGGGTGGTGGATTTGCCCGAACCGGTCACGCCGGTCACCAGGATCAGGCCGCGCGGCTTGTCGCAGAGCGTCTGGGCGATGGGCGGCAGGCCCAGCTGCTCGAAGCTGCGGATGTTCTCCGGGATCGCCCGGAACACCCCGGCGGTGGCGCCCTTCTGGTTGAAGACGTTGGCCCGGAACCGGGAGACGCCCTGGAGGCCGAACGAGAAGTCCACCTCCAGATCCTCCTCCAGCCGGTGCTTCTGCTGGTCGGTCATGACCCCGTAGCAGAGCCAGCGGGTCTGGGAGGCCTCCAGCGGCGGCAGCTTCAGGGGCACCATGCGCCCGTCGATGCGCACCTGGGGCGCGGTGTCGGTGGTGATGTGGAGGTCGGTCCCTCCGTATTCCACCATCGTCTTGAGGAGCTGCTGCAGGGGGACTACGTATTGCGCACTGGGTTCAACCATTTGGGTTCCCCTCCCGGGATCAGAGGACCGTCTCGCGGACGATCTCCTCGATGGTGGTGACGCCGTCCAGGACCTTCCTGCAGCCCGAACGCCTCAGGGTGATCATGCCTTCCTTCTGGGCCTGCTCCCTCAATTCGATGGCGCTGGCCCCGGTGAGGATCATGTCCTTCAGGGTCTCCGACATCTCGAGGACTTCGTAGAGGCCGACCCGGCCCTTGTAGCCCCGGCCGCCGCAGATCTCGCAGCCGGTCCCCTTCTTGAGGGTGAAGCCGCGCTTGACCTCCTCCTCGGTGAAGCCGACCTTGAGCAGACCTTCCAGCGGCAGCTGGTGCGGATCGTTCTGCTTGCAGTTGGCGCAGATGCGCCGGACCAGCCGCTGGGCGCAGATGATGTTGACGCTGGTGGCCACCAGGAAGGGCTCGACGCCCATGTTCATGAGGCGGCTGATGGTGGACGGGGCGTCGTTGGTGTGCAGGGTGGAGAGCACGAGGTGGCCGGTGAGCGAAGCCTTGATGGCGATCTCGGCGGTCTCGAAGTCGCGGATCTCGCCCACCAGGATGATGTTGGGATCCTGGCGCAGGAACGAGCGCAGGGCGGCCGCGAAATTCAGGCCGATCTGCTCCTTCATCTGCACCTGGTTGATGCCGGCGAAGTTGAACTCGACCGGGTCCTCGGCGGTCATGATGTTCACGTCCGCGGTGTTCAGCTTGGAGATGGAGGAGTAGAGGGTGTTGGTCTTGCCCGACCCGGTGGGCCCGGTGACCAGGACCATGCCGTAGGGCTTGTTGATCTGCCGGTCCCACTGGGCCAGGCTCTCCGGCTCGAACCCGAGCTTGGTGAGGTCCAGCATCAGCTTGTCCGAGTCCAGCAGCCGCAGGACGATCTTCTCCCCGAACAGGGTGGGCAGGATGCTGACCCGGTAGTCGATCACCTTCAGCTTGCCGCCCAGCTGGACGCGCAGCTTGATGCGGCCGTCCTGGGGCAGGCGCTTCTCGGCGATGTTGAGCTTGGCCAGGATCTTGATGCGCGAGGTGACCGGGTCCTTGAACTTGATGTTGGGCCGCATCACCTCCTGGAGCAGGCCGTCGATGCGGAACCGGATCCGGTAGTTCTTCTCGTAGGGCTCGATGTGGATGTCCGAGGCGCCCTTGCGGATGGCGTCGATGAGCACCATGTTCACCAGGCGCACCACCGGCGCGTCCTCGCTGGCCTTGCCCAGGGCGACCGCGTTGACCTCCTGGTCGTCGTCGAGGGTCTCGTACTCGGTGCCGGCGGCACCCATCTCCTCTTCCAGCTCCTTCAGGTCCAGCTCGGAATCGTGGCCCTCGCCGAAGGGCTGGTTGGGGAAGGTCTCGGGCGGCGGCTCGGGTTCCCGGCCACCGGCGGCGGGCCGGGAGCCGGTATCCCGGTCGCGCAGCCGGATCGAGCTCGAGCCGCCGTAGTAGCGCTCGATGGCCCGGACCAGCCCGCGCTCGGAGGAGACCACCGGGTCGATGTTGTAGCCGGTATGGAAGCGCACGTCGTCCATGGCGAAGATGTCGGTGGGATCGGACATGGCCATGGTCAGCACATTGCCCGAGCGCTGGAGCGGCAGGACCTTGTGCTTGTTCGCCAGCTCCGAGGGGACGAGCGCGATCACCGAAGGTTCGATGGCCGGCCACTGGTCCAGGTCCGCGGCCGGAACCCCGTACTGCATGCCCAGGAAGCTGACGATGTCCTGGTCGGCGCAGAACCCCATCCGGACCACGATGCTCCCGAGCTTGCCGCCTTCGCGGCGCTGCAGCTTGATCGCATCGTCCAGCTGCGCCTCGGTAATCAGCTGGGCCTTCACAAGCATTTCACCTAGCTTGCTTGCCAATGGATCCTCCAATGGGGTTGCCGGCCAGTGTACACCTACAAAGAGATGCTTGGGATATAGCGTGATCCGGGCAAGCGGCTATCCTGAGGGCATGCCCAGCGCCCAACCCTCAGGTCAGCGCCTTGATTTGGCCCGGGAACTCATCCGGGAGAAGGGCCTGTCTCGTTTGGATCTGCAGTTATTGGACGAGATACTCAGAATCGGGGCCGGCGACCTGTTCCCGCTCCTGGATCCCGGGCCGGACCAGGAATTCCGGATGGGGGAATCCGCTTCCCTGGCGAAGTTGCGCCGGGCCTTCGGACTTTTCCTGGCATTCCTCAACCAGTTCTCCGAGCGGCGCCTGGGCGAAGTGCGCCCGGCCATGGGTCTGGTGCTCCAGTCCAGCCTGGCCACCCTGGGCGATCTGGCCGCCGCCGCCCACCGGGAGCTCCTGGACCAGCACCGGGAGCCGGACTGGATCATCCTCCTGCTCGACCTCATCGCCTCGCTGCGGACCATGGCCACCTCCCTGGGCTCGGGCGAAGGCGCCCAGCTCAAGGAGCACTGGACCGCCTACCTGCAGGAGGACCGGGAGCGCATCCGGAATCTTTTCGCCACCCTGGGCACCGGCCCGGACGGCCCGGCCCTGGTGGGCAGATTGAACCTGCAGATGAAGGCCCTCAACCGGGCCCTGCAGACCGGCTCGGGCAACCCGCTCGAGGCCATCCGCAAGATGGAGGCCCTGCTGGAGAGCGCCCTGCCGGAATCCACCCGGCTGCGGGCCGAGCCCCTCCAGCTGGTCCAGCACGTCATCGCCAGCCTGAGGATCATCCTGTTCCGGCCGCTGGACCGCGGGGTGCACTGGCCGGCGGTGGAGCACATCCGGGGCAGCCTGCAGTGGCTGTGGAACCACCTGGGCTGGTCCCTGCCCCGGGTCGAGGACCGCCTCCTGGAGCGCAACCTGCCCGCGGATGTGCGGGCCCTGCTCAAGCAGCTGCGCGAGGGCCACCCCCCATCCTTCCGGATCGTCGCCCGGGCGCTGGTCAGCCACCTGGCCCTGCTGAGCCTGGTGGAGGGGATGGAACCCGCGGTGAACGCCGCCATTCCCCAGCGCTACGCCGCCGTGCCGCACTTCTACGTGATCGAATCCGAGCTGGGCCGGCTGGCGGAGCGGGTCTTCCACCCCAGGGTGGCCGAGGGCCTGCCCAAGGGCAGCGAGGAATCCCTGCTGCTGGGCGCCTTCCTTCGCCAGGCGGTGCTCTCCCTGCTCCAGGACCAGGCCACCATCCGCGGCATGCTCCTACAGACCCTGGCCAACGAGGACGTGGACCAGCTGGCCACCACCCTCGACAACCTCAAGGCCCTGCTCCTCAGCCACCAGCGCCAGCTGATGGGCGACCTGGTCGGGCTGTTCTCGCCCGAGCTCCGGCAGAAGCTGTTCCCCGACTCCCCTTCGCTCACCGAGGAAGGCGACCGGCTGCGCCAGCGCCTGCACCGGCTCTGGCAGTACATGGACCCGGCCCTGGGCCAGGTCCGGCTGCATCTCGAGCTGCTCAACTGGCCGCGCCTGGCCCTGGCCCTGTCCCAGGCCCAGAGCCAGGTGGTCGGCTTCCGCCGAAGCCCGGAATTCCTGCTGATCCGCAACGTGGACCGGCAGGAATTCGAGCGGCTGACCCTGCAGTTCGCCCGGGTCCTGGAGGATCCCCCCGAAATCGAGCCCTGTCTGACCGAGGGCGCCGAGATCCTGGGCGAGCTCCTGCGCTTCCTGGACACCTTCCTGCTGCGGATAAACGCCCGGGTCCCGCTGATCCGGCTGGACCTGAACACGGCCCGGGAGGCCACCCGGCTGGGCCAGGCCCTGCGCGAGGCCCGCCCCGACGCGCCGGACCGCTCACGGCTCACCCACAAGCTGATCCAGACCACCAAGCCCTTGGGGGTCCGGGATCCCCAGGCCCTCAATCTCCTCAAGCGCTGGGTCCGCGCCGAACGCAGCGGCCGGGAGATCCGGATCCACCTGGACGCCCTGCTCTCCCACCTCGAACATCTTTCCTCCCGCCTCGACGCGGCCCTGAGCTGAAATGCCCGTACGCCTCCTCCTGATCCATGACGCCGCCGGGGTCCCCGCCCTCAGGGAGGCCCTGGACCGATGGGGGCACCCGGTCACCGGGGAAGGCGACGGGACCCTGGTCATCGTCGCCGACCGCCCCGACCCCCGCTGGATCCCCCCCTACGGCACCGAGATCCTCTGGTGGGTCGCGAGCGGGACGCCCGAGGAGGTGAGCGCGGTGCTGGCCCTCCGGGCCGGCTGGGCCGTCCGCCAGGACCAGCCGCTGGAGGCGGTGCGGGAGGGCCTCGAACGGATCCGCAATCGCGACCTGGGCAGCGACGGCTGGCTCCGGCAGATGATCCACCTGGCCACCGTGGACGAACTGCTCCGGCCGATCCTGGCCCGGGCCGTCGGGCTATCCGGCGCCAAGGGCGGGGCGGTCTGGATCCGCCAGGAGGACAGCTTCTTCCAGCGCTGCGGGGACGGCTTCCCCGAGGCTCCCTGCGCCCTGCCCGAGGCCGAGGCCATGGTGGCCCGGGGCGAGGCGTGGTTCCTGTGCCCCCAGCAGAAGCTCGGCCTGCTGAGGCTGGTCGAACCGCGGGCCCCGGAGGCCGCGTTCCGGGGCTGGGTGAAGGAGGTCGACGACCTCCTGGTGAAGGCCTGGAACCTCGAGCAGAGCCGTTCGCTCTCCCACCGGGACGACCTCACCGTGGCGTTCAACCGCCGCTGCCTGGAGGAGGAGCTGCCCCAGGCCATCCGGGCCGGCTCGGTGCGCGGCGAAGCCGTGGCCCTGCTGTTCCTGGACGTGGACAACCTCAAGGAACTGAACAGCCAGTACGGCCACCCCACCGGCAGCCGGGTGATCACCACGGTGGCCCTGGCCGCCAAGCAGATCATCCGCACCCTGGACCGGCTCTACCGCTACGGCGGCGACGAGTTCTGCATCATCATCCCCGGCAGCAGCGCCGCCAGTGCCGCCAAGATCGGCGAGCGCCTGCTCCATGCCCTGGTCCGCAACCCCCTCAAGGTGGGCGCCGAGGAAGTCAGGGTCTCCATCAGCGTCGGCGTCGCCTCGTTCCCCGCCGACGCCGACGGCGCCGAGCATCTCCTGGAACAGGCCGACAAGGCGCTGCTGAGGGCCAAGGCCAGCGGCAAGGGCTGCGTGGTGCTGGCGGCGGAGATCTGAGCGGGCCCTGCGGGCCGGTCAATAATCCCACCCCTTGAGGTACTGCGAGGTCGGGACTTCCTGGAACCGGCCGGGATCCGCCTTGATCAGGGATGCGGCGGCGCTGTCGGAGAGGGTCCCCCGGCGATTCTCCTGGGTATCCACCACCACCGTGCGGTCCAGGAGGTAGTTCTGGAAGCCCTGGGACTGCCTGGCGTTGCTGTCCTGGCGGGCCCAGTAGCCGGCGTGCTGGGCGTCGTTGGCCGCCTGTCGCGCGCGGTATCCGGCCTGCTGGCGCTCGAAGGCGGCCTTCTGGCGCTGGAGGCGGGCCTGGGTCGCGTCGCGGATGACCTTGTCGTTCATACGAAAGCTTTCGGCCACCGCGGAGGCCGCGGGCATGGACTGGGCGGCCAGGGCCTGGGGGATCTGGAGGCTGGTCTCGTAGAGGGTCCAGACGCCCTTGCCCGTGCTGGCCCCCGAGAGCCGGGCCCGGAAGGCCCGGGTCCCCAGGCCGTCGTGGCGGTCCAGGGTGCCCTCGAGGACGGCCATGGACCAGCCGGGTTCCACGGGGACCTTCTCCACCTTGGCCACATGGACATCCAGCATGGGCAGGTGGAGCTGGCGGCAGCGGATGGGAAGGGCGGCGGCCCAGGCCGCGGCCAGGTCGCCGCCCCAGGGCACGGGGGCGGAGCCGGGGTTGAACCGCGCGTACGGACTGCGCGGATCGATCATGGGGTAGGCCAGGTTGATCATGACCTTCTCGCCGCCCGGACCGTCGATGACCCCGCTGCCCATGGCTGCCGCGGCGATGCGCCAGCCCTGGGGCAGGGACACCTGGCCGCTGCGGTCGGGGAACACCGTGGGCGCGGACGGCGACGGGGCCTCCCCGCCGAACAGGGTCCGCAGCATCTCCGGCTCGGTCCTGGGAAAGCGCTGGGCCTCGTCCAGGATCACCGCCGCCTGCTGGCCTCCCCCCGAAGGCGCCACCAGCACCAACCCCAGGTGGGCTTTCCGTCCGGGTCCGGCCTTCACCTCCAGGAAGCCCATGAGCACATGGTCCCGGCGGTCCATGAGGAGCCTGCCCAGCCTGGGCCGGTCACCCAGCAGCTCGGCGACGCTCTTGAGCATGGCGTCTACGGCCGCATCGGCGCCGGGCTTGGGGAACTGGCGGACCAGGAGCCTGCCGCCCTCGGGATTGGGAATGACGCGGGGCCCATCCGCCCCGGCCAGAGACCCGACGGCAGCGAGGGCCGCCCCCAGGCACATGGAAAATTCCATCAGGATCCGCCGGATCACCATGAATCCTCCCTGCCAGGCCGAAAGGTTCGGCAGCGTCTGGCCGCCCATTCTACAGGCTGGCCGGAAACGATCCAGGGGTTTCTGGCCTAGGCATGGGATCCCCGCCCCGGCGCCCCTCAGAAAGCCAGGGCGACCTCGCGCAGCAGCGAATCCGCCGAGGGGTTCCGGACCAGGTTGCGCAGCGCCTCGAAGCTCCGGGTCTGGGCCGCGGCCACGTCCAGGGAGGACTGGGCCAGCCTGATGATGTCGGCGGCCCAGGGGAGCAGGCGCAGGGGGCGGCCCTCCCGGCTGCGGCCGATATCGGCCAGGAGCCGGAGCAGGAGCTCCAGGCAGCCGGCCACCTGCTCGTTCTGGGAGGCCTCGGCGGTCTTGTCGGGGGCCAGGGCGGCGCCGGCGCCGGTGAAGGCGGCGCCGCCGGCGACGGCGATCCAGGCCTCGAGCTGCTGCCGCGCCCGCTCGAAGGCTTCCGGGTCCAGGAGCCGGAGGGTGCCGCCGGCCAGGGCGGTCCAGGCCGCCCTGCCGGGCTCCTCCCAGCCGTTCCGGACCGCCACGGCCCAGGCCTCGTCGGCCGCCAGGGGGCCGAAGGGGATGCGCTCGCAGCGGGAGCGGATGGTCTGGAGCATGGCGTCGGGCCGATGGGTGACCAGGATGAAATGGGTGCCCGGAGGCGGCTCCTCGATGGTCTTCAGGAGCATGTTGGCGCTGGCCCCGTTCAGCCGGTGGGCGTCCTCCACCAGGATCCAGCGGTGGCAGTTGGGCGGCGCGCCGCGGTGGGCCCAGCTGATCACGCCCCCCTCGACCAGGTCATCCTCGCGGATGGCGCCGATCCGGATCAGGCCGGCCTTCCCTTCCGGAGCGATGCGCAGGAGGTTGGGCAGCTCCACCGGGACTTCGCCCTGGAACGGACGGCAGCCTTCGCACTGCCCGCAGGCGTTGCGCCGGAAGCACAGCTCGCGCTGGGCCAGCTCCATGGCCACCCGGCGCTTGCCCACGCCATCGGGGCCGGCGAACAGCAGGGAGCCGCCCAGCCTGCCCCGGGCGGTCCGCTCCCGCAGACGCTCCCGGATGGGGCGGTGGCCCATGAGCAGGGGGTCGAACATCATTCCACCGGCAGGCCCGCGGTCCGGAGCAGGGGCGCCAGCCGGGCCCAGATGAGCTCCTCGACCGCATCGGGGGCCTCCTGGGCCGGCACCACCATGACCCGCTGGGGCTCCTTGTGGGCGATGGCCAGGAACCGGGACCGCACCTGCTGATGGAACTCCAGGCGCTCCTGGTCGAACCGGGTCTCCCGGAAGCCGGCGGTGGCCGCGTTGCGCTCGGCCACCCGCCCAAGCGAGACCTTGGGATCCATGTCCAGGAGAATGGTGCAGTTGGGCTTGAGCCGGCCGAGCACCACCTCGCCGATGCGGTCCAGGATCGTGTCGCTGATGCCCTGGGCGCCCTGGTAGGCCCGGGTGGAATCGTCGAAGCGGTCCAGCAGGACCACCCGCCCGGCCTCCAGGGCGGGCCCGATGAACTTCTCCAGGTGCTGGGCCCGGTCGGCGTAGAACAGGAGCAGCTCGGCCTTGGGAGCCCAGGTCTCCCCGGAGGCGTGCGGCTCCAGGAGCAGCTGCCGGAGCTCCCGGCCCAGGGCGGTCCCGCCCGGTTCCTTGGACACCTCCACCGCCGCCCCGCAGGAGTCCAGCCTTGCCGCCAGCCGCCGGAGCTGGGTGGATTTGCCCGAGCCTTCGATCCCTTCCATGGTGATGAACAGCCCTGCCACGCAACCTCCCCGCCCTTCACGGCACTTTTCGAGGATACCCGCAGTTGCCGCCGGGGGCGGCCCGTGCCCGCGCAGAACCACCGGGAAAGCTGCACATTCTTGGAAATGGGCCTATCCTTTTGAAAAACAGTCCCTCGACCGGAGATGACCGTGACAGAAACCATTCGGTGCCCAGGCTGCTCCACCCAGTTCCTGCTCCGCCCCGAGCGCGTCCACGAGGCCATCCGTCGCGCCCGGTGCTGCCAGTGCGGAACCGTCTTCGCCATCGCCGAGGAGGTCGCCCGGCTCCTGCCGGCCGCGCCCGAGCCCGCGGCCGGACCCGCCGCCGCCCCGGAGCTCCTGCCGGAATCCGCCTGGACCGAACCCGCCCCGCCGGCCCTTCCGGCCGAGCCCGAACCCGAGGCCGCATCCGAGCCTGAGCCCGAACCCGAGGCCGCATCCGAGCCTGAGCCCGAGCCCGAGGCCGTATCCGAACCCGAGCCCGTGCCCGCCCCGGCCCCGATCCTCGATGGGGATGACCCCTTCGCCGCCTTCGACCCGCCGCCCCCGCCCTCCCTCACCCTGGGGGACCTCGAAGGCTCCGAGGAGGAGATCCTCGAGAAGACCCTGGTGATCCTGCCCGAACCCCCGGAGGCGGCCGCGACGGCCGAATTCCCCACCGCCACCGCCAGTGGCTACTCCTCCGCCCGGGATGCCATCTCCAAGCTCATGGGCGACGGGCCCCCCCAGGCGGCCCCGCCGGAGCGGCGGCTCCTGGGCGCCCGCAACCCCATGGACGTCGAAGCCACCCTCAGCGCCCTGGACAGCACCCTGAGCGGGCCGCCGCCGGCCGCCGCCCCGCGGGCCCAGGCGGACGCCGGCGCCTCGACCCTGAAACTTTCCGCCCAGGAGATCAAGGCGGCCATGGCGGCGTTCAGCGCCCCGCCGCCCAGCGCCCCGCTCGCACCCCCTCCTGTCCCTGGACGTCCCCCCGCGGCCCAGGCGACCGTCCCCATGGAGGTCAGCACCGCCCCGGGTGCCGAACTGCTCAAGATCCAGGTGGAGAAGGAGACCCTGAACAACGCCACCGTCGACCAGGTGACCGCCTGGATCGAGGAGGGCAGGGTCCAGGAGTACCATATGGTTGCCCGCCAGTTCAGCGAAAACTGGATCGAGGCGATCAAGGTGCCGGCCCTGCGCCCGGTCTTCGAGCGCAAGCGCCGCGACGAGGCCGGCAAGCCGGTGGAACTGCCTCCGCCGCCGCCCGATCCGGTCCCGCCCAAGCGCAGCCTGTTCGGCGGGCTCTTCGGAAGAAATTGACCCTCACCAAAGGAAAGCCATGCTCACAATCCTCCTCCCCTCGCTGCTCTGCCTTCTGCCCGCCACGCCCGGAACCCAGGCGGACAAGCCCCAGGCGGACAAGCCCCAGGCCGAGGCCAAGGCCCTCAGTTTCACGAGTTTCAAGCTGCCCTTCGCCTGGAACCAGGTGATCCCCATCAAGGATGCCGAACTGGACGGCCTCAAGATCAATTCCATCTATTTCAACACCCGCAGCCTCAAGGTGGGCCCCCTCAAGGCGGGCGAATTCGGCACCCGCGCCCGGATCGAAGTGACCAACACCTCCGGCAAGCCCCGCTCCCCGGGCTTCGCCGTGGCCGTCTTCGACGAGGACGACCGGCTGATCGGCGTGGCCACCGGCGGCACCCGCATCGGCCCGGTCCATCCCGGCGAGATCGAATCCTTCGACCTGAGCTTCCGTCAGGTCAACGAGCGGCTGCCCAAGGGCTCCCGTTTCTACCTGGCCGTCGAGCTCACGGACTAAGAAGTGGTAACAAAACCCCTTGTACCTCAACAAAAAGGTGCATAGTGTACTTGGATGGCCCGAGATATCTTGCCCTCTGAGCTTTGGGAACGCATCCAACCCCTTCTACCGCCACCCACGCCG
>Ga0316217_10001296_pt1 | contig 33191 bp, 36 predicted proteins | sample 1anoAmetaG_FD_203633 | JGI IMG/M metagenome (GOLD analysis project Ga0316217, IMG submission 203633) | Freshwater microbial communities from Trout Bog Lake, Wisconsin, USA - 1anoA | ecosystem: Environmental > Aquatic > Freshwater > Lake > Hypolimnion/Profundal zone | place: USA: Wisconsin...
CCGGGGATCACCCGGTGGAAGGTGAGGCCGTCGTACTGGCCGGACTTCACGTAGTCCAGGAAGTTGGCCACGGTCTTCGGGGCCTTGTCGGGATCAAGTTCCACGGTGAAGGCGCCCAGGCTGGTGGTGAACTGCACCTGGGGCCTGGCGGCGCAGGCCGCCAGGGCGGCGAAGGCAAGGATGATGGCGGCAAGACGCATGTACTGACTCCTCGAATGCGGTGGAAGGCCATTATGCCAGAACCGGACCGTGCCGGTGAACCATGGGTTGGAAAGAACCGGCCACGACACCGCAATCCTTCGTTGCCCGCGGACGAAAACAGGCGTTAAATCCTTGCAGCCCTTCTCGCTCCAACAGGATTTCGCGTGGCGAACCCTTCCCCCGTCCTGGCCTGCCCCGAATGCGATCTGCTCCACCGCGCCGGCGCGCCCGCCCGGGGCACCATGCAGCTCTGCGCCCGCTGCGGCGCGGTGCTGGGGCGGGGCGGCCCGGTGGCCCTGGACGGCGTCCTGGCCCTGCACCTGGCCGCCCTGGTCCTGCTGGCCCTGGCCAACAGCTTCCCGCTGATGGCCCTGCGCCTGCACGGCACCGAGCGGCTCGCCTCGATCCCGGGCTGCGTGAGCATCCTGGCAGCCCTGGGCTGGCCCTGGCTGTCGGCGCTGCTGCTCACCACGGTGATCCTGGGGCCGTTCGCCCAGCTCGGGGGCATGGCCGTGCTGCTCCTGCAGCTGCACTGGCGGCGGCCCAGGCCCTGGACCGCCCGGGCGTTCAGGGTCCTGGAGGAGACCCAGCGCTGGGGCATGGTGGAGGTGTTCCTGCTGGGCGTGATCGTGTCCTACGCCAAGCTGGCCCAGATGGCCACCGTGGTGCCGGGACCGTCGCTCTACGCCCTGGCCGGCTTCATCGTGGTGGCGGCGCTGGCGGCGGGGTCCCTGGATCCCCGGATGGTGTGGGACGCCGCCCCCGCCCCGGCGGCCGACCCGGTCCCGCCGCCGGACGGTCCCGGACTCACCGCCCGCCGGGCCTCGGTCATGGCCTGCGCCGCCTGCGGCCTGGTCGCCCCCATCGCCCGGCGGGCGCCGTGCCTGCGCTGCGGGGCGACCCTGCACAGCCGCAAGCCGGACAGCCTGGCCCGCACCTGGGCCCTCCTGGTGACCTCGGCCATCCTCTACCTGCCCGCCAACGCCCTGCCGGTGACCCGGGTGGTGTCCCTGGGCCGGCCGCACGAGGACACCATCCTGGGCGGGGTGGTCTACTTCATGCGCACCGGGTCGTGGCCGCTGGCGGCGCTGATCTTCGGCGCCAGCGTGCTGGTGCCGGCGGTCAAGTTCCTGATCCTGACCTTCCTGCTGCTCTCGGTGCGCGTCCGGTCCCGCTGGCGGCCCCGCCAGCGCACCGCGCTCTACCGCCTGACCGAGATGGTGGGCCGCTGGTCCATGGTGGACATCTTCGCCATCACCCTCATGGTGGCGCTGATGCACATGGGCAGCCTGGCCTCGATCATCCCCCGGCCCGGGGCCATGGCCTTCGCCCTGATGGTGGTGGCCACCATCCTCACCGTCCGCTGCTTCGACCCCAGGCTGATCTGGGACGCCATGGAGACCCCCCGTGACTGAACCCGCCGATCCCGCTGCCGGGCCCGGCCCGGAGGAACAGGCGCCGCCCGGCCTGGCCGAGCCCGCGGTCCGCCGCTGGCGGCCGTCCCTGGTCTGGTTCATCCCGCTGGTGGCGGCGGTGATCGGCGCCTGGATCGCCTTCTCCGCCTATTCCCGGCGGGGGCCCACCATCACCATCACCTTCCTGAGCGCCGAGGGCCTGGAGGCCGGCCAGACCCGGGTCCGGCACAAGGACGTGGAGGTGGGCCGGGTCGCCGCCATCAGCCTGACGCCGGACTTCGGACAGGTGGTGGTCACCGTCGAGCTGGACCGAAGCGCCGCCCCGCTGCTGTCCGAAAACACCCGATTCTGGGTGGTGCGGGCCCGGGTCAGCGCCAATGGCATCTCCGGCCTGGGCACCCTGTTCTCCGGCGCCTACATCGGCATGGACCCGGGCCCCCGCGGCGGCCCGGCGACGGCTTTCCAGGGCCTGGAAGCCCCGCCGGTTCTCTCCTCGCACCTGCCGGGCGACCTCGTCGACCTGCGGGCCGCGCAGCTGGGTTCGCTGAACATCGGCTCCCCGGTGACCTGCCGGCAGATCCCGGTGGGTGAAGTGGCCGGGTTCGACCTGGCCCCGGACGGCCAGTCGGTCCTGATCAAGATCCTGGTGCGCTCGCCCTACCAGCAGCTGATCCGGCCCACCACGCGGTTCTGGGACGCCGGCGGGGTGGACGTGGCGCTGGACGCCAACGGCCTGCGGCTGCGCGCCAGTTCCATGGTGCAGCTGCTCCTGGGCGGCATCGCCCTGGAGAACCCCGAGCGCCTGGACCCGGCCCTGGTCCCGCCCCCGGGCCAGCCGTTCACCCTGTTCCCGGACCACGACAAGGCCTACGAGAAGGTCTACCGGGAGCGCCACCGGTTCCTGCTGCACTTCGATGAATCGGTGCGCGGCCTGGCCCGGGGCGCCCCGGTGGAGTTCCGCGGCATGAAGATCGGCGAGGTGGAGGACTTCAGCCTGGAGTTCCTGCCCCGCGAGCTGGAGGGCCGGATCCCGGTCACCATCGCCCTGGAGCCGGAACGGTTCACCTTCCTGGGCGCCCCGGGGGAGCCGGTCGAGGCCCTGGTGGCCCGGATGGTGCGCAAGGGCCTGCGGGCCCAGCTCCGGACCGGCTCCCTGCTCACCGGCAACCTCTATGTGGACCTGGGCTTCCATCCCGGGGCAGCGCAGTCGGCACCTGCCCGGGCCGGGCGCTGGCCGGAGATCCCCACCCTGCCCTCCACCATGGGGACGATGGTGGAGAACCTGGCCCGGCTGGCTGAGCGGCTCCAGGCCCTGCCACTGGAGCAGGTGGCGGGCGAACTGCGGGCCACCCTGCCGGCCCTGCGCGACACCCTGGACCAGGCCCGGACCCTCATGGCCACCCTGGACCGCGAAACCGCACCCGCGGCCCAGGCCACCCTGGCCCAGGCCCAGGCGACCCTGGCCCAGGCCCAGGCCACCCTGGCCGGCCTGGAGCGGGCCCTGGGCCCCGATTCCCCCACCCGCACGGACCTGCATGAGGCCCTGGGCCAGTTCACCCAGGCGGCCCGGGCGCTGCGGGACCTGGCCGACACCCTGGAGCGCCATCCGGAGGCCATGGTCTTCGGCAAGGGGAAGACACCATGACCAGGCCGTGCTCCCGTCTCGTCCCCGCCCTGCTGCTGGCCGCCGGCCTGGGCTGCCTCCGGCCGTCGCCGCCTGTGGTGTTCCACACCCTGCATCCGCTGGGACCGGCCGAGCCCGGCCACGGGGCCGGCCTGGCGCTGGAGGTGCTGCCGGTGCGGCTGCCCGGAATGCTCGACCGGCCGCAGATGCTGGTGGCCCGGGGTTCCGGAGCGCTGGGCCTGTCCGAGACCCACCGCTGGGGCAATCCGCTGGACCTGGACATGCAGCGGGTGCTGGTGGCCGACCTGGGCCTGTGCCTGGGCGGCGCCACCGTGGTCGCGAGCCCCTACGGCCCGCGGGCCGGCGCCGCCCTCCGGCTGGAAGTGTCGGTGGCGCGCTGCGACAGCGGGGCCGGGGACGGGCTCACCCTGGAGGCCACCTGGATGGTGACCCGGAGCGGGGTGGAGCGGGCGCTGCTGTTCCGGAGCAGCGTGCTCAGGGAACCCCTCGCCCCGGGACCGGACGCGCTGGAGGCGGCCCACAGCCGGATCCTGGCCGCCCTGGCCCGGGAGATCGCCGCGGAACTGGAACGGCTGCCGCTCAGCCCACCTTGAACCGGGTGATGCGCTGGCGCAGGTCCCCGGCCAGCCGGGCCAGCTCCTCGATGGTGCGCGCCGTCTCGGTGATGGAGGAAGCCAGCTGGGTGGTGGCAGAGGCGTTGCGCTCGGTGAAATTCAGGGTGGCCTGCATCTCGCTGGCAACCTCCTCGCTGGTCCGGCCCTGCTCCTCCAGCGCCCCGACGATGGCCTGGATCTGCTCGGCGTTGAGCCGCACGTCGTGCTCGATGGAGGTCAGGCTCGCGGCCACCGTGGCCACCGCCTGCCCGCCGCGCTCCACCCGCCGGTCGCTCTCCAGGATCAGCCCGAAGATCTCCTCCGCGGCCCCGGCGCTGCGCTCGGCCAGCTTGCGGATCTCATCCGCCACCACCGCGAAGCCCTTGCCCTGCTGGCCGGCCTTGGCCGCCTCGATGGCAGCGTTGAGGCTGAGCAGGTTGGTCTGCTGGGCGATCTCGCCGATGACCGCGGTGATCCGGGACACCTTCCGGGTGCTGTCGCGGATCTCGGCCATGGCCCGGGTCGATTCCCCGGCGCTGCGCAGGCCATCCCCGCTGGCGGCCAGGGAGCCCTGGGCCAGGCGTTCGGCGCTGGCGGCGCTGTTCCGGGCCATGGCGATGAACCGGGCCATCTCCCCCAGGGAGGCGGGGGGGGGGGGCGCCGCGCCCCCCCGCCAGCCGCTGCTGGTCCGCGCCCCGGCTGATCTCGCCGGTGGCGCTGTCGATCTGGTCGCCGGTGGCGGCCAGCTGGGTGGCGCTTGAGGCGTTCTGCTCGGCGATCTGGGCCATGGCCTGCAGGTCCTCCCGCAGCTGGGCCATGGCCAGGTTGAGGCTGTTGCTGATGTGGTTCAGCTCGTCCTGGCCCTCCACATGGCTCTGCACCGTGAGGTCGCCGTGGTGCATGGCGCTCATGGTCCGCTCCAGGTCCTTCACCCCGCCGGTGATCTGCCGCCCCACCAGGCGCACGAAGCCGATGCCCGCCGCCAGGCCGGCCACGGCGATGCCCAGGATCCAGGCCTGGCGGCGCTTGGCCCGCAGGTCCGAGGTCCGCACCGCGTCGCCGGAGGCCTTCAGCACCAGGTCCTGGAGCTTCTCCAGGGCTTCCCGGGCATCCCGCTGGATCGCGACGTTGCCGTCCATCATTTCCGGGACGGCTTCGGTCTCCGGGCGGGCCTTGGCGGCGGCCATGAGCGGGGCGAAGCCGTCCATGTACTCCTTCATCTTGGCCATGCCCAGCAACGCCAGGGGGCGTTCGGCCTCGGTCCAGGGCAGGGTGGGGAACTGTTTCAGGATCTCCTGGACCCGGCCCTCGTACTCCTGCTCGCGCGGGGCGCGCTTGGCCTGGTAGGCGTCGTTCTTGGCCGCGCCGAGCATGGAGATCTGGACGGTCCTCATCACGTTGGAATCGTTGAGCGCCTTGCCGATCATCTTCGATTTCTGCACGCTCTCGATCAGCTGGCCGGAGGCGGACTTGGATTCCTGGATGCCCAGCCAGCCCAGGCTGGTGATGACGACCAGCAGAAGGGCCTGGACCGACAGCAGAAGGATGAACTTGCGGCTGACGTTCAGGGAAGCCAGGAACCGGTTCAGCATGGAAATCCTCGTTTGCCGAAAATCTTGACATCAATTCAAGAGATTCAAAACGTTTATATAACCGAGCGGACGGCGGCCTGCAGGCCGTCTTGAGTCTCAATCCAAGTTGCGTAGCTACAGTAAATGAGTCTTGGCGGAGGCGGCCCGGACGCAGTAGAATGGCTGGTTGCCGGCCTGTCAGGCAAAGGCGTCACCCCGGATGCGCATCGATAGTCCCCGGGGCAGCGCATTCCGCCCTACCGGCGTCCCGCGTGGATCCCGGCCGGCGGGATCCGACGGGCAGGTTCGTCCACGGGTTCATTCAACGAAGGAGGTCGCCGCAATGATCTACTCGACGGAAGTCGAACACATGACTTGTGTGGCCAAGGGCCCCAATCACGGTCCCGCGCCCATTCCCCAGGAAGGCAAGTGGGTCCAGGCCAAGGAGATCAAGGACATCGCCGGACTCACCCACGGGGTGGGCTGGTGCGCGCCCCAGCAGGGCGCCTGCAAGCTCACGCTCAACGTCAAGGAAGGCATCATCCAGGAAGCCCTGGTGGAGACCATCGGCTGCACCGGCATGACCCACTCCGCGGCCATGGCGGCGGAGATCCTGCCCGGCAAGACCCTGCTGGAGGCCCTGAACACCGACCTGGTGTGCGACGCCATCAACGTGGCCATGCGCGAACTGTTCCTGCAGATCGCCTACGGCCGCACCCAGACCGCGTTCTCCGAGGGCGGCCTGCCCATCGGCGCCGGCCTGGAGGACCTGGGCAAGGGACTGCGCAGCCAGATCGGCACGATGTACGGCACCCTCGCCAAGGGCGTGCGCTACCTGGAGATGGCCGAAGGCTATGTGAACCGCATGGCCCTGGACGAGAACGACGAGGTGATCGGCTACGAGTTCGTCCACCTGGGCAAGATGATGGACTTCATCACCAAGGGCCTGGACGCCACCGAGGCCCTGCAGAAGGCCACCTCCACCTACGGCCGGTTCAAGGAAGCTGTCCGCACCATCAACCCCCGGCACGAATAGCGCAGAAGGAGATCGAACATGTCCCTGTTTGAAAGTTATGAGCGCAGGATCGACCAGATCAACCCCGTGCTGGCCCAGTACGGGATCGCCTCCCTGGAAGCGGCGCGCGAGCTCTGCGAGTCCAAGGGCGTTGACATCTACGGCATCGTCAAGGGCATCCAGCCCATCGCCTTCGAGAACGTCTGCTGGGCCTACATCCTCGGCGGCGCCATGGCCATCAAGAAGGGCCAGACCAAGGCCGTGGACATCGCCTGCACCCTGGGCGAAGGCATGCAGGCGTTCTGCATCCCCGGCTCCGTCGCCGACGACCGCAAGGTCGGCATCGGCCACGGCAACCTGGCCGCCATGCTGCTGAAGGAAGAGACCAAGTGCTTTGCCTTCCTGGCCGGCCACGAGTCCTTCGCCGCCGCCGAGGGCGCCATCGGCCTGGCCCGTTCCGCCAACAAGGCCCGCAAGGAGCCCCTGCGGGTGATCCTCAACGGCCTGGGCAAGGACGCCGCGATGATCATCTCCCGGGTCAACGGCTTCACCTACGTCCAGACCCAGTTCGACTACGTCACCGGCAAGCTGGCCGTGGTCAAGGAGATCGCCTACTCCAAGGGCGAGAAGGCCAAGGTCCGCTGCTACGGCGCCGACGATGTCCGGGAAGGCGTGGCCATCAACCACCTGGAAGGCGTGGACGTGTCCATCACCGGCAACTCCACCAACCCCACCCGGTTCCAGCACCCCGTGGCCGGCACCTACAAGAAGGAGCGGCTCGAGCAGGGCAAGCCGTACTTCTCCGTCGCCTCCGGCGGCGGCACCGGCCGCACCCTGCACCCGGACAACATGGGCGCCGGCCCCGCCTCCTACGGCATGACCGACACCATGGGCCGCATGCACTCCGACGCCCAGTTCGCCGGTTCCTCCTCGGTCCCCGCGCACGTGGAGATGATGGGCTTCCTGGGCATGGGCAACAACCCCATGGTCGGCGCCTCGGTGGCGGTGGCGGTGGCGCTGGAGCAGGCGCTGGACAAGTAGGTCCGGTTTGTTGAATGATGACGGCCTGCCCTTGGGCAGGCCGTTGTTGAATAGATTTGGAAAAATTTGAACAGCTTTTTTCAATCAGTTACGAGCCCCGAGCCCGGCGCCGCCGAAGCCCCGGAGTGCAAGGCCGACAGCAAGCAGAGCAGCTGATCAGGCCCCGGCCAGCCGGGCCCCGAGCCTTCTCCCCCGGCCCAGCGCGGCCTTGGACAGCCCCTTCCCCGGCGCCCCGGCCAGGCCGATCCACAGGCTCCCCACCGGCCGGGCGCCCAGGAGCCGGGCGGTGAGCTTCAGGGCCCGGGGGGCGCCGGTGGCGAACGGGATGAACAGGCCGGGCATGGCGGCCGAGGCCACCAGCACCGCCCGCCGGGGCCGGTCCTGGTCGCGGAAGGCCGGCCCGGGCCGGTCCCAGGGCCAGTAGGCATAGCCCACCAGCCGCTCCATGAAGCGGCGGAACAGCGCAGTGACGTTGTAGTCGTTCACCGGCGAGGCCAGCACCAGCGCGTCGGCGGCCTCGGCTTCGGCCAGGATGGCCTCCAGGTCGTCCTCCTGCAGGCAGACGCCCCGGTCGGGACCCTGGTGCTGGGTGCACTGCCGGCAGTTGGTGCAGAACTCCAGGTGCCGGCGCACCAGCAGGATCTTGGAGACGGTCGCGCCCCCGGCGGCGGCGCCCTCCAGGATGGCGTCCACCGCGGTCTCCACGGTGCCGCCCGGACGATAGCTGCCGATGATCGCCACCACCCGGGCGCCCACCCTAGCAGCTGCCGGGTCGCTTGCGACCCTGCAGCTGCTTGTGCCAAGCTCGGCCGCCGCACCAGGAACGGATCTCACGGTGTTAGACCCCGGCCGCCGCGAACGAGGCCGCGACCATCTCCCGGGCCTCCCGCTGCAGGGTCTCCAGGTGCTCCTGGCCGCGGAAGCTCTCGGCGTAGATCTTGTAGACATCCTCGGTGCCCGAGGGCCGCGCGGCGAACCAGCCGTTCTCGGTGATCACCTTCAGCCCGCCCAGGGCGGCGCCGTTGCCGGGGGCCCGGGTCAGCTTGGCCAGGATCGGCTCCCCGGCCAGGGTGTCGGCCGCCACCTGCTCCGGCGCCAGCTTCGCCAGCACCGCCCGCTGGGGGGCGTTGGCCGGGGCGTCGATCCGCTCGTAGCGCGGCGCGCCGAACCGCTCGGTGAGCGCCTGGTAGTGCCGGCCGGGGTCCTTGCCGGTGACCGCGGTGATCTCGGCCGCCAGCAGGCTGAGGATGATGCCGTCCTTGTCGGTGGTCCAGACGGTGCCGTCCTTGCGCAGGAACGAGGCCCCGGCGCTCTCCTCGCCGCCGAAGCCGAAGCTGCCGTCCACCAGGCCCGGCACGAACCACTTGAAGCCCACCGGCACCTCGGCCACCCGGCGGCCGATGGAGGCGCCCACCCGGTCGATCATGGAGCTGCTCACCAGGGTCTTGCCGATTGCGGCGTCGGGGCGCCAGCCGGTTCGGCTCTGGAACAGGTACTGGATCGCCACCGCCAGGTAGTGGTTGGGGTTCATCAGCCCGGCGCTGGGGCAGACGATGCCGTGCCGGTCGAAGTCGGGATCGTTGCCGAAGGCGATGTCGTAGTTGTCCTTGAGCGCCACCAGCCCGGCCATGGCCTGGGGCGAGGAGCAGTCCATGCGGATCTTGCCGTCCCGGTCCACGCACATGAAGCCGAAGGTCGGATCGTAGTGGCCGTGGATCAGGTCCAGGTTGAGGCCGTAGCGCTGGGCGATCGGCTCCCAGTAGCCCAGCCCGGCACCGCCCAGGGCGTCGGCGCCCAGGCGCAGCCCGGCGCCGCGGATGGCCTCCAGGTCGATGACATCGGCCAGGTCCTCCACGTACGGGGTGATGAAATCGAACGGGCGGATGCACTCGGTCTTGAGCGCCCGGGCATAGGGGATCCGCTTCACCGCGCGGTTGCCTTCGCGCAGGAACGCGTTGGCCTTGCTGGCCACCCAGTCGGTGATATCCACATCGGCCGGGCCGCCGTTGGGCGGGTTGTACTTGATGCCGCCGTTGTCGGGCGGATTGTGCGAAGGGGTGATGACGATGCCGTCGGCCAGGTTCTCGCTGCGGCCGCGGTTCCAGGCAAGGATCGCGTGGGACACCGATGGCGTGGGGGTGAACGCCCCGCCCTGGGCGTAGCGGGTCTCCACCCCGTTGGCCGCCAGCACCTCCAGCGCGGTGATCTGCGCCGGCTCGGACAGGGCGTGGGTGTCCTTGCCCAGGAACAGCGGGCCGGTGATCCCGGCCTGGGCCCGGTACAGGCAGATGGCCTGGACGATGGCCAGGATGTGGTCCTCGTTGAAGGTGGCGTCGGTGGCCCGGCCGCGGTGGCCGGAGGTGCCGAAGCTCACCAGGCAGCGGGCCTCCGCGGGATCGGGCTGGAGACTGTAGTAGGCGCTGACCGCGGCCGGGATATCGGCCAGGAGGGACTGTGGAGCGGGCTTGCCGGCCAGTGGATGCATGGAGACGTCTCCCGGTGGTTTTCAAGAAGGGTAGTCCAATCATGGGGAGAAAGGTAGCGCCCCACGCAGTAATTGATCGAATACAACGACCTAATCGGAAGTATTGCATCCCGAACCGTTACAAGGACCCCTGAAAAATCATCTGGAACTGCGTTCCGGGCTTCCTAGACTTGGCCTGTCCCCTTCCCAACTCATCGCATTGTCTGCTCAAGGAGAACGGCCCATGCAAAAATCCCTGAAACTGGACCCCAATAAATGCACGGGCTGTCTCCAGTGCGAGATGGCCTGCGCCTGGGAGCACCACAAGACCTTCAACACCGGCAAGTCCCGGATCAAGATCTTCTCGTTCGAGAAGGAAGGCCGGAAAGTGCCATACACCTGCACCCAGTGCGACGAAGCCTGGTGCCTGCACGCCTGCCCGGTGGAAGCCATCGTGCGCGACGCCAAGACCGGCGCCAAGGTGGTGCTGGAAGACCGCTGCGTCGGCTGCAAGGTCTGCACCGTGGCCTGCCCGTTCGGCACGGTGAACTACATCGCCAAGACCGGCAAGGTGCAGAAGTGCGATCTGTGCGCCGGCGATCCGGCCTGCGCCAGGGCCTGTCCCACCGGTGCCATCACCTACGTGGACGCGGACTGGACCGGGCTGGAGAAGATGCGCCAGTGGGCCGGCAAGACTGACACCAATCCGGCGACGGTTTGAGGGGAGACGGAACATGTCCTATACCAAACAGATCCTGCGCGTGAACCTGACGGCCGGCACCTGCTCGGCCGAACCTCTCAACATGGAATGGGCCACCCAGTACCTGGGCCAGCGCGGCCTGGCCACCAAGTACCTGGCCGCCGAGATCGACCCGGCCTGCGATCCGCTGGGCCCGGACAACAAGCTGATCTTCGCCACCGGCCCGCTCACCGGCACCCCCGCGGCCACCGGCGGCCGCTACTCGGTGATCACCAAGGGCCCGCTCACCGGCGCCATCGCCTGCTCCAACTCCGGCGGCTACTTCGGCGCCGAGCTGAAGTTCGCGGGCTGGGACATGGTCATCTTCGAGGGCCGCTCGGCGACCCCGGTCTACCTGCTCATCGAGGACGGCTTGGCCACCCTGCTGGACGCTTCGGCCCTCTGGGGCAAGACCGTCTGGGAGACCGAGGAGACCATCAAGGGCAGGCACCAGGACCCGCAGCTGCGGGTGGCCAGCATCGGCCGGGCCGGCGAGAGCGGCGTGCTGTTCGCGGCCATCGTCAACGATCTGCACCGGGCCGCGGGCCGGTCCGGGGTGGGCGCGGTCATGGGTTCCAAGAACCTCAAGGCGGTGGCCGTGCGCGGCACCCGCACCGATGCCTACGCGGTGGCCGACCCCGACGGCTTCTTCAAGGCGGTCAACGCCGCCAAGGCGGTGCTGGCCGGCAACGGCGTCACCGGCCAGGGGCTGCCGGCCTATGGCACCCAGGTGCTGATGAACGTCATCAACGAAGTGGGCGCCCTGCCCACCCGCAACGGCACCGGAGTCCAGTTCGAGGGCGCCCGGGCCATCTCCGGCGAGGCCATGCACGAGCCCCGGGCCACCGACGGCAAGCCCAACCTGATCAACCACAACGGCTGCTTCGGCTGCACCATCGCCTGCGGCCGGATCTCGAAGATGGACCCGGGCCACTTCTCCATCAAGGACAAGCCCCAGTACCGCGGCGCCTCCGGCGGCGTGGAGTACGAGGCGGCCTGGGCCCTGGGCGCCGCCTGCGGCGTCAACGACCTGGAGGCCCTCACCTACGTGAACTTCCTGTGCAACGAGGACGGCGTGGATCCCATCACCCTGGGCTCCACCATCGGCGCCGCCATGGAGCTGTTCGAACTGGGCCTCATCACCAGGGAGGAGGCCGGCCTGGAACTGCCGTTCGGCTCCGCCCCGGCCCTGGTCCAGCTGGCCGAGCTCACGGTGCGCAACGAAGGCTTCGGCGCCGTCATCGGCCTGGGCTCGAAGCGCCTCTGCGCGAAGTACGGCCGGCCGGAACTGTCCATGAGCGTCAAGGGCCTGGAATTCCCCGCCTACGACGGCCGCGCCCTGCAGGGCATGGGCCTGGAGTACGCCACCTCCAACCGCGGCGCCTGCCATGTCCGCGGCTACATGGTCTCCCCGGAAGTGCTGGGCATCCCGGTCAAGATGGACCCCGCCGCCACCGAGGGCAAGGCCCCCATGCTCAAGGCCTTCCAGGACCTCACCGCGGTGGTGGATTCCGCCGGCATCTGCCTGTTCACCACCTTCGCCTGGTCCGCCGACGATATCCAGTCGCAGCTCCAGCCGGCCCTGGGCGGCGACTGGCCGGTTTCCCGGCTCATGGAGGCCGGCGAGCGGATCTGGAACCTGGAGCGGCAGTTCAACCTGGCCGCGGGCCTCACGGCAAAGGACGACACCCTGCCGCCGCGCATGCTCACCGAAGGCGCCAAGACCGGCCCCTACCAGGGCAAGGTGACCCAGCTGGACAAGATGATGCCGGAGTACTACCAGGTGCGCGGCTGGAGCCCCGAAGGGGTGCCCACGGCCGAAACCGCCGGCCGGCTCGGGCTTTGATCCCTGATCCGGCGTGATACCCGCCGGACCGCCCCCCCGGGTGGTCCGGCCCTTCCTGTTCTCGAAGGGAGCACCATGCGATACCTGATCATCGGCGCCGGCCCGGCCGGCGTGACCGCGGCCGAGACCCTCGCCCGCACCGATCCCCAGGGCGAGATCAGCCTGCTCTGCGGCGAGCAGGAAGCGCCCTACGCCCGCATGGCCATCCCCTACCTGCTGTCCGGCCGGATCCCCGAAAGCGGCACCCGGATCCGCCCGGATCCCGGGCACTACAGCCGCCTGGGCATCCAGCTGCTTTCCGGCCGGGCCCGCTCGGTGGATGCCGGCGACCGCACCGTGCTGCTGGACGACGGCCGGACCCTGGCCTACGACCGGCTGCTGGTGGCCACCGGCTCCACCCCGGCGCTGCAGAAGATCCCCGGCATCGACCTGCCGGGGGTGCACACCTGCTGGACCCTGGACGACGCCCGGTTCCTGCTGGGCCATGCGAAACCCGGCACCCGGGTGGTGCAGATGGGAGCCGGCTTCGTCGGCTGCATCATCATGCAGGGCCTGGTGTCGCTGGGGGTGGACCTGACCATCCTGGTGCGCAGCGGGCGCATGGTCTCGCGGATGATGAACCCCGCCGCCAGCGCGATGATCCGCCGCTGGTGCGAGGCCAAGGGGGTGCGGATCCGGGTCGACACCCTGCCCGAAGCCATCACCCGGGAGCCGGACGGGCTGCGGGTCCACCTGGGCGGCGGGGTCGCACTGCCTGCCGATCTGTACCTCTGCCTGGTGGGGGTCAATCCATCCCTGGGCTTCCTGGCCGGCAGCGGCGTGGCCACCGGCAAAGGCATCGTGGTGGACGCGGCCATGCAGACCTCGGTGCCGGGCATCTACGCCGCCGGGGACGTGGCCGAGTTCCGCGACTGCCTGACCGGCCAGCCCGCGGTGAACGCCATCCAGCCCAACGCCGTGGAGCAGGGCCGGATCGCCGCCCTGAACATGGCCGGGCGCCAGGCCGCCTCCCGGGGCAGCTTCGCCTTCAACGTCCTGGACACCCTGGGGCTCATCTCCTACTCCTTCGGCACCTGGCAGGGCGTGCCCGGCGGCGGCCATGCCGAGGTTGCCGATGCCGAGCGCTACCGCTACCTGCGGCTGGAGTTCGAGGACGACCGGATCGTCGGCGCCAACACCGTCGGCCTCACCGAGCATGCCGGGGTGCTGAGGGGGCTCATCGAAGGCCAGGTGCGCCTGGGGGCCTGGAAGCAGCGCCTGCAGCACAACCCCACCCAGTTGAGCGAAGCCTACCTGGCCTGCAGTCAAAGGCTGGCATGATCGTCACGGTCAAATTGTTCGCCACCCTGGTCAACCACCTGCCGGCCGAGGCCCGGCGGGCGGGCAAGGCCGAACTGGAGATTCCGCCCGGGACCTCCGTCCTGGGATTGATCGAACGGCTGGGACTGCCGCTGGAACTGTGCACCCTGGTGCTGGTGGACGGGCTGTACCTGGCCCCCGGGGAACTGGCCGGGCGGGTGCTGGCCGAAGGAGAGGTGCTGGCCATCTGGCCGCCGGTGGGCGGGGGGTAGCAGGGCGGAAAGTCATGCGCCCCCGCGTCGACCCCATTTGCAGAAGGCCCATCCGGCCAGCGCCCCCAGTGGAATGACCGTCCAGCCGCCCATGGCGATGGACGCCAGGGCGCAAACCGCTTACCAGATCATTTCCGCGACCCTTGAATCCGGGAAAATCAAGCTGGACGATCCAGATGCACCGTCCATGCGATATGCACGTTATCTTCCCTTCTGGGCTTGATTCATTAAATCGCAAAGCCTCCCGTGCCGAGCAGCTGAGCGTCAACGAGAAAGACTTCCGTGAAACCAACCGAATCCGCCACCGGCGCAACCTATGAGATGACCCTCACCCGCGGCGACTTCCTGCGCCTGCTCCCCTCGGCAGTGGGTCACGAGCCGTACGCCGAGGCCGACGGCTTCCTGCACCAGGAACCCGGCCGCCAGTGGCGGATCCGCCTGGCCCCCCTGCCTCCCCTGCACCTGGGCCCTTTCCCCATGGAGCGCCTGCGGGTGGACCTGAGCTTCGAAGGCTACGCCCCGGCGGATATCCAGCAGTTCCTGGCCCGCTTCATGGCCCACTTCCAGCGGGGCGGCGGGTAGGCGGGGGCTTGCGAAAGTCAATCAACTGGAGCTACATTTGCTTCCCTGGAAGCGGCCGCGTGGCCCAGGGAAGGAGCGCATGTGAGCCCATCGCACATCACTGCCATCCTCACCACCCACCGCCGGCCCGCGCTCATGCTTCGGGCCCTGGCCAGCCTGGGAGCGGAATTGCGCCGGCCGGACGAGATCCTGGTGGTGGAGGACGGTGAGGACCCGGCCACGGCGGGCCTGCTCGCGGCCAGCGGGATCCCTTGCCGCCTGGTCCAGCGCGCCATGTCCAACGTCGCCAAGGCCCGGAACCTGGGCCTGGAGGAGGCCCGGGACGGTTGGGTGATCTACCTGGATGACGACGACCTCGTCTATCCCAACCGCTGCCTGGACCTGGAAGCTGCGGCCCAGTGCTCCGGCTGCCCGCTGGTCTACGGCGACACCCTGAAGATCACCCCCGGCGGCCAGTACCGGGTGCCCACCCACCATCCCGGAGATCCGGGCCCGGCCGGGTTCCAGGACTTCCTCACCTGCATGCCCCACATCAACAGCATCCTGTTCCGCCGCCGCGACCTGGTGGACTGCGGCGGCTTCCCCGAATCCGGCAGCTACTTCAGCGACCTCGCCGCCGAACTGCACATCCTGGACCGCTGCCCCGGCGAGGCCGGCGCCTGGCGGACCTGCCGGCCGGTGGCGGAATTCAGGGAGGAGTCCCCGGGCCTGACCGCGGGCGTCGCCCGGGATCTGGCCATGAAGGAGAAAGTGCTGGAGTCCTTCAGTCTCTTGAGACTGCGCCAGCTCCGGAACCAGGCCGCCCTGCACCAGGTGCGCGTGGTTCTGGAACTTGCCGCGCCTTTCCGCGATTACGACGACTACGTCGAACTGGCCGCCAAGAGCCTGTCCGGAGCCCCCGTCCTCGCTTGACCTCGCCCCGGATCAGATTCCGCAACGGCGCAGGAAAGGCGAGCGCACGCGAGCCGTCACTGCGCCGACAACGGACGCGACACCGGAACCCGCCCGCCTACCGCAGGTGCGCGCCCAGGAAGCGGTCCATGGCGCGGTAGAAGTCCAGCCGGTTCTCCTCGTTCTCGAAGCCGTGGCCCTCGTCGGCCTTGACCATGTACTCCACCGCGATCCCGCGCTGCTTCAGGGCGGCCACCATCTGGTCGGATTCGTCCTTGTTGACCCGGGGATCGTTGGCCCCCTGGGCGATGAACAGCGGGGCGCGGATCCGGTCGGCGTGGAACACCGGCGAACGCGCCTCCAGCAGGGCCCGGTCCTGGACCGGGTCGCCCACCATCTCGTGCATCATGTCCAGGAACGGCTTCCAGTAGGGCGGAACGGTGTTCATGAAGGTGAACAGGTTGGAGACGCCCACGTAGTCCACCGCCGCCGCGTACAGATCCGGGGTGAAGGTCACCCCGGCCAGGGCCGCGTAGCCGCCGTAGCTGCCGCCGTAGATGGCGATCCGCCCGGGGTCGGCGATGCCCTGGCCGACCAGCCACTGCACCCCGTCGGTGAGGTCGTCCTGCATGCGCTCGCCCCACTGCTTGAAGCTGGCCTCCCAGAAGGTCCGCCCGTAGCCGGTGGAGCCCCGGAAGTTGGGCTGGAACACCGCGTAGCCGCGGCTGGCCAGGAACTGCACCTCGGGATTGAAGCCCCAGACGTCCCGGGCCCAGGGCCCACCGTGCGGGTTCACCACCACCGGCAGATGGACCGGGGCCTTGCCCCGGGGCAGGGTCAGGTAGCCGTTGATGGTCAGGCCGTCCCGGGCGGTGTAGCTCACCGGCTTCATCTCCGCCAGGTCCCGCTCTTTCAGCCAGGGCGCCACCTCGGCCAGGAGGGTCAGCCTGCCGGTGGCCCGGTCGAACAGGTAGCGCCGGCCCTGGGTGCGGTCGCTGGTGGCGGCGACGATGAACTTGTCCTCGGCCCGGGTCCCGGCGGTGAAGCTGACCTCGTAGCCCGGCAGCCGGGCCTGCACCGCGTCGAACATCGACCGGGTCTCCTCGTCCAGGAACACCCGCTCGTCCTTCCAGGTGGTGAAACGGACGCTGGTCAGGACCTTGCGCTTGCGGGAGTAGCCCAGCTCGTCCACGTCCACGTCGTCCCGCTGGTACACCAGCCGGCCCTCCCGGGCGGTGGCCGGGTCGAACTCGAAGATGGCGGTCTTGTCCCGGCCCCGGTTGGAGGCCACGTAGAGTTCGCGGTCGTCGAAGGTGAAGAACAGCGGCTCCACGGTCTCCTTGAAGCTGGTGGCGAGGATGGTGCGGAACGGCTCGTCCTCGCTGGCCCGGTAGAGCAGCGAGCTCTCCACCCCGTCGGTGGCCATCGCCACCCGCAGCCGCCCGGCGTGGTCGGTGAGCCAGCCGGTGATGTTGCCGGGGTTCTGGGCCAGCAGACGCTCCTCGCCGGTCGCCACGTCGATCCGGAACACATCGAACACCTTGGGGTCCCGGCGGTTGTGCGAGACCAGGAGATGCCGGTCGTCGTCGGGCAGGCTGTCCACCACCTGGGCGGTGAGCCTGTCCCCGGGGGTCAGGTCCCTGGGCCCCCTGCCGTCCAGGCCCACCGAGACCAGGTGGAAGTTCTCGTCGCCGCCCAGGTCCTTTTCATAAATGATCCGGTCGCCTTTCCAGAAGTAGTCCGCCAGGTCCCGGGCGGTCTCGGAGGTGACCCTCCGGGCCCGGCCCCCGGCCAGGGGCCGCACGTAGACGTTGAGCCGGTTCCGGTACGGCTGCAGCCAGGAAAGGTAGCGGCCGTCCTGGGACAGGGCGAAGCCCGAGCGTTCGGGATTGCGAAAGAAATCCCGCACCGGAATCAGCCGGGGGACCGGCCCGGGGCCCGCGGTCAGGGCCAATCCCAGGGCCAGACAGAGAAGGATCGGGATCTTCATGAGCACCATCCTATTACGGATTCCCCCTGGCGCCACGGAGGCACTGGGCGCCACCCAGAAAAAACCTTGGCCAGCCGTCTGGAATTATTTTGGTATTGCGTCACAATCTCTCCCGACCTCGCACCTCAAGCTCTGTCAGGCCAGTCAATCGCCCGGAAGAACAAGCAGCCTCGAAGCTTCCGGGATTTTCGTTGCCAAACCGGGCCCGGAAGGCCCCCCACGCGGTCGAAACCGCCAGGAGATACCATGAACAATTCCGTCAAACTCTTGCTTCTGGCCGCGGCCAGCACCGGTCTGATGAGCGGCACCTCGACCGCCACCCAGGTCAACATCCCCACGCAGAACGGCAGCAGCGCCTCCAGCATGAAGCTGGCCGGTCTGGCCGGCACCGCCACCACCATCGGCGACGACACCGCCAAGCACTCCTGCAAAGGCATGAATTCCTGCAAGGGCCAGGGCGGCTGCAAGACCAGCGACATGGGCTGCAAGGCCAAGAACTCCTGCAAGGGCAAAGGCGGCTGCAGCACCATGTAGCCCCGTCGCCGGGGGTGGGCGGAACCCCCCCCCCCCCGGCGCCCGCGCCTCCATCCCCCCCGATCGCAGAGGTGTCCAGTGACGGCCAACCGCTTCAACGGCTACACCGACTACGGGGTGGGCATCGGCCTGCGCATCCCGCACTACGGCCACATCCTCGAGCGCAAGCCTGCCGTGGACTGGTTCGAGATCATCTCGGAGAACTTCATGGTGGACGGGGGCCGGCCCCTGCACACCCTGGACCGGATCCTGGAGCAGTACCGGGTGGTGCAGCACGGGGTGTCGATGTACTTCGGCTCGGCCGACCCGCTGGACCGCGAACACCTGCGCCGGCTCAAGGCCCTGGCCCGGCGCACCCGGACCCCCTGGCTCAGCGACCACCTGTGCTGGGGCTCGGTGGACGGACGCTACTCGCACGATCTCCTGCCCCTGCCCTACACCTGGGAGGCGGTGCGGCACACCGCCGGCAAGATCCGCCAGGCCCAGGACGCCCTGGAAGTGCCGGTGATCGTGGAGAACGTCAGCAGCTACGCGGAATTCCACGTCTCGGAAATGACCGAGTGGCAGTTCCTGGCCGAGGTCGCGCAGGCCGCGGACTGCGGCATCCTGCTGGACGTGAACAACATCTACGTATCGTCCCGGAACCACGGGTTCGACCCCTTCGAGTACCTGGAGGCGGTCCCCGCCGAGCGGGTGGCCCAGATCCACATCGCCGGCCACTCCACCTTCGAGCGCTACGTCCTCGACACCCACGACCACCCGGTGCTGGACCAGGTCTGGCGCCTCTACGCCCGGGCCATCGAGCGCTGCGGCCCCACCGCGACCCTGCTGGAGTGGGACGCCTCGATCCCGTCCTTCGAGGAGGTGCACGGCGAGGCGCTCAAGGCCAACCGCTACCTGAATACCGGCCTGGCGCTGCAGGCGGTGGCGCTGTGAGCGCCCCGGACGGGCTCAGGTCGTTCCAGCGGCGCATGGCGGCGGCGGTGATGGCGCCGCTCACCAGCCGCGAGACCATGGTCCGGCGGCGGCCGGACGGGGCGGCCATGGAGGCGGAGGCGGCGGCCTTCGTCAAGCCCAACGACCGGCTGAGCTCCTTCGAGCGCCTGGAGATCTACAACCGCCAATACTGGCTGCGGGTCCTGCACAGCCTCCGGGAGGATTTCCCGGGCCTGCGGGCGGTGCTGGGGACGGCCCGGTTCGAGCGGCTGGCCCGGGCCTACTTGGCGCAGTGTCCTTCGGTCTCTTTCACCCTGCGCAACCTCGGTTCCCGGCTGGAATCCTGGCTGCGGGACCAGCTGCCGGCCGCGGACCCGCGCCGGGAACTGGCCCTGGACATGGTCCGGCTGGAGTGGGCCCACATCGAGGCCTTCGACGCCGGCGCCGAGCCGCCCCTGGACCTCGGCGCCGACGGCCTCCAGGAATCCACCCGCCTCGGCCTGCAGCCGCACCTGCGCCTGCTGCGGGTCGGCCATGGGGTGGACCGGCTGCTGCTCCAGGCCCGCGCCGCCGGCGAGGGCCCGGTGCGCCGGCCCGGACTGCCGCGGCCCGAGCCGGTCTGCCTGGCGGTGCACCGCCCGGAGTTCGTCGTCTGCTACAAGCGCCTGGAACCCGAAGCCTTCCGGATCCTCGAGGCGCTCGGCGCCGGGGCCGCCCTGGGCGGCGCCCTGCAGGCCGGGTTCACCGGCAGCGCCATGCCCGAGGCCGACCGGCCCGGCTTCCTGCAGGCTTCCTTCCACGACTGGGCCGCCCTGGGCTGGCTGACCCGGCCCCTTGACTGAGGTCCCCATGACAACGATGGAACAAGCGAAGCCGACCTGGAGCGCAAGCGGAGGCTACCGGGCCCTCACCGGCGCCCTGGCCTGCGCCGGGGCCTGGCTGCAGCCGCCCTTCCTTCTGCTGGTGCGGCTCTACTGGGGCTGGCAGTTCGCCGCCACCGGCCTGGGCAAGCTGCACCACCTGGACAAGGTGACCAGCTTCTTCGCCAGCCTGGGCATCCCCTTCCCGGGGCTGAACGCGCCCTTCGTGTCGGTACTGGAGTTCGCCGGCGGCATCCTGCTGATCCTGGGCCTGGCCTCCCGGCCGGTGGCCCTGCTGCTGGCCGCGGACATGGCGGTGGCCTACCTGACCGCGGACCGGGAAGCCCTGTTCTCCCTGTTCCGGGATCCGGACAAGTTCTACGCCGCCGCGCCCTACACCTTCCTGTTCGCCTCGGTGATCATCCTGGTGTTCGGCGCCGGGGCCCTGGCCCTGGACCGCCTCTTCAGTGGTGGAACAGCCGGGTCCCGGTGAAGCACATCACCATGCCGTAGGCGTCGCAGGCCTCGATCACCACATCGTCCCGCACCGAACCCCCCGGCTGGGCGATCCAGGACACCCCGCTGGCCTGGGCCCGGTCGATGTTGTCCCGGAACGGGAAGAAGGCGTCGGAGCCCAGGGCCACGCCCTGGCGGGTGGCCAGGTAGGCGCGCTTGGCAGCCTGGTCCATGCGGGCCGGGACGGTCTCGAAGTTGGAAGCCCACAGTTCGGTTTCCGCCGGGGACAGCCAGTCCTCCAGGTACTGGTCGATGGCGTTGTTGCGGTCGGCCCGGTTCACCCCGGCCTTGAAGCGCAGGCCCAGCACCTCCGGATGCTGGCGCAGGAACCACTTGTCGGCCTTGGCTGCGGCCAGCCGGGTGCAGTGCACCCGGGACTGCTGGCCGGCCCCCACGCCGATGACCTGGCCGTCGAAGGCGAAGCAGACCGAATTGGACTGGGTGTACTTCAGGGTGATCAGGGCCAGCAGCAGGTCCCGCTGGGCCGCCCGCGGCAGCTCGCGGTTCCGGGTCACCACGTTCTCCAGCATCGGGTAGCCCGGCACCAGCGTGTTGCGCCGCTGCTCGAAGGTGATACCGAAGATCTCCCGCCGCTCCAGTTCCGGGGCCTCGTAGGCCGGGTCGATCCGGATCACGTGGTACTTGCCATCCCGCTTGGCCTTGAGGATCTCCAGCGCCTCCGGGTCGTAGCCGGGGGCGATCACCCCGTCCGACACCTCGCGCTTGAGGATCCGGGCGGTGGCCGCGTCGCAGACCTCTGACAGGGCGGCCCAGTCGCCGAAGGAGGACATGCGGTCCGCCCCCCGGGCCCGGGCGTAGGCCGCGGCCAGCGGGGACAGTTCCATGTCCTCCACGAAGCAGGCCTGGGCCAGTTCGGCGGACAGCGGCAGGCCCACCGCCGCGCCGGCCGGGCTCACGTGCTTGAACGAGGCGGCCGCGGGCAGGCCCAGGGTCGCCTTGAGCTCGCGCACCAGCTGCCAGGCGTTGAGCGCGTCGCAGAGGTTGATGTAGCCGGGGGCGCCGGACAGCACCGTGATGGGCAGGTCGCGGCCGGTGGTGAAGACCCGGGCCGGGGCCTGGTGAGGGTTGCAGCCGTAGCGGAGCTGGATCTCGTTCATGGGATCATTCTATCTTGTAACCAGAGGACTCGCCCATGAGTGACCGCAAAACCTTGCAGACCGCCCTCGTCCACGGCGACTACCGGGCGCCCGCCGGGTTCGCGGCCTGCGCCCCGCCGGTGCTCCGGGCCTCCACCGTGCTGTTCGAGAACGTCGCCACCATGCGCACCCGGGCTTCCAAGTGGCTGGACAAGACCACCTACAGCTACGGCCTGTTCGGCACCCCCACCAGCTACGAGCTGGAGGCCCGGCTGGCGGAGATCGAAGGCGGCGCCCACTGCCTGCTGACCCCCAGCGGCCTGTCCGCGGTGGCCATGGTGGACTTCGCCCTGCTCGGCCCCGGCGACGATCTGCTGCTGCCCGAGAATGTCTACTCCCCGGCCGGCGACCTGGGCGACTGGCTGGAGGCGAAGCTGGGCGTCACCACCCGCCGCTACGACCCCATGGCCGGCGCCGCCATCGCGGACCTGATCCGGCCCGAGACCCGGCTGGTCTGGACCGAAGCGCCCGGTTCGGTGTCCATGGAGGTGCCCGATATCCCGGCGATCTGCGCCGCGGCCCACGCCAGGGGCGTGCCGGTGGCCCTGGACAACACCTGGTCGGCGGGCATCGCCTTCCAGGGCTTCCAGCACGGCGCGGACATCGTGCTCCAGGCCCTGACCAAGTACCAGTCCGGCGGCTCCGACCTGCTCATGGGCGCGGTGATCACCCGCGATCCCGGCCTGTACCAGAAGATCGGCGCGGCCCACCTGCACCTCGGCTACGGGGTGGGGGTGGAGGACGCCTACCTGGTGCTGCGCTCCCTGCCCACCCTCAAGCTGCGGTTCGAAGCCCACGACGCCGCGGCCCGGGAGGTCGCCGCCTGGCTCAAGGGCCGGCCGGAGATCAGCCGGGTGCTGCACCCGGCCTTCCCCGACTGCCCGGGCCACGCGACCTGGAAGCGCGATTTCACCGGCGCCGGCGGCCTGTTCTCAGTGCTGTTCGACGAACGCTACCGCCAGGAGCAGACCGACCGGTTCGTGGACAGCCTGAGGTACTTCAAGATCGGCTTCAGCTGGGGCGGGGCCAGCAGCCTGGCCCTGCCCTACCCGATCCAGTCCATGCGCAGCGCCTGGCAGGGCTCAGGCCAGCTGGTGCGCCTCAACATCGGCCTGGAGGACCCCGGGGACCTCATCGCCGACCTGGCCCAGGCGCTGGACCAGCTTTGAAGCGCCGGAAGACCCCCGTCACCTCACGCTGATCTTCTGCGGACGCACCTCGGGGCTCTTGGGCACCAGGAGCCGCAGGACGCCGTCCTTGAGTTCCGCCTGCACCTTCCCGGACTCCACTTCTTCCGGCAGGGTGAAGGTGCGGGTGAAGGTGCCGAAGGAGCGCTCCTGGGAATAGACCTGGCCCTCCTCATTGGCGCTGTCAGTCTCCCGCTTGCCGCTGATGGTCAGCCGGTTGCCCGCCATCTGGATGTCAAGGTCCTCCTTGCGGATGCCGGGCATGTCGGCGGTGAATGCATAGCCATCGGCGGTTTCCCGCACATCGAAGGACGGCATGAAGGTCCCGACCGACTCCTCCGGGAAGCTGAAATCACGGTAGGGATCCCAGCGCAGGAGGTTGCGCATGAGCCGGAACGGCTCGAGGACACTGCTCTGGACGGGGATGGCCCGGGATTCACGAGTGCGGATGGTATTCATGATTCGTCTCCTTTCCCATCTCTGGGCATCAAAAGGCTTCATCAGCCGAAGAAAATATGAGTGCAATATCATAACGTGTCAAGAGGGTCTTGATTTTTTTCCTCCGCCCCGGCGGCACTTCGGCTACAGTGGGGCACGCGCTCCGGCCAGCCCGGTCCACCGGCCGGCCCGCCGTGCTATCCTCACCCTGCTAAGGAAACCGGGATATGACCAAGCGATTTGAATCCAGTTCCATCCAAGGCACGATGCTGCTGTCCCTGCTGGGCGGCGCCGCCCTGGGCGCAATCGTGCTCGCCCTCACCACGCCGAAGACCGGCCGGGAAGTTCGCGCCACCCTCAAGGGCGCGGTCGACCGGTTCCGCGGCAAGAATCAAGATATGGACCAACTGGCCGACGAACTGATCGAGGCCCTGTTCATCTGATCTTCACGGACGGCTCACCTGGCGCCGAGTCCCTCCCCTTGCCATCCGGTCTTGACGTAGCCGAAGATGGCGGCGGCGATCTGCTCCACCCCGTGCCGCTCGTTGTTGAACACGGCATCGTAGAGCGACCGGTCCGAGCTGTCGACCCCCAGCTGTTCCCGGAAGAAGGCTTCCCGGGCCCTGGACTGGCTCTTCTCCCGGCTGGCGGCGGCCTTGGGGCTGATCTCCAGACGCCTGGCCAGGGAGGCGACCCGCCACTCCTGGCTGGCCTCCAGGCGGAAATGGAAGCAGTTCTCCAGCTTCCGGCACAGGATGGCCCCGCCGCGGCCGACGATGATGGCGTTGCCGGTCTGGGCGAAATGGATGAGATGGATGGCGATCTTGGCAAAGGCCTCGTCGGAGGTGACCTTGCCCCTGGGGTGGAACCCGAAGGCCTCCAGGTAGCGGGCCGGATCCTCCAGGTTGCGCAGCAGCTGCAGCGAGATCTGCTCGTCCTGGGCGACCCGCTCGATCAGGTCCTTGTCGAAGATGCTCCAGGGCTCGCCGCCGGCCTGCTCGAACAGTTTCTGCAGGCGCATGGCCAGCGGGAAGCCCTCGCAGCCGAACTGCCTGGAGATGGTCACGGTGGGACGAGGCCTGGGCCTGGCGGGGACGGGGGCGGCTGCCCGGTTCCTCTCCTGGATGCGGATCCAGCCTGAGATCCGTTCTTCCACGCCGGCAGGCAGAGTCAAGCGGGTAATCATGAAGGAACCTCCCATGCGGCTGAGGTTGCAGACCACGATCGGATTCAATGGAACCAGAGGGAACGACGCGCGCCTTCTGCAGGGTCACCCCAATATAGCGCCCCGTGTCAAGCCCCGCAGCCCCCTGATCGGTCCATTCAGAGCAGGAACATCGCCGCCGCCCCGCCGATGGAGACGACCGTGCCCAGGACGGCGGTGAACCCGACCCGCTCCTTCTCCACGAACACCGAGAAAGGCAGGAGCATCACCGGCGACAGCGACATGATGGTGGAGGCCACCCCCAGGTAGTGGGCGTGGTTGATGGCGTACAGACTGAGCACCACCCCGATCACCGGCCCGAACAGCGCGCCGAGGGCGATCAGCAGGGCGGCCCGGCCGTCCCGGAGCTTGCGGAAGTTGGGCGCCAGCTCCCGCCGGAACAGCTGCCAGGCCCACAGCGCCATGCAGCCGGCGGAAACCCGGATCAGGTTGGCGCTGATCGGGCTGAAGCCCCCGGTCATCCCGAGCTTGCTGAAGACGAAGCCCACCGCCTGGCCGCAGGCGCCGCCCACCGCCAGGCCCAGGCCCAGGGCGAACCGCCGCGGCTTGCCGTGGTCGGCGGCGCCCCTGCCCTTGTCCGCCACCACCATGAGGATCCCGCCCAGGGTGACCAGCATGGCGCAGACCTTGGGCCAGCCCATGGTCTGGCCCAGGAAGGCCCACGCCATCAAGGCGGCGAACACCGGCCACAGGGTGTAGAGCAGCACGGCCAGCCGTGGGCCCAGCAGCACATAGGCCTCGAACAGCAGGGCGTCGCCCAGCGCATAGCCGATCAGCCCGGAGGCGCCCAGCCAGGCCAGCCGCACCGGCCCTGCGCCATAGGGGAACAGGCTGCCCACCAGCGTCAGGTGCAGGATGACCATCACTGCCAGCGCCACCGCGAGCCGGGTGGCGTTCACCGTGGCCGAACCCACCCGGCGCCCGGCGCGGGCGAACAGCACGGCGTTGCTGGCCCAGCACAAGGCGGTGAACAGTGAGGCGACCTCACCCAGATACGGCATCCAGCGTCCCTTCTGGGCATCCGGCTGCCCGAGGCTCCATGTTCCCACAAAAAAGCTGGGAATAGAAGGCTTACCAAGATCGAGCGCCTCCCGCAGGGTTCTGCGATAATCTTCCAGGTCATGCAGTCAGTGGATTTGGACAACTCGCGGAGGGGCGCATGTCGACTTGTGGCAAATGTGGCGCGGATCTGGCCGCCGGCGCGGCGTTCTGCGGGGCCTGCGGGACCGCGGCGGACGGCAGGCCGGCGGCCCTGGCCAGCCGTCTGTTCGCCTACGCTCCCCACCCGCACATCCAGTCCCGGAAGAAGCGGGCCCCGAAGAAGGCCGCCGGGGATGCCACCCCCCTGAGCGCCCTGGACCGGTTCAACGCCTACCTGGCGGTGAAGATCACCAACGGCGTGGGCACCATGTGGTGCGCCTATGCCTTCGCCGCCCTGGCCTGCGTCAGCCTGCCCGAGGCCATCAAGGGCGGGACCGCCCCGCTCATCGCCTGGATCGCCCAGACCTTCCTGCAGCTGGTCCTCCTGTCCATCATCATCGTGGGGCAGAAGGTCGCCAGCGCCGCCTCGGAGAACCGCGCCATCGACACCTACAAGGACGCCGAGGCGGTGCTCGCCGAGGCCATCGAGATCCAGAAGCACCTGCTGGCCCAGGACGTGGTGCTGCAGCATCTCATCGACACCTTCCCGCCCCGCGAGGCCGCCGCCCGCGAGTAGCTGCCGGTGAGCGGCGGGCTGGCCGCGGGCTCCGCTGCCACCAACAACTCCACCTTCGGCCTGGGCGGGCGTCTGAGCTTCTGATCCGCCGTGCGGGCAATCCCTCAGTAGGGGCGGCCTCTGGACAGGAGGACCCGGTCGCAGAGGGCGGCGAGGTCGCCGATGAAGATCCGCCAGTGGCGGATGGAATGCTGGTCGCCCGGCTTCTTGTACGGGTTTCGGTGCCTAACCATGCCGCCTCCTCGCAGGACGCTTGGGCCAGATCGGAATTGCCATTATTAGTTTATGTTGTCTTTCCATCGTTGCAAGTGGGTCTCGGTCTCGTTTTTTGTCCCGGGCCCGGCCTCGCCCGGCGCGCGGGACCCGGCGGCCGGCCTCGTGCTACGCTTGGGCTCCTCCCACCGCATGTTCTTGGGGCCATCATGCCAGCGCTGCAGCTTTCGGTGTTTTCAGAAATCGACCGGTTGAAACAGGTGGTGATCCACCGGCCCGGCCCGGAAGTGGACCTCATGGTTCCCGACATGATGGAGGAGTTGCTGTTCGACGATATCCTCAGCGGCGACCTGGCCCGGCGGGAGTTCGACGTGTTCCGCCAGGTGCTGGACCGGGTGGCCGAGGAGGTGCTGGATATCCAGGATCTGTTCGTGGAGGCGCTGGGCGGCGACGGGGTCAAGGAGGCGTTCCTGGAGGATTTCCACCAGCTGGCCGACCTGCCCGAAGAGACCTGGAACCTGTTCCGGGCGATGCCGGCGGAATCCGTGGCCCGGAGCGTGATCACCGGCCTGCCCTGGGACGACGACCTGCAGCACGGCAACTGGCGGCAGCGGTCCTTCGACTACCAGGTGCGGCCCATCCCCAACCTCCTGTTCATGCGCGACCCCGCCGCCGTGGTGGGGCGCGGCTACAACATCAATTTCATGGCCTCCTGGGCCCGTTCGCGGGAACCCCTGATCCTCAGCTACGTGTTCCGCCACCATCCCCGGCTGAGCCACCTGAAGGAGAGCGACCGCTGGTTCGACCAGATCACCCCGCTGCTCACTGGCCGGATCCGGATCCCCCAGAACCTGGAAGGCGGCGACACCCTGGTGATCGACCCGAAGGTGCTGGTGGTGGGCTGCAGCGAACGCACCTCGGTGGACGCCGTCCACATGCTGGCCGAGAGCCTGCGCCGGGCCTACCGCCAGGGCGAAAGCAGCTTCGAGACCCTGCTCATGGTGCTGATGCCCAAGATCCGCAGCGCCATGCACCTGGATACCGTGTTCACCCGCATCAGCCAGGGCGAATGCATCATCTATCCGCCCTTCTTCACCGACCGGAGCCGGGTGCTGCTGAACGTGGTCAAGTTCGATCTCCGCCAGGACAACCTGACCACCGGGATGGCGCCCAACCTGCTCCAGGCGCTGCGCGAGGCCGGAATCGACCTGGAGCCGATCCGCTGCGGCGGCGCCGACCCCATCCTGCAGCAGCGGGAGCAGTGGACCGACGGCGCCAACGCCTTCGCCATGGCCCCCGGCGTGGTCCTGCTCTACAGCCGCAACCTGGCCACCGTGGAGGAGCTTTCCCGGGCCGGCTACCGGATCCTCAGCGCCCGCGAACTCATCCTGGATCCGGCCATCGACCTCCTGGACGGCCGCAAGTACGCCATCCTGCTGGACAGCGCCGAACTCAGCCGGGCCCGGGGCGGTCCCCGGTGCATGACCATGCCCCTGTCCCGGCAGTCGCCAGGGCAAGCCTGAAGGCCTCCGGCACCGGCCGGGTCTTCCGGGCCTGGTAGTCGTAGAAGACCATGCCGGTCTTGGCCCGGGCGAGTTCTTCCCCGGCGGCCCGGGTCAGGCGGTAGAACAGGTCGCAGCCGGCCCGGGAGAACTCCCCGGCCGCCACCTCCACCGTCAGCAGGTCGCCCAGGAAGCCCTGGGCCTTGTAGACGATGGCGCAGTCGGCCATGAGCACCCCCACCCCCGCCACGTCCAGTTCGCTGAAGCCCAGGGCTCCCAGGAAGCGCACCCGGGCTTCGTGAACCAGGCCGAGCAGGGCGTCGTTGCCCAGGTGCCCACCGTAGTTCAGGTCGGTCACCCGCACGGCGAGGGTGGTGCGGAAGGGGAACTCGGCGGGAAGGTCCAGTCGGATGCGGGCCATGGGGCTCCTGTTCGCGCGGTGAAACGGCAATAACAAATCATGCCCGGATAGAGATTTTGTGTAAGGTTTTACCTACCGGGCCCTTGCCAGTGACGTAAAAAATACGAAACTATTTCCCAGAAGACATCCGTCCAAGGAAACAATATTTGCGATAAAAGTAGCATATGTTAATCAGACGTTTTTTTGGCCGGCCCCATTCCCTTGGAGTTTGAATTGTCCGATACTCTGGCTGGAGGCGATTCTCATGTTCCAACTGCTGATGGATCTGATTCAGAGCGTGGAGCAGTCAAAGCGGGAAGTGGAGCTTCGGATCAAGGCGAGGGCCGACGAGGTGAGGGCGAAACTGAAGGAGCGGAAACTGGAGTCGGCCAACTCGACTGGCCGGACGGTCCCATTTCGTTCGATCATCCTTGGGCCGCACCGGAAGGGCAGGACGATGTACACTTCCGGCTCAAGGTTCTTGAATCGATAAGATTCGAGACCGATAACGAGACAAAATTAGCGCTTATCAAGCTGATTAACGACGAAGGCAACAGGATGAGGACCATCGCTGAGCTTGATGTGCAAGCAGGCGAGCGGATTGATGCCCGAGCCATCGTGATCGAGGAGGCCCGGATCCAGGCGGACGCCATTGCCGACCAGCGCAAGGATCTGCAGCTCAGGCACGTCTCGTGGCGGTTCACCATCACCACCGTCTCGCCGGTGTTGTTCGCCATCCTGGTGGCCATATTCATGTTTCTGTTCTGGAAATGGAAGCAGCCGGAAGCCGCCGGCGCCTTCGAGAAGATCCTGGTCATGGTCATCACCGGCGGCCTGGGCTGGGCGGCGGGGCGCACCCAGGGCGGCGGCTTCGCCAGGGCCGCGGACAGGGCGCCCGTGCCAAAACAGCGCGACGACGGCCCCTCCGCTTCCCGGGCCGCCCCCTCTGATTGACGGCGGGCGCCCAAAGCGATAAGTTGTTTTTCCAACCCGCCAAGAGGTGCACCGTGAAATACAACCAGTTCGGCCGCACGGGACTGTTCGTTTCGGAGATCTGCCTGGGCACCATGACCTTCGGCGGCAACGCCGACGCGGGCATGTGGAAGGCCATCGGCAGTCTCGGCCAGGCCGAGGTGGATGCGATCGTGGGCCGGGCGCTGGAGGCGGGAGTGAACTTCATCGACACCGCCGACGTCTATTCCTTCGGGCAGTCCGAACGGCTGCTGGGCCAGGCGCTGCGGAACCTGGGCGTGGCCCGCAAGGATGTGGTCCTCGCCACCAAGGTCTTCGGCGAGATGGGCCCTCGCCCCAACGACCGGGGCGCCTCCCGGGGCCACATCATGGACTCGGTCCAGGCCAGCCTGGAGCGGCTGCAGACCGATCACATTGATCTCTACCAGATCCACGGCAACGATTCGGTCACCCCGGTTGAGGAGACCCTGCGCGCCCTGGACGATCTCACCCGCCAGGGGCTGGTGCGCTACGTGGGCGTGTCCAACTGGTCGGCCTGGAAGATCGCCAAGGCCCTGGGCCTGAGCGAGGCCAAGGGCTACGCCCGGTTCGAGACCCTGCAGGCCTACTATTCCATCGCCGGCCGCGACCTGGAGCGGGAGCTGGTGCCCATGCTCAGCGAGGAGCAGCTGGGCCTGATGGTCTGGTCGCCCCTGGCGGGCGGCCTGCTGTCCGGCAAGTTCGGCCCGGGCGCCGCCGCCGAGGCGGGGGCTCGGCGCACCAGCTTCGATTTCCCCCCGGTCAACCTGGAGCGGGCCTGGGCCTGCGTGGCGGCCATGCGCCAGATCGGCGAGGCCCGCGGCGTGTCCGTGGCCCGGGTCGCCCTGGCCTGGCTGCTGGCCAAGCGCCACGTCATGAGCGTGATCATCGGCGCCAAGACCGTGGCGCAACTGGATGACAACCTGGCCGCCACCAGCCTGGCGCTCGACGCCGAGGAACTGGCCAGGCTGGACGCCGTCAGCGCCCTGCCGGCCGAGTACCCGGGCTGGATGTTCGAGCGGCAGGGGAGTTCCCGCCGGCCGAAACCGCAATAGCCAGCTACAAGGTCACAGCAACCTGTAGGTCGTGGCCGAGCCCACGGTGATGGGGCTCTTGGCGGCGGTGAAGGAGGTGATCGCCGGTGGTGGTGTCGTGCCCCCGCCACCGCCGCCCCCCCCGCATGCCCCGAGCAGGACCAGGACCAGGGCCGCCAGGAACAGGGCGAGGCCCAGTCTGACCAGGCGAACCGGGAGGCCCATCCTTCTGACTGTTTCAAACTCCCTAGCCAGGCGCATGGGCGGCCTCCTATGAGAGCAAAAAACATGTTGTCAACAGACGTATTGAAAATATACTTCAATTGCTCGAAAAATCAAGCTATTGATTATCTCAATGTCTAAATTAACGAGTAAAATACCTCAATAATCATGAATACAGGCCCTCACTGCGCGGCCCCGCCGGGGCCACCCCTGGTCCTTCCAGCAGGCTGGAGCTGGCTACCTCTGCGGAGCGCCCTCGTACTGGGCGTCCCCGAAGGCGAGGATCGGATAGAAGATGAAGCCCAGGAGCAGGATCCCGATGCCGAACCCCGCGCCCTTGCCGAACGCCTTGGCCAGGTCGATGCACAGGATCACCGCGATCGCGATGTTGACCAGGGGGATCAGCAGGAGCAGCAGCCACCACCAGGGCCGGCCCACCACGTCCAGCATGACGATGATGTTGTAGATGGGGATGAGGCAGGCCCACCCCGGCTTTCCGGCCTTGGTGAAGATGATCCAGGCCGAAGCGATCATCAGGACGAACAGGGCGAGGGGAATGAGGCCATGCATGATGGTGCTCCTGGCTGGGCCTGGACCGGCGGAACCGCCCCGGGCGGATTTGTATGGAGAGTCCATCAAGCATAGCCATCCGGAGGCTGGCGCACCAGCACTGCTGGTTCCGCCCTGGCTGGAAACCGGCTGTTCAGCTTCCCGGCCACCCCGGAAGGCTGCCTACCGGAGCACCCAGGTCAGCAGGAGACAGCCGAGGATGACCAGGGACAGCAGGGGCCACATGGTAGGGACATTGCGCCGGGCGTTGCGCGGCCGGAATCCCCGATCACCAAGCGCCCGCACAGCCAGTTCCTCATCGGACAGCTCTGCCGGCACGGAAGTGGCGGGAAAGATCGGGTCCGCAACCTGGCCGAACAGGACCTTGCGGTAGGTGTCCTGGTGCCGGGTGGCCTGGTCCGGGGTTTCCGGCAGCGGCTCCGCGGCGACAGTACGGGACTTCTCGGATGACTTGCGGTTCGGACCGGCAACCATGGCGCACCTTCTCATCCAGAAGTATCGGTCCGCACGATTCCGCGGCCTCGAGCCATTCATCCTATTTGCAGGTTATTTCAAGCCTGGCACCACAGAGGCCGCGTTGAGCAGCACGATGAGCGTCGCACACGGCGCCAGATCCACCTCGGTGCCCTCGGCCAGGTTGCCCCGGACTTCCCAGCCGGTGAATTCCCAGGCGCCCGGTTTCAGACGGACGGTGATCTGCCCGCTCTGATAGCAGGCTTCGGCCGGGCCGACCTCCAGCCGGTGGACTTTGCCCCCAAGCCGGGCTTCCACGACCAGGCCTCCTGCCCCCCGCTCCAGGCGGAAGGCGTCGTCCGGGGCTTCCAGGAAGCCCTCCCGGTCGATCCAGAACCGCGGCTTGTCCCGGTACGGGGCGCCCGCGGTGGGACAGAAGGTGGTGCAGTTGCCGCACTCGTTGCAGAAGTCGGCGATGTTCAGGGTCTGTACCGTCTGCTCCACGGCGAACGGCCGGGTGCCCTTCCGCTGCAGCCGGCCACCCCGCTGGACCAGCACGGGCACCTGCAGGGTGAGCGGCTCGACGGCGTAGGCGAGGTTGGAGCGGTTCGGGCAGACCGTGACGCACAGGCTGCACAGGTCGTCGCAGTCCAGGCAGCGGGCGGCCTCCCGCGCCGCGGTCTCCGGGGTGAAGGCGTGGAGCACCTCCTGGAAGCCGCTGCGCTCCGGGACGGGCAGCACCGGCACCTTCAGGCCGGGGCTGAGCCGAGCCTTCTTCTCCAGCAGGGCGGTGGCGGCGAGGCCCTTGTCCAGCCATGGCTCCGGCTCGATGGCGATGCCGTGGCGGCGGGCGATGGCCTCCGCCGCGGCCCGGCCGTCGGCGATGGCTTCGATGATGGAGGAGGGGCCGTGCACCACGTCGCCGCCGGCGAACAGCCCGGCCCGGGCGGTCTCGCGGGTGCCGGGGTCCACCACCAGGGTGCCGTCGGCCCGGCGCTCGAGCTGGAGCCCAGCCAGGAAATCCAGGACCGGTTCCTGGCTGATGGCGGGGATGATGGTGTCCGCGGGAATGAACTCCCCGCCGCCGGGCACCGGCACCGGGCGCGGCCGGCCGGAGGCGTCCCGCTCGCCCAGCTGCATGCGGGCGCAGCGAAGGCCGGTCACCCTGCCCCCGGCCGTGACCACCTCCACCGGGGAAAGCAGGTCGCGCAGGGCCACGCCCTCCTCCAGGCAGTCCACCACCTCCGCCGGGTCCGCCGGCATCTGGGCCCGGGTGCGCCGGTAGACGATGGTCACATCCCCTTCCCGCACCAGACGCCGGGAGCAGCGGGCCGCGTCCATGGCGGTATTGCCCGCGCCGATGATGATGACCCGCCGGCCCAGGCCGGTGGCGTCGCCGGTGCGGACCCGGTCCAGGAACACCAGCGCGTCCACCACGCCCTCGGCGTCCTCGCCGGGGATGCCCAGCCGCTTGCCCTGCTGGGCGCCCACCCCCAGGAACACGTACGGGTAGTCCCGCAGCAGGTCCGCCAGGGCGAGGTCGCGACCCAGGGCCCGGCCCAGGTGGAACTGGACCCCAAGCTCGGCCAGCCGGTCCAGGTCGGCGCCCAGGGCTTCGGCGGTCAGGCGGAAGCCCGGGATGACCCCGCTGACCATGCCGCCCAGTTCCGGCT
>Ga0316217_10001297_pt1 | contig 33164 bp, 25 predicted proteins | sample 1anoAmetaG_FD_203633 | JGI IMG/M metagenome (GOLD analysis project Ga0316217, IMG submission 203633) | Freshwater microbial communities from Trout Bog Lake, Wisconsin, USA - 1anoA | ecosystem: Environmental > Aquatic > Freshwater > Lake > Hypolimnion/Profundal zone | place: USA: Wisconsin...
AACATGTTTGATGAAAACTGGGAGGAGGCCCGCGACCACAAAATCGTTCGCGGTGCGTACCACTACTTTCTTCCTGACCGAGACCCGCAGGTACAGGCGCTCAATTTTATTAATAATGTGAAAATCAATGCGGGTGATTTGCCTCCGGCTGTAGATATTGAAGAAGATAAAGGAAAAAGCAAGCCTGAAATAGTAAGTGCACTAAAAGAATTTTTGATGGCGCTGGAAGAGCATTATAAAGTGAAACCGGTTATTTACTCTAACATTAACTTTATAGAAGATTACCTGCTGGATGATTTTAAAGATTATAGTTTTTGGGTGTCGCACTACGATCAGCCAAGCCTGGATATTGAGGGGGATAGTATTAAATGGTGGTTTTGGCAGCACTCCAAAAAATCAGATTTGCTGGGCATAAACGGAAGCACGGATGCCGATGTTTTTAACGGAACCCGCCAGCAATTTGATTCTATACTCGTTAAATAAAGTTTTCGCTCATTGAAAGAGGCGGAAAAGATACATCTTCGAATTATTTTAAATTTCGTTAACCGGTCTGCGTTTCATGTTTATACTGCTCATAGTTATAGGGTACATACTTTATGCCAGCTACGTACGAGACCAGCAGAAATCGGTGGCTACCGATAAACTGGTTACATGTTCTACCACCCTCGATAAAAAGCGGTTGGTTAAAGTAGGTGCTTTTATTGGTGGCATTTATGCGATAATATTTACCTGGCTAAACTATGCCTGGTACCGGCAATACCCACGCAGCGGGTTCCATTGGTTCGATGACCGGGGTGAGTGGAACCAGATTGATAAGGCAGGCCATATGTATGGTGCTTATTTCGAAACTGTGTGGGCCTATGAATTACTGAGGTGGTCGGGTATGGACAACAAGCGTGCGGCTGTAACGGCCGCTTTTATTGGTTTTGGTTTTGAAAGCTCCATCGAAATATGGGATGGATTTTCGAAAGAATGGGGCGCATCATGGAGTGATATAGCCGCCAATGGCATGGGCGCCTTACTGGCCATGGTACAGTATTTAATGTGGGAAGAGCAGCGCATTATGTGTAAGTTCTCATACAACGGTAACGAATACAAATATTCAACGCCTGAGTTACAGGAGCGTGCCGACAACCTATTTGGCAGAAGCTTTTTTGAAAAGGTTTTGAAGGATTATAATAACATCACCCTCTGGTTATCTATCAACCCGTCTAAATTCTTTCCGGGTAAAGTGCCCGCTTGGGCGCAAGCGGGAAATTTTGCCATCGGTTACGGCAGTGAAAACTTATTCGGTGGTTTTGAAAATAAATGGGTAGACAAAGACGGCAACCACCATGACAGAACGGACTTGCCACGCACCAGAATAATTAAGTTTTCGTTAGATGCCGATTTGCCCCAACTGCGAATGAACGACCCAACGGGCACAGCAGCGTTTAAAGCGTTGAATATTATTAAAATGCCTTTCCCCAGTTATAAAATCAGATTGCCGGAGCCAGGAAACAGGAAATAAGATTGGAAACCTTTATTACAGTTCCTTTCTCAATCTGGCCACCGGTATATTCAGTTGCTCACGGTATTTGGCAACGGTTCGGCGGGCTATGTTGTATCCGCGTTGGTTCAGGATTTCAGTCAGCTTTTGATCGCTGATGGGTTTGTCTTTGCTTTCCGCGCCAATCATATCACTTAAAATCTTTTTTACCTCACGGGTTGACACCTCTTCACCGCTATCAGTAGTCAGCGACTCACTGAAAAAGTATTTAAGTTGAATGGTGCCGAATTCGGTTTGAACATACTTGCTGTTAGCCACCCTGGAAACCGTTGAAATATCGAGACCGGTTTTATCTGCAATGTCCTTCAAAATCATCGGCTTTAAATAGGTTTCATCGCCGGTCAGCAGGTATTCGCGCTGATACTCCATAATGGCGTTCATGCACATCAGCATGGTGTTATACCTGGATTGTATGGCATCGATAAACCATTTAGCCGAATCAATTTTCTGTTTTACAAACAGTATCGCCTCCTTCTGGTTTTTGCTTTTAATTTTTGCCTTTTTATACTCCGAAATCATGTCCTTAAAATGGTTGCTGACCCTGAGTTCGGGAGCGTTGCGCGAGTTGAGTGAAAGCACCAGCTCGCCATTATTGTTGGCAATAATAAAATCGGGGATGATAGTCATTTGTGCATCACCCGAACTACTGGCAAAGGCATTACCAGGCCGGGGGTTCAACTTGGTTATTTCGTCAATAACACGTTTCAGTTTTTCAGAATCAATACTAAAAATTGACTCAAGTTTATCATAGTGTTTTTTGGCAAAAAGGTCGAAATATTTTTCGACGATGCGGATAGCGATTTCGGTATAAACAGAAGGGTCTTCCTTGCGCTTTAATTGAATCAGCAGGCACTCCTCTAATGACCGCGCACCTACCCCCGGCGGGTCGAATTTTTGTATTTGTTGCAGAATGAATTGCAACTCTTTTTCGTCGGTAGTAATATTTTGCCTGAAAACCAGGTCATCCACGATGGCATCAGGTTCACGGCGCAAATACCCGTCATCGTCTAAACTCCCGATCAGGTGTAGGGCAATTTGTTGTTGGCGCTCATCTAAATCCAGCATTCCCACCTGCGACTCCAGGTATTCATGAAACGTTGATGAAAGAGCTACCGGAACGGTTTTGTTATCATCATCCGGGTCGTAAACCTCGTTCGGATTATTCGTTTTATAATCGGCCACACCCTCGTCATCCTCATCATAATAATCGCTCATGTCAATATCATCCTCTACCTTCACTTCTTCCTCAATGGGCTCAGCGTCTTCCGCAGTTTCAGACTCGGGAGTTTCTATTTCCGATGGTTCAGTTTCATTCTGCACTTCGGTAATTTCGTCGTCTGTATTTTCACCTTCTTCCAGTGCCGGATTTGCTTCTATTTCCTCTTTAATTCTTTGTTCTAACTGGGCAGTGGGAATCTGCAGCATCTTCATTAATTGAATCTGCTGGGGGGATAGCTTTTGTAATAATTTTTGTTGTAACCTCTGGTTAAGCATCGCACAAATTTTCAAAAATCTCTCCAATTAAACACTAACTAATACCTTATTAACGCTTTCTTTCAACAAATTGCGTGGCATTATGGTTGTAACAAAAGGCGCAGGTTAATTTCTCTTAACCGAACGCTTTTTCAAGGCATAAATAAAAGCTTTTTGCCGGTCTTGTCAAGCATTTCAACTTATCAAATGCTTTTCTATATTCGCAATCCCCCGGAAAAGAATTAGCAGGTGAAATTGCTGTAATGTGTTTTTGGCTGAACATTCTTTAAAGTATTTAGTATTTTGAAATCGGATTTATAAAACAGAGTATGACTTATATCAAGGAACTTTCCTCATTTGAAGGAAAAGAAGTAGAGCTAAAAGGCTGGAGCGCTCAAAAGCGCGATAGCAAAGGACTTGTATTTATGACCCTGCGCGACGGAACGGGCTTTGTTCAGTGCGTTATTAATATTGAGGTGGTTGGTAATGAAAGTTTTGAAGCAGCCAAGCGCTTACCGCAGGAAAGCTCATTGTCGTTAAAAGGCAATGTTGTAAAAGATGAGAAGCAGATTGGAGGCTACGAAATTCAGGTAACCTCATTGCAGGTTATAAGTGAGGCAGAAGAAAACTTCCCCATTTCGCCTAAGGAACACGGGGTAGACTTTTTGATGGATAACCGCCATTTATGGTTGCGCTCAAAAAGGCAGTGGGCCATTATGCGTGTGCGAAACGAAATTATTTTTGCCATTCACTCTTTCTTTCACCAGAAAGGTTTTGTGCAGATGGATGCGCCTATATTAACCGGCAACGCTTGCGAAGGAACCAGTGACTTGTTTGAAACCGACTTTTACGAAGAGCCTGCTTACCTGTCGCAATCGGGGCAGTTATATGGTGAGGCTATGGCTATGGCACAAGGACTCATTTACACCTTCGGGCCAACTTTTCGTGCTGAAAAATCGAAAACGCGCAGACACTTGTCAGAATTTTGGATGATAGAGCCTGAAATGGCATTTTACGATTTGAAAATGGATATGGATGTTATTGAAGAGTTTGTGCGCTCGGTGGTAACAACCGTTTTGGAAAAATGCAAATCAGAGTTGAGCATTATTGAGCGCGACACGACTTATCTTGAAAAAGTGCGCCTGCCTTTTATCCGAATGAAATATGAAGAAGCTGTAAGCATTATTAAGGGCGAGCAGGCAGTAAACGGCAGAACTACTTTGCAAATGCTGGAAGAGGAAATTGCACAACTTAAAACAGAGCGTGAGAAATTACTGGCTGAAATAACAGAGCGAGAATCTAAAATTAAGTCGGGTGAATTGAAGAAAGGCGAGATTAACTTTAACACTAATAAGATTGCTCAGCTCAAAAACCAGGTAAAGGATATTGAAGAAAAGGAAGAAAACGTACCGGCCTGGTTAGAAAGTGCCAGAAACTTTAGACGGGGAAACGATTTTGGCGGAAGCGATGAAACGGTATTGACCAAAATGTTTGGACAGCCGGTTATGGTGTACAACTGGCCGCAAGAAGTAAAGGCCTTTTACATGAAAGAAGACGAGCATGATAAGGGCTATGCCAAAGGCGTTGACTTATTGGCCCCTGAGGGCTATGGCGAAGTTGTAGGTGGTGGCGAGCGCGAAACGGATATTCAGCGGTTAAAAGGAAAAATTGTAGAGCATGACTTGCCCATGCAGGCCTTTGAATGGTACTTAGACTTGCGCAGATGGGGTAATGTGCCCCACTCAGGTTTTGGACTTGGTTTAGAAAGACTGGTTGCCTGGATTTGCGGATTGCAGCATATCAGGGAAACGATTCCTTTCCCACGTTCGTACGGACGGTTGCTGCCATAGGGCTGCGGGGCTTCGCTGGAAAAGAGGCTAACTATTTTTCTTTTCCTATTTTCATTTTTGAATCCCGACTCATTACTCATGGATTTTATAAAGAGAACCTTTCCACTGCTCTTCGGAATCTTCCTGATTTCGGTAGTAGTTCGCTTGCCCGAACTGAACCGGCCATTGTCCAAACATCATGAGTTTTGTACCGCCATTTCGTTGCGCATTATGCAAATATGGTACGATAACGGGATTGAAAAATATAACTACAATCCGGTTATGACATTTAATAATCCGGCGGATAAATACATCAACAACAATGCCAACGCCACGGGTAAAATGATTGATAGTGCGGGCAATTATTATTACGTTTCGCATCCTCCGTTTGCGTATTACTTTCCGTTTTTCATTTTTAGAACTCTGAACATTCGGCCCGATGTGCTGCCGTTACAACTGCTCAACCTGCTTTTCCATTTTATCAGCGGGCTGTTCGTTTATTTTATGGTATGTCTGCTCAGTTTTAACCGGGCGCGCAGTTTACCTTATCGTCCTGCAGTAGTTGCCTTCGTTATTTATACCTTTTTACCTGTAACCATGTGGTTTCAGGGCAATGTTTATATGAGCGATATGGCCATACATCTGTTGTTTATCATTGGGGTGTACACAGCGCTTAAAATGATTATCAGGCAAAAATTCTATTCGCCTAAATATATTTTTCTTTATACGCTTTGCCTGGCACTGATGCTCTATACCTCGTGGCTGGGGGTCTTTTTTGCTGTCGGTATCCTGGTTTATTCTCTGCTGCACGTAAGAAGCATTAAAGGATTCAGTGTATTAATCTGGACTACTATAATTACCAGCATTATTATGCTTAGGTTAATTGTTTATCAGTACTCCCAAATCAATGGTCTCGAGTCATATTTGATAGAGATGTTTAACCGCTATACTTTGCGCGGAAGCCTGGAAGGAACCGACCAGGGCCTGTTCCATTTTATGTTTGCCTATCTGTGGTTATTAAAAACTCTGCTCTATAACTATGTCATTCATTACATTGTTATTTATGTCATAATCGGGTTGTTTGTATATCTGGCTGCCTCGCGTAAAAAGCTGAAAATTGTTTTTAGCGAAAACGGGTACCGGTTTATCTGGCTATCAGTACTGCCGGTTTTGTTGTTACATTTTTTCTTTCTGAATTATTCGGTGCAGGATTTCACGGTGCTATATGCTTCTCTGTTCTTTAGTGTGTTGTTGGGAATTTTGTACGATAAGGTGAAAAAATCGGGAGCGGTTCCAATCAGGGTTATGCAACTAGGGGTTGTTATTACTGTTTCTCTTTTTATTTGTCAATATCACGCAATGAATTTTTTGGTAAGAGATGATTCGTATTCAAGGGGAGTAGAAATTGCCAAAGCCGCCGGTAAGGACGATGTTGTTTTTTGGCCTTACCAGGATATTGAACCTCAGTTGGTTTTTTATGCGCAACGAAACGTAAGATATGCTGTCTCCGAAAAAGAAGCGCAGGCTTTTTTAATTCAGCGTGGTTTAAAGCACGGACTTTACTTTAAGCCCGGAGGAAGTACGATGAACAAGCCTCAAATTATTGTCGACTCAATCCAATTGCACTAACCCATTAAATCCACTGCATGCATACTATTCCTGTTGTTGATCTCCATACTTTTATACATGGCACCGACGCCTCCAAACGGAAATTTGTAGAAGATTTAGGAAAAGCTTTTGAGGATGTTGGCTTTGTTGCCGTAACCGGTCATGGTGTACCACAACTATTGATTGAGGATTATTATGCCGTCGTTAAGAGATTCTTTTCGTTGCCAAATGAAACGAAAAGAAAATATGAGATACCAGAGTTGGCCGGCCAAAGAGGATACACTTCTTTTGGAAAAGAGCATGCCAAAGGAAGCGAAGCACCGGACCTGAAAGAATTTTGGCAAATGGGACAAATTGTGGAAGGGGAAGATATGCCCATTGAACACTATCCGGATAATATTGCGGTAGTGGAGCTGCCTGAATTTTACGACCTGGGCACCCAATTATACAAAGCTTTCGAAACCTCTGCGAGGCACCTGTTACAAGCCATCGGCATACATTTGGAGATAGGTGAATTTTACTTCGATAAGCATGTGCATAATGGAAATTCCATTTTAAGGGCCATTCATTATCCTCCTATTACACAAGAGCCTAAGAATGCTATACGAGCAGAGCAGCATGAGGATATTAACCTAATCACCTTATTAGTTGGTGCGTCGGCAGATGGTCTGCAATTATTGAATCGGGCGAATACCTGGTTGAACGTAACTGCACCCGAAGGCAGTATTGTTGTAAATGTAGGCGATATGTTGCAGCGGCTGACAAACAATAAACTAAAATCTACCACGCACCGGGTTGTTAATCCGCCTAAAGAAAAATGGGGCACCTCCCGATTCTCCATTCCATTCTTTATGCATCCACGAAGCGAAATGCCTTTGGATTGTTTACCTTCTTGTGTTTCGGAAAGACATCCGCTGGCGTACCAACCTATCACCGCCGGTGATTACCTGGATGAGCGTTTGATTGAAATTGGTTTGAAGAAGGCAAAGTAGAAAATACTTACTCCTTTTTTGAGGTTACTAGCCCAGAAACTTCTTTCCAAACATCCGCAGCAATTAATTCAGGTGTACGATTTCCATCGGTAATAAAAATGTTCTCCTTATCCTTTAGCAATTCAAAGGCTTCGAAATAACATTTGCGTACGCTGCTCAGGTTTTCGAGCGTTTCGTAAAGTTCTAACGAGGTTCGCCCTTTGTTTAGCCGTTCCATGCTATGCTCTGGCGCTATGTCAATAAAAATATTTACATCCGGTTTAAGCAAGCCTGCGCTTAGGGCATTCGCCTGTATTACCCAATCCATAGGCATGTGAACACTGTGATAAGCGTAGGAGGAGAAATAGTACCGGTCGGTGATTACAGTATAACCCTCATCCAGCATTTTCAACATGCCGGTAGCTTTGTTCAAAAGGTGGTCTAGCCGGTCGGCTACAAAAAGGCCTGCAATTACCCGGTGGTCGGCCTCCATTTTGTGGCTAAAAATATCCCTGATTAATTTACCCATAGGGCTACCCGTGGGCTCAAAAGTAGAGTGCACTTTATGGCCGGCCTGTTCCAGTTTTTCGGTCAGTAATTTAACCTGCGTACTTTTTCCGCTGCCATCAATGCCTTCAAAGGCGATAAATAAATTCTTCTTCATCTTTCAGTTAATATTGTGCCAAAGCAGGTGGCCGAAAATACCGAAAATATGATTACTAATAATCAAACCATAGATAACATCCTGTTATCCTGCCGAACCCAACTGGGTGCAGATTATGATAAATACAGGAACCATGTTTACCGGGTTATAAATCTGACGTTACTCTTAACTGAGCCCCGTGAAGACGAGTTAATTGCTCTTCAAATTGCCGTCGCTTTTCATGACCTCGGTATTTGGACCGCCCATACTTTTGATTACCTGAAGCCCTCGGTTGAAGTAGCCCGGAAATACCTGGCACTAAATGACCAATTAAATCTTGAATTCCTGGTTACTGATATAATCCTTAACCACCACAAGATGAGCAGCTACCCGCTAAATACAATAGCAGAGGCTTTCAGGAAAGCGGATTTGATAGATCTCTCTTTTGGGATTTTCAGTTTCGGAGTAAAGAGGAAAAGAATAGAGGAACTGAATACTCAATTTCCTTACCGGGGGTTCCATCGTTTTATCGCATTTCAAGCTTTGAAGAATACGATTAAACACCCTTTCAACCCCTTACCAATGATGAAGAGATAGGGTTTATTAAAACACAGCTTTCGCAATTTCAATGGTAGCTTCACTGCGGCTCATGGTGTAATAGTGCAGGCAGGGAACCTTTGCTGCTTTTAATTCTTTGCTCTGTGCAATGGCCCATTCAATACCCACCTTTTTAATGGCCTTTTCGTCTTTGCAGGCATCTACGGCCTCGGCTAAAGCTTCGGGAATATCAATGTGGAACATACGCGGTAACACGGTTAGCTGCGTTCTGCTTGCCAAAGGTTTAATGCCGGGAATAATAGGAATGGTAATACCGGAAGCACGGCAACGGTCTACAAAATCGAAATATTTTTTGTTGTCGAAGAACATTTGCGTAACGATATAATCGGCACCGCAATCAACTTTGTGTTTTAGCCATTTTAAATCGATAGTAAGATTAGGCGCTTCGAAATGCTTTTCGGGATATCCGGCTACACCGATGCAGAAATTTGTTTTCAGCTCGTTTTCGGTTTCTTCATGCAAAAAATTGCCCCGGTTCATTTTGGCCACCTGGCTTACCAAATCACTGGCGTATTTGTAAGCGCCGTACTTGCCCGGCCCCGATTTTTGGTTTTTATCCGCATCGCCCTGTAATAACAATACATTGTTGATACCCAGGTAATGCAACGTAAAGAGCGCATCTTCGGTTTCCTCAGGCGTAAATCCGCCACAAACCAAATGCGGAACCGTATCTACATTAAATCTTCCTTTAATAGCCGCACAAATACCTACAGTACCCGGCCTTCGGCGAAGCGGCACTTCTTCCATTAAACCATCGGGCCGCTTTTTATAAATAATTTCTTCGCGGTGGTAGGTAACATCAATAAACGGCGGTTTAAACTCCATCAAAGGCTCAATTACCTTTAAAAGGTCGTCAATTGTTTTTCCTTTTTGAGGGGGCAATACCTCTATACTAAACAGGGTATCTTTGGCTCTTTTAAGATGTTCGGTAACGTTCATGGTTGGCAAATGTAAAGGCAAAGAGGTATAAAAGCTAAGCCGAAAGAGTTTTATTTAAAATCTATGTATACAAACTGACCGGTTTTGTAAAACCTTTTCAGTGTTACGCCTGTTTAAATGGCACTTGATTTTTAAACGAAAAGTTGTAAGTTTGCACTGTTCTTTGTTTCATGCTATCAAGAAAGACGGAGGGACAGGCCCTATGAAGTCTTGACAACCCTGGTTCATCACGCAATTGCGTGATAGAATACAGAAGGTGCCAATTCCTGTTTAGATAACGATGAATAATATTATCGTCTGAACGAATCACCCTCACTTGTTAGCATGCATTAAGGAATGACTTAAATTCTAACTGCATGAGTAATACCAAACCGGGTTTAGCTGAAGAAATTGAAAAGCGCATTTTAGTGATTGATGGCGCCATGGGCACCATGATACAGCGCTATCAGCTAACCGAAGATGATTTCAGGGCGGAGCGTTTTAAAGACCACCCGCATGATTTGCGTGGCAATAATGACTTGCTGTCTATCACCCAGCCCAAAATCATTAAAGAAATACATGCCCAGTATTTAGAGGCGGGTGCTGACATTATTGAAACCAATACCTTCTCGGGTACCTGGATAGCGCAACAGGACTACAAGCTTGAAAAACTGGCGTACGAGTTGAATTATGAATCGGCCCGGATTGCGAAAGAAGTGGCTGATGAGTTCACTGCTAAAAATCCCCGCAAGCCACGTTATGTTGCCGGAGCCTTTGGCCCCACTAACCGTACTGCTTCTATTTCGCCGGATGTGAATAATCCGGGTTTCAGAGGTATTAATTTTGACCAGTTGGTGGATGCCTACTCTGAACAAGCGCGTGGGCTGATTGATGGTGGTGTTGACTGGCTTTTGGTTGAAACTGTTTTTGATACGCTGAATTGCAAGGCGGCATTGTTTGCCATTATGAAAGTGCAGGAGGAGAAAGGAACTCATCTTCCGGTTTCTGTTTCGGGCACCATTACTGATGCCAGCGGCAGAACTTTGAGCGGTCAAACCACCGAAGCCTTCTGGATTTCGGTGAAGCATGCCAATCTTCTTTCAGTCGGGTTAAACTGTGCGTTGGGAGCGAAAGATATGAGACCCTATCTCGAAACCATATCGAATGTGGCGCATACCTGGGTGAGTGTTTATCCTAACGCCGGATTGCCCAATGCTTTTGGCGGTTATGACGAAACGCCCGAAATGATGGGCGATGACATTGAAGATTTTTGTAAAAGCGGTTTTGTAAATATTGTGGGCGGGTGCTGTGGAACCACGCCTGACCACATTCGTGTGTTTGCTGAAAAAGCGGCGAAGTATAAACCCCGCAAAAAACCGGTGCGCTTTCCTTTTATGCAGTTAAGCGGGCTGGAACCGGTTACCCTGACTGCCGAATCGAACTTTATGAATGTGGGTGAGCGGACCAATGTTACCGGCTCGGCCAAATTTTTAAAGCTGATTAAAGAGGATAAATATGAAGATGCCTTATCGGTAGCAGCCGACCAGGTAGAAGGCGGCGCCCAGGTAATTGATGTTAACATGGACGAAGGCATGTTGGATGGTGAGGATGCCATGAAAAAGTTTTTGAACCTCAGTGCTGCCGAACCGGATATTGCCAAAGTACCGGTGATGATTGACAGCTCTAAGTTTCACATTATTGAGGCGGGGTTAAAATGTTTGCAGGGCAAGGGCATTGTGAACTCTATTTCGTTAAAAGGCGGCGAGGAAGAATTTTTGAAACAGGCACGTTTAATTAACCGCTACGGAGCTGCTGTAATAGTAATGGCTTTTGATGAACAGGGCCAGGCTGATAGTTATGAAAGAAGAATTGAAATTTGCGAACGCAGCTATAAACTACTAACTGAAAAAGTTGGTTTTCCGGCAGAGGATATCATATTCGACCCGAATATTTTTCCGGTGGCAACGGGCATGGAAGAACACCGGCAAAATGCAGTAGACTTTTTCAGGGCAACCAAATGGATAAAGGAAAACCTGCCTCATGCGCATGTTAGCGGCGGGGTGAGTAATGTTTCGTTTTCTTTCAGGGGCAACAATGCGGTGCGCGAGGCGATGCACTCGGCGTTTTTATATCATGCCATTAAAAATGGTATGGATATGGGTATTGTAAACCCGGCCATGCTGGAAGTTTATGATGATATACCGAAGGACTTATTAGAACGCGTTGAGGATGTATTGCTTGACAGAAGAGATGACGCCACCGAACGCCTTTTAGCATTTGCCGAAACAGTTAAGAAAAAAGATAAAGCCGAAGTAGTAGACGAAGAATGGCGTAAAGGAAGTGTTGAAGACAGGCTTGCCCATGCTTTGGTAAAAGGTATTGTAGAGTTTATTGATGCCGATACGGAAGAGGCCCGGCTGAAATACAACAAGCCGCTGGAAATTATTGAAGGTCCGTTGATGGCGGGGATGAACATTGTAGGCGATTTGTTTGGCAGCGGTAAAATGTTTTTGCCGCAGGTGGTTAAGAGCGCCCGGGTAATGAAAAAGGCGGTGGGTTATTTGCTGCCGTTTTTGGAGGAAGAGAAGAGGCGTTCAGGAAATACAAGCAAGAACAACGGCAAAATATTATTGGCCACCGTTAAAGGCGATGTGCATGATATTGGGAAAAATATTGTGGGCGTGGTGTTAGCCTGCAACAACTACGAAATTGTGGACATGGGTGTAATGGTGCCTGCCGATAAAATACTGGAACGCGCCCGCGAAGAGAATGCCGATATTATTGGCCTAAGCGGGCTTATTACGCCATCGCTTGATGAAATGGTACACGTGGCTAAAGAGATGCAAAGAACCGGTATGAAACAGCCACTGCTCATTGGCGGGGCCACCACCTCCAAACTACATACCGCTGTAAAAGTGGAACCTTCATATAGCGGCAGCGTGGTGCATGTGTTGGATGCATCGAAAGCAGTAACAGTAGCCAGTAGTTTGCTGAGCAAGGAAGATAACGGCGCGTTTGCAGCGCAGGTAAAGGCGGAGTACGTAGCGATGCGCGAAATACATGCCAACCGGCGCAGCGATGTGGAGTATGTAACTTTAGCCGAAGCCCGGGCTAACAAATACAAGGTTGACTGGAGTAAGGTGGCTATTGCAAAACCTAACTTTACCGGTATCAAAGTTTTTGAAGATTATCCTTTGGAAGAACTGGCAAAGTACATTGACTGGAGTCCGTTTTTTAGCACCTGGGAAATGGCCGGCAGTTACCCGCGTATTTTTGAAAGCGAAAAATATGGAGTGGAAGCCCGCAAACTTTTTGATGATGCCAATGCCTTATTGAAAAAAGCGATTGAAGGAAAATGGATGACTGCTAATGGAGTAATTGGCATTTTCCCTGCGGCCTCAAAAGATGAATTTATTGAGGTGTTTAATGATGCGGGAGATGTGCTAACTACTTTCCATCAAATGCGGCAGCAAACCAAAAAGCCGAATAACTCGCAGCCCAATTATTGTTTGGCTGATTTTATTAAGCCCATTCATGATGGTAAGCCTACCGATTATTTTGGGGCTTTTGCAGTTACCAGCGGATTGGGCATTGAAAAGAAGCTGGCCGAATTTGAAAAAGACCATGACGACTATAACAGCATTATGCTTAAAGCACTGGCTGACCGCTTGGCCGAGGCTTTTGCCGAACGACTGCATGAACGTGTGCGCAAAGAATTTTGGGGTTATGCCGCCGATGAAAACCTGAGCAACGAAGATTTAGTGCATGAAAAATACCAGGGCATTCGTCCTGCACCGGGCTACCCCGCTTGTCCTGACCATACCGAAAAGCCTTTGATTTGGAATCTGCTGAACGTTGAGCAGAACACAGGCATTCAACTTACCGAATCCAATGCCATGCACCCGGCCTCATCGGTTAGTGGCTGGTATTTTGCGAACCCCGAGGTGAAGTATTTTGGCGTTGGCAAAGTGCAAAAAGACCAGGTAGAGAACCTGGCGAAAGCGAAAGGTTTGTCGTTGCCGGAAATGGAGAGATGGCTGGGGCCGAATCTGGCGTATTAAATACATTTTACCACAAAGGGCACAAAGATTAGAACCGAAGAACACAAAGAAGAAAAAGCTTTAGTGAATAAATTGATAATCAATGACTTATAGTCGTTAACAGGCCCTAACAACACTGGCAATTTTCAAATCTTATCTTTGCGGCACTATGCAACAAGATTTTCATCGGGCCGAATTTGACCAGCCGCATCCTGAAAGGACACGCGCCATTTTAAAAGCACATCCGGAAGTAAGACAGTTAATGGGCAAAAACCCCTATACCGCTTTAATCATGCTTTTTGTTTTAACCCTGCAAACTTCGCTGGCTTATGGCATGGGTAAACTGGGTTTTCATTATTGGTGGGTAAGCATTATTGTGGCTTACTGCATTGGCGCTTTCGCCAACCACTGTATGTATGTAATTATTCATGACGCCTCGCACAACATGGTTTTTACCAGCAAAACCTGGAACCGTTTTGTAGCCATGTTTGCCGACCTGCCTAATTTGGTACCAGGCTCTATGGGTTTCCAGGTATACCACCTGAAGCACCATGCGCACCAGGGCGATTATGATTATGATGCCGACCTTGCCGGACATTGGGAAGCAAAGTTTATAGGCAACAAATGGTACGGCAAAACTTTTTGGTTATTGTTCTTTCCGGTTTTCCAGATTACCCGTCCGCCGCGGTTAAAGGCCATTAAGCTTTTTAGCAAATGGACTTTTATTAACCTGTTTTTATCGCTGGCGTACGATACGGCTATTGTTTATTTCTGCGGTTGGGCAGGTTTGGTTTACCTGGTTTTCTCGTTTTTCTTTTCTATTGGTTTGCATCCTGTAGGCGCGCGTTGGGTACAGGAACATTATACCTACGACATGGACCAGGAAACCGCCAGTTATTATGGTCCGGTGAATATTGTGGCTTTGAATGTGGGATACCATAACGAGCACCATGATTTCCCTTCTATACCCTGGAATAACCTGCCGAAACTGCGCGCTATGGCACCTGAGTTTTATGACAATCTGAAGTATCATACCTCATGGGGCAAATTGCTGATACAGTTTTTGTTTGACGAGCGATATAGTTTGTACAGCCGTGTTGAACGCGTTAACAAGGGCAAGGTAAGTGTTGACCGGGCGAATAAAGCGCAGAAGGAAGAAGTTTTAGCATAAACCAAATTTCAATAAACGCTGCATGAATTTTCTGAAAATCGTATTGGTACTATCAGCCGTTTTTATGCTCTCGCAATTTACGCATGCCCAAAAACCCGGAGGCTATGCTACCATGCGGGTGTTTGATTGTAACAAAGGCGTTGGTATGGGCTCGGGCTATTTAACGGCCCGCGTTTTTATTGTGTACGAAGACAGCACTACCGAAGACATTCCTATTCTTCCTTACAGCGAAAAGAACGAACTTTTAAACCTGAAAAAGATTAATTCCATTATCAACGGATTGAAGGCAAAGGGGTATTTCCTCATTAGCCAGTACACTACCGGCGACCAGGGAAACCTGATATCGGATTATACTTTTTTAAAGCAGCGGTAAATCCGGCTTGTGGCATTGAAGGAGGGTCTGCTTTTGCTCTGGCTAAGAAGTATATTTGGATAAAAATTTTGACAGATGGTATTCAAAGTTGAAATAGATGATAAAAGCAAGACCGGCAAAAGCATTCTTCACCTGTTGAAAGACCTTTCAAAAACCAGTAACGATATTCATTTTATTGAAACCGTTGAGGATAATGAGTTACTGAAAAAAATGAAGAAATCTTTAAACCACGGCAAATCCGGCAAGCGTGAAGTTGAAAAGACACTAAAGGCTATTCTGGGATAATGAAGGTTTCGTTTACTAAAGACTTTAATGGAAATTGCTGATAAGAAGCTTGCATTGGCAGTAAAAGATATTTATAAGAAATTTCTATGAAAAAAGCGCTCTATATCCTCAGCGGAATTTTATTGTTATTGATAGTGCTTCAGCTATCGCAGTACCATGCTGATATTCCGCTGGATGAATTGAAGCCTTTGTACGCTCAGCCACCTTCCAGATTTATGATGATGGATGGCGCCACGGTGCATTACCGGGATGAGGGCACCGGTTACCCGGTGGTGCTTATACATGGTATGTCGTCTTCATTACATACCTGGCAGGGGTGGACTGATATACTTTCGAAAAATTACCGGGTTATCCGCATGGACTTGCCGGGGTTTGGTTTAACAGGGCCTAATGCCGATAACGTTTATACCATTCCATATTATGAAAGTTTTATCCAGCGCTTTTTAGACAGCCTGGGTGTGAAGGAATGCTATATGGCCGGTAACTCGCTGGGTGGAATGATTACCTGGAACTACGCCCTGCATCATCCTGAACAGGTGAAGAAAATAGTTTTGCTGGATGCGGCAGGTTACCCCATGAAAAAGCCCCCCTTTGTAATTGACCTGGCAAAAAATAAGTTTTTGAGCCTTACTATGCGCTATATAACACCGCACTTTATTGTGGCCAAAAGCATGCAACAGGTTTATGGCGATCCTTCAAAAATTACCGATAGTGTTACCGACCGTTATTTTAAAATGACGCTGCGCGCGGGTAACCGGGCTGCTTTTATTGCTTTTGCCGGGGGCGTGCGCAATTTTGATACGATTCCTATTCAGCAAATAAAAACCCCTACCCTGATTGAATGGGGTGAAAGCGACCGATGGATACCCATTGCAGCGGCTACCAAATTTAACCGCGATATAAAGGGCTCGCAACTTGTAACCTATCCGGGTGTTGGGCATATACCCATGGAAGAAATACCGGCCCAATCATGCGCTGATGCGGTGCGGTTTTTTAATGCACCGGTCGATTCGGTTTATTAGAAAGTTTTCATGTCCTCTAAAAACCACAGGCAATCTTTACCCCGGGCACCCAAATGAAACTGTAAGAGTTGTACGACACTTTGATGTTTTGCCCGAGGGAGTTATAAAAAGAGTCGGAGTATTTATCGGTGCCCTGTTGTACGTTTAAAGTGAGCGCCCAGCATGCGTAAACTTTATGCCTTGCATATAACTTCGCACCAAAATCGAAAGCCCCCGTAAATCCATCATAGTATTTATAAACCGGATGGTCGGGCTCATTTACTGCCGGGGTTATTACAATATAATCGTTGTTGCTGCTGTTTGTATACCTAAATCCATAACCGGCCTCCACCGCATAATATGGAGTTACCCGTTTTTTCAAAATGTCACCTTCATAATGGGCAAAAACCGGAAAATAAAAACCGTTATATGGGTCAACGGAACTATTATTGGTGAGAGGTATTAAATTCCAGTCGGCCCCTATTCCGCCCCCAATGATGCCAAACTGTCCCAGGCGATATCCCGCTATAAACCGTACACCGGCATCAACAAACCCAATAACCGCTTCTCCCTCGAAAAAATACTGTTTTCCGGGGTAATGAAATTCGGGCCATTTCTTTTTTACGTGGCTTCCGTTTTTAGTATGATGGATAGCAAGTGTATCGCTTAAACCGCCATCTCCGGGTAATAAAAGCTGTGCCCGGCCCGTGAGATAGCCTGATAACAGGATGAGAAAAACAGCGATGGCTTTGATATTCATATGCTCTTCATTTCCGGTTAATCATTACAAATGCAGGTGTACCCTTGTTTTTCCAATTGGTTCGTTACACTATTCCTGGCGCTGGCAGATGCCCCCGAAACAGTTACTGAGTCGGCCAGAAACGACACGCCATCTCCATAAATAAGATTCAGGCTGTCTGCAGTTTTGGAAAATTGTTGTGCATCCGAATAGGAAGTCTGACAGATTTCGATAGCGCCATTATTGTATTGATAACATTGGCGTCCGCAACCGCACTCAGGATTACAGGTGCCAATTTGAAGTAATACCGGTAAGAGCAGAAAAACGGATAGTATTTTCATAAAATTCATTTTTGCATCATTTAAATATAAAACCAATTAACGGAGTTGGCTTACTTAATTAACAGATAAATTCCCTGTTTTCAGGCTGTATTGGCCTTTTGGTCATAGGCATACCAAATTGTCATGAGGCATCAATGGTTGGCATGGGCGCCAACCGGGGGCTTTTTGCAGGTGCGAAAACCTGATATACACCCCCTAATCACATATTATTCCATTTAAGGACTATTCTTCTATATTTGCTCACTTCAAAAAACCAAACCATATGCGTAAAATAATTCACCCGTTTATTTGTGCGTCAGGAATCATTTTTGCTTCCGTTCTTTCTTCATGCGGCGGTAGCGACCAGAAATCCAAAACTCCCTGCGAGATGGCTGAGGAAAACGATACCCTGAAGAATATTAAAATTGACCGCTTAACGGTTAAGAGCGACCGCGCCGGTGTGAATGAGGTAGTGGTTTATGTGCCGGGCGATATGGATAAACTGAACCCCGTAACATCTACTTCGGCATATTCCAACTACGCAGAGAGCAGAATGTTTAGCCAGTTGCTTGATATTGACCCTGATAGCTTTGTGGTTTTCCCCCAATTGGCCAAGTCGCGTCCTGAAATTAAGTTGATTGACGATGGTGAATATAAAGGAGGCATGAGTCTTACCTGGGAAATTCGCCCGGAGGCAACCTGGGATAATGGTTCGCCAATTACAGCCGATGACGTGATTTTTTCTTTAAAAGCCCTTAAAAACCCGCAGGTAGATGATGAGCAGGCAAAGCCATCGGTTGAGTTTATTTATGATGCTGTGGCCGATCCTTCCAATAACCGTAAGTTTACCTACTTCTGTAAAACCCGCTATTTTAAGAGCGAAGTTGAGGGCGGTGGATTTTATATTATACCTGAATACATTTACGACCCGGGTAAGTTGATGCGCAAGTTCAGCCTGAAGGACCTGAACGAGCCTGAAACCGTATCGAAGCTGAAATCGAATCCTGATATTATTGCATTTGCCAAAGACTTTAATTCTGAAAAGTTTTCGCGCGATAAGGGCGCGGTGGTAGGTTCGGGTCCCTATGAGTTTGACCAATGGATAACCGGGCAGCGTGTAATTTTAAAGCGCAAACAGAACTGGTGGGGTGATAAGCTGAAAGGAACGAACCGCGACTTTATAGCTAATCCTGATAAAATTATTTACGAAGTTATTACCGATGTTAATGCTGCCACGGCTGCCTTAAAGGGCGAAAAGGTAGATGTGCTTTCGGGCATGAAGGCTAAAGACTACCTGGAGCTTTCGAGAGACAGAAGAATGATGGAGAAATATAATTTTTCTAAACCACAACAACTGGCCTTCTCGTACGTGGGTATGAACATGCGCAACCCCAAACTGAGTGATGTAAAGGTAAGACGTGCCCTGGCTTACTGCGTGGACGTGGACAAGATTATTGAAAAGATAGCCTATTGCATGAGCACTCGCGTAGCAGGCCCCGTAAGCCCAAGCAAGCCTTATTATGATAAAGACCTGAAGCTTATTCCTTTTGATATTAAGCAGGCAAATAAATTGCTGGATGAAGCAGGTTGGAAAGACAGCGATGGCGATGGCATACGCGACAAAGTAGTAAACGGACAAAAGGTAAAACTATCGCTGGAGTTAAAATACCCAAGTGGAAGCGACGTGGTTGAAAAAATTGCCACCCTGTTTGCCGAAAATTGCAAAAAGGCCGGTGTAGAAGTAACGCAGACACAAAGAGAGTGGACGGTGTTTTTACAGGAGATTAAACAACATAATTTTGAAATGGACTTCGGTTCGTGGATTTCGGCACCTACGCCGGATGACTTTAAGCAAATATGGGCTACTTCATCGTACGATGGCGGAAGTAACTATGTTGGTTTTGGGGACCAGAAGAGCGACGAGGTAATTGAAAAAATACGCAACGAAGTAGACGAAACCAAGCGTAACCTGCTGTACCAGCAGTTTCAGCAAATGATTTATGATGCACAGCCTTACATTTTCTTTTACAGCCCTTTAAACCGCGAAGCTATACATGCGCGCTTTACTAACGCCAATGCCAGCAAGGCCCGTCCGGGATATGAGGAAAACGAATTTGTGCTCGACCGCACTTTTGGCTCGAAGAGTTTAGATGCCAAACCACAATAGCGGATTTATTTTCTGAATAATTAAGTACCGGTAATGTTTTTATACATACTCAAAAGGATTCTCTATTTCGTTCCAACGTTCTTCGTTATCGCGTTGTTCACCTTTTTGTTGGGGGCTATAGCGCCGGGCGACCCGGTTGAACTGAAGCTGAGTTCAGGTATGCAGGGCTCGGAGGGCCAGGGCCAGGTAAGCGACAAGCTGGCCGGCGAAGCTGCTTACCGCGAGTTGAATACTAAACTGGGCCGCGATTTACCCCAGTTTTATTTTACCATAACTTCGGCTTCCTATCCCGATACACTTTACAAAGTGTTGCGCAAAAACGAGCGCGAAAACCTGGAGCGCCTGATTGACCAGTACAATAACTGGCCGCAAATTGACGCCTATTATAAGTCTGTTAAGGCGCTGGAACTGGCGGCTATAACCACTCAAACAGACCCTGCCGATTCTACCGCGTTTTCGCGCATTAAAGCGGTGCGCGAAAGTTGCAACGATTTGTATCGTAATTACGATGATGCCGTAATACAACTGGATTTAAAGAAAATTAATGCGGCTGTTAGCAGCACAGTACAAATTGCAGATAGCGCAGGCGTATTACATAGCTACCAGTCGTTGGCACCTTTAGCCACGCTGAATACCGCCGCTGCCAATGCATACAGCTATATGCGCGAACACCCCGCCAACTCGCTGAAATATAAACCTGCCATTCATTTTTATGGTTTACACAACCAGTTTCACCGGTGGTTGTTTGGCGATGTGCCATGGTTTGGCGAAAACAACGACCCCACGCGCAGTGCCAAAGGATTTTTCAGAGGTGATTTTGGTTACTCATACATCGATAGCCGGCCGGTTAGTTCCATTATTAAAGATGCCATTAAATGGACCCTGTTACTTAACCTGATAGCTTTCATTATTATTTATTCTATCAGTATACCCACCGGTGTTTCGCTGGCGGTGCATAAAGGCACTACCTACGACCGCGTTACCACGGCCTGGTTATTTGTGCTGTACTCCATACCAACCGCCTGGGTGGGCACCATGCTTATTGTATTTTTCACCAGCGATTATTACGGAAGCTGGATGGCATTATTTCCGCCTTATGGTCTTGGTAAAATAGGACCCGACTATACCATGTGGGCTAAAATTACCGACCGGGCGCATCATTTTATACTGCCGGTTTTTTGCATTGTGTACGGTTCGTTCGCATTTATCTCAAGGCAGGTACGGGGTGGAATGTTATCGGTTTTAAGGCAGGATTATATCCGCACTGCTTTTGCCAAAGGGTTAGAGCCAAACAAGGTGTACTGGAAACATGCATTCAGAAATTCATTAATTCCAATCATTACGATGTTTTCAAGCTTTTTACCGGCTATGATAAGTGGTGCGGTAATTATAGAATACCTGTTTACCATTCCGGGCATGGGCCGCATTAGTTACGAGTCGGTAGGCGAACGTAATTTCCCGGTGCAGTTTACCATCCTTATGTTTTCGGCGTTGTTAACCATGGCAGGCACTTTATTATCTGATATACTTTATGTGGTAACCGATCCCCGTATTTCGTTCACGAAAAAAGAGGGATAAATTTTTTGAACCTGATGAGCACTCAACAAAACAAAAATAAAGCCGATCAAAGTTACTGGGGTACCGTAAAGCGCCAGTTCAATAAAAACAGGTCGGCCGTATGGAGCCTAAGGGTGGTTTATGTTATTTTTTTTATAGGGATTTTTGCCGATTTTTTTGCCAACGAAAAGCCGTTATACTGTAAGCTGGATGGTAAAACGTATTTCCCGATTTTCAGAGAATATGCCGTTGATTTGGGCCTGGCCAGCATGCCGCCTGAACTGGTAAATGTGGATTGGCTGAATGCCGGTTACGAATCGGTTTTGCGTGCACCTATACCCTATTCGCCACTTACCAAAGACTGGGACAACGCGTATGCCAACCCCACCAAAAAACAAGATACCCGCTCATGGCGTTTTCGCCATTTTTTAGGTTCAGACCAATTGGGCCGCGACCTTTTATCGGGCCTTATACACGGCACCCGTATTGCCATGCTGGTAGGTATCGTTTCCATGGGCATTGCTTCGTTTATTGGTATTTTATTAGGCGCTATAGCCGGTTATTTTGGCGATGAAAGGCTTCAGTTTTCGCGGGCCACCATTATTTGGAATGCGCTGTTTTTATTCTTTGCCTGGTTCTATGCCTTTAATACGCGCATGTATATTATGAGCGATGCACTGACCGAATCGTTTGGCGGTTTTTGCATGCAGTTTTTGATATCGGTTTTCTTATTTGGGGCCATTATGGCTATTCCTAACCTTATAGCTATTCCGTTCAAAAGAATTCCGTTTTTTGGAAAACGGGTTACCATACCCATCGATATCATCATATCACGCACCGTTGAAGTTTTGAATTCGGTGCCCATCCTGTTGCTAATCCTTTCTATTTGCGCGGTAGTGAAGAAGCCTTCGATTATGCTCATTATGGTTATTATCGGCTTAACCGGCTGGACCGGTATTGCAGGGTTTATACGGGCAGAATTGTTGAAGGTGCGCAGCCTTGAATATATTGAGGCGGCGCAGTCGCTGGGTTACAGCCAGTGGCGCATTATGTTGCGGCATGCCATACCCAACTCATTAACCTCGGTGCTTATTACCATTGCCTTTGGCGTGGCCAGTGCAATATTGACTGAAACGGCGCTTTCTTTCCTTGGTATTGGCGTGCAGAGCGATGTGGTTACCTGGGGTAAACTGTTGAACGAAGCGCATGCTGATGTAAGCGGCTGGTGGTTTGCCGTGTTTCCGGGCCTGGCCATATTTGTTACCGTAACGGTATTTAACCTGCTTGGTGAAGGATTGACTGACGCCATGGACCCAAGGTTGAAGCAGTAAAACGAAAAGCCGGTTTGCGCAGCGCGCACCACGGAAAATACAAGGCAAAGAGCCGCGAAGAATTACCCAAATCTTGGCAGCTAATTTCCAGGAACCTCTTAGTGCCGTTAAATATTACCTTTTATTTGCTTGCCCTGGCGTTTCTCTATATTTGTTTTATACAGCTGACGCCAGTCCTCATTCAGGCAAAATCTAAAATTACATGAATTATTTATATTATATATGCTATTTGTGGGCCTCGTTTATGAAAGACCGTCCTAAAACAGAGCATTTTAGAGCTAAGTTGCTCTTGTATATTATTTTAGTTGGTATTTCTGTCGGTGCTTCATCGTTTCTGGATTTCAGAGGACTAAAATATGTTTTACGAATAATTATTGGGTGGTTTATTTTTATTCAGTTGAAGTACACCAGAAACAACCGGGATATTGAAATTGCAGCCTATTATTTGGAAAGACGGAAAGAGAAAAAACTTGGAGACATGGCATTACTGGTTGTATTATATGCATTTTCCATAGCGTTTTACGTATGCTCAAATATACCTATTCAACAACTAAAAGATTTTTTTGAGCATCCGTTTGATTAAAAGCGTTGTTTATAGGTATTTGCTACATTTCCTTTGCGGGATTATACGTAAGTCGGGACCGGGTACCCCCGTATATGTATACTTTTTTCATAATAAATTAGTTTGTTGACAGTCAACTAAATACATATCTCAAAACCAGGGGGGGTATACCTTTTTTCCGAAAACGGGGTGTAACAGGTTGATAATGAGGGGTGCTTTTTTAAAAAGGTATACCCCCCCTGCTGCCTCCTGAAATATGGCCGGAAGTAATAACTGGACCATCCAATAAAATAAAATAGCGGGAAATGCATTGTGTAATAGCCTTTGGTTTGAGATGCCGTTTGGCAGCGGCTGCAATTTTTATAGTTTTGACAAAGTGAAAATCTTCCTCCAGGTATGTTTTGTGTTCCTTATGTTAAGCGCTACCGCGGAAACAGTGCAGGTTTCGGGCGCGTATAAATTGCCTTCAAAAACGGGTAAGTTCAGGGTCATTGGTAAGAATAACGATGGTATAGTGGTGCGCCTTTACGGCAACGAAGATGTGATTGAAGTGTACGATGATAACCTGAAAATGATAACCACCCGCACCCTCGATTTTAAAGGGCAGAGCGGCTTGCTGCAACATATTATGCTCAACAAAACCGGTGCGGTTGTTTTTTATTTGTCGCAGGATAAAAGATACTCGGTGTTAATGGCACAACCGGTGAACTCTAAATTTATTGAAATAGGCAAACCGCTGGTGGTGGATACCTTTTACGACCGCAAGGACCTGGTGGCACAAAACCTGCGCTTTAAGCCATCAGTTGACCAGAGCAACCTGATGATTTACTACCCGTTTTTTACGGGCAACACTTTTGCCTCGGCCAAGTTTATTTGTGTGGACCGTTCCATACATGCCCTGTTTAATAAAACCATTCCGTTTAACCGCGATGAGAAGGAAATTGAAGACTCGAAATCGCTGGTGGATAATAACGGCGATGCCTTTTTTATACTGCGGCCTGAAAATAAAGGTGAAGGCGCGTTGTATGATGTTTTCCGCCTGAGTAGTACCGGCGAGTTCAATACTTTTAGTCTTATAACCGAGAAGGCCATTTTTGGTGAGCCCTATTTTGAGATTGATAACAAGAACGGAAACCTGGTAATGAGCGCCTTTTACAATGACGATAAGAAGGCCGAAGATGTGGCGAATGGCTTTTTCTATTCTACGTATAATCCTGTTACCGGTTCGTTGGTGAAATCGCAATACACAGCTTTTAACCAGGACTTTATTAAAGAACTGACGGGCAGGTCTACCAACGACAAGGCCAAGTTGTACACCTTTACCATACGTAAATCAATATTGCGCAACGATGGCGGCTCGCTTATTCTGGCTGAATCGTTTATCCGTGACACACGTGAAATACCCATACAGGTGGGCTTTCAACCGGGCTTTGGAAATTACCACACAGCCTACGTGTACCAGTTTAATGATATCATCGCATTTTCCATTACTCCGAAAGGTGATGTAGAATGGCACACCGTGATGAAGAAGAAGCAAAGCAGCGAAGACGATAACGGCGTTTACTCCTCGTTTTTAATTGAAAACGAAAAGGACAGGCTGCGCTTTTTATACCTGGATGACATATCCACCTCGGGCATATTAAATCAATATACACTTACCAGCGAGGGCAAGGCCGACCGCAAAGCGGTACTGAACCAGGAAGAAAAGGATGTAATGCTTTTGCCTAAAAGCGGCCGGCAGGTAGCACCTAACGAAGTTGTAATACCCAGCTATTTTAATGGCACTTTTAAACTGGTAAAAATTACCTATTAAACACGGCGGCCTTGCTCAACTTTTTCAAATCAAATAATCCGGGGGTAGTTGTTTTCTACATTATTTATTTAGTGGCGTTCAGGCTGTGTTTTTTCTTCATGCCATTGGACGGCGGCTTTGTTTTTACACATACCGAGCCATTGAGTCAACTGGTTTTTACGGGGCTTAAATCGCCCTTGCTGCACTTTGCATGGCTAAGTCCTGTTTTGTCGGGGGTGCTGTGTTTTGCGCAGGCCCTGTTGATTAATGACATTGTGAATGAGAACAAGGTGCTGAGCAAAAAAAACTATTTGGCGGGCCTGCTTTTTATCATCGTGTTTTCATTTTTTAAAGAAAGCCTGTTGCTTACGCCGGCTTCGCTGGCATTAACTTTTGTCATTCTTTCAATCCGTACCCTGTTTTCTCTGATCAGGAAGGAGAAAGCTTTTGGCGATGTTTTTGACGTGGGCTTTTTAATAGCGTTGGCAGGCCTGTTTTACTTTCCGGCTATGCTCTTCGTATTGTTTGCATTTATTGGCCTGGGCATTATCCGGGCATTTGCCTACCGCGACTGGATTATTATTCTGTTGGGTTTTATGGCTCCGTTTATTGTAGTATTTACCTGGTATTTCTGGTTTGATAAAGCCGGACAACTGCTACCTGATATGGCTAATGTGCATGGGCGCCTATGGCTGGCAGGGTTTGCCTTTAAGCCGCTGGACTACCTTCTTTTTGGTGCCCTGATGTTGTTTATGGTTGCTGCGCTGGTTTTGCTGCCCGGGGCACTTTACTCGTCTTTGATACAGGTGCGCAAGTTTTCAACAGCGCTTATTACACTCATGTTTTTAATAGCGGTGGCCTTTGTTTTGCAACAAACGGTCCATTTAAGCCATTGGGTGTTGCTGAGTTTGCCCCTGGCTATCATATTTAGCATGGTGTTGATGCAAATAAAAAATAAGCTCGTCTCGGAAGTGATACATTTAATTCTAATTTTGCTGGTGTTGGCGGGACAGTATTTGCCTTTGTTCAACATTTTGTAAACGATTAATACAAATACATTTTACCGCTAAGAGCACAAGGATAAAATACGGCACAAAGAACACAAGGAAATGATAGCCTGGTGTTTTTAAGTATTGATCTTTGCGACCTTTGTGTTAAAATGGATTAACCACCATAAACCAAGCGAAACATGAAATTTGGCATTGTAGTATTTCCGGGCTCAAATTGCGACAGGGATATGTATCATGTTGTAAAAGATGTAATAGGCTGTGAGGCCCGTTATGTTTGGCATAAAGACACTGACCTTTCGGATTTTACGAAAGACGACTGCATTATTTTACCGGGAGGTTTTAGCTATGGCGATTACCTGCGCACAGGCGCCATTGCCCGCTTTTCGCCGGTCATGGAATCGGTGATACAATTTGCCAACGGTGGGGGTAAAGTATTTGGTGTATGTAATGGGTTCCAGATTTTGTGCGAGTCGCACCTGTTGCCTGGTGCTTTGTTGCGTAATAACAGCCAAAAGTACGAGTGCAAGAATATTTACCTGAAGCCGCAAACCAATAAGGTGCTGCTTACCTGCAAAATTCCTTTGGATGCAGAGCTTAAAATTCCGATTGCACACGGCGATGGAAGATTTTACTGCGATACGGCCACTTTGCAGTCGTTATATGATAACGACCAGGTTTTGTTTAAATACTGCGACGAAAACGGGGAGATAAACGAAGATGCTAACCCGAATGGCTCGATTGATAATATTGCCGGCATTTGTAACCTCAACAAGAACGTATTTGGTATGATGCCTCACCCTGAACGGGCCAGTGAGAAGGAATTATCGAATACCGACGGCAAAATCATCTTCGAATCGCTGATTAGCCGCGTATTGGAAATGACCGTGCTTTACGGATAAAACCTAAGTAGTTAATAAAGTTAAAAGCAGGAGCATAGGTTCCTGCTTTTTGCGTTAAGGAGCCTTATTCATTCACTAAAATCAAAACTTATGACCAGGGAAGAACGCAACAAACTGATTGAGTCGTACGGACAGGCGCACGTCGTTTTAACAGCAGCCTTAAAGGAACTTCCGAAAGAAATGTGGCTATGGAAACCGGCCCCCAACAAATGGAGTGTGCATGAAATTATAATACACATTGCCGACAGTGAGGCGAACTCATTTGTAAGAGGCAGAAGATTTATGGCAGAGCCCGGCAGTGGTGTTTACGGGTATGATGAGAACAAGTGGGCTGCGAATCTTAATTATCACCAACAAAGTATAGCTGATTCACTGGAGCTGTTCAAATGGTTGCGTAAAACTACTTATGACCTGATTAAAACGGTGGATGAGAGTACCTGGCAAAACGCTACCATCATACATTCGGAAAACGGGGAAATGAAGTTTGAAGACTGGTTGAGGATTTATGAAGAACACGTGCCGGTTCATATCAGGCAGATGAAGAGAAACCTGGAGGCATGGAAAGCCGCAGGTCAACCGGCATAGTAGCAAAACACCGGGCGTTTCGTTTACCAACCCATTTCAGCAGTCTGGCGTATAAATTTTGTTAAGCCAGCGGTGGTTTTAAAGCTCCTGACAACGGCAATAAGTAATTTGCTAATCATGTATTTACAGGTATGGGCAGTATTTTTTCTTTCTGCTGAAAGGTTATTATTATAACTTCGTCAAAGTATTTAAATGAAGACAATGAAGAAGATTGGCGTACTGGTTTTTGCGTTGGTTTTGATGCTGAATAGTTCCGGGCAAATTCTTACCCCGGTAACGTGGACCTGGAAAGCAGAGCCAACGGTGCCGGGCGAATACAAACTAACCTTTACGGCTAAAATTGATAAAGGCTGGCATACCTACTCGCAATACATTGGTGATGGCGGCCCGGTGCCCACCAAGATTACTTTCGACAGCAAAAACAATGACGTAAAGCTGGTTGGTAAAACCACTGAAACGGGCCCTAAAATTCATGAGGGGCACGATCCGGTTTTTGATATGCAGTTAAAGTACTTTGAGTTAGAGCTTGTTTGCACCCAGGTGGTTAAAATTATCAGGGACACGAAGCTTAAAGGTACCATTGAGTTTATGGTTTGCGATGACTCAAGATGTTTGCCGCCTGATGACAAGGATTTTGAATTTGACCTGAAATTAAAATCAGGGGTAAAAATTATACCTGATAAGGGTAGCAAGGCTGAACCTGACAGCAAAACTTTAGGCCAAAACGCAAGCGACCAAAAGGCTTTCGACTCCACTGTGCAGGCCTCCATTCAAAAATCAATGTCCTCTGATTCTGCCAAAGCGGTTGCGGCTACTGCACCGGCTATGACCGGCGGTAACAAATACGGAACTCCGATAGGCAACTGCAATACTGCAAGTGTTGAGACCGCGAATAAAAGTGTTTGGGCAATTATTGTGCTGGGGTTTTTAGGCGGGTTAATTGCCTTATTGACTCCGTGTGTGTTTCCGATGATTCCATTAACGGTTTCTTTTTTTACCAAGAGGGGAGAAAGCAAAAGCAAGGGTAAGTTTGAGGCGCTTTTTTATGCGTTCAGCATCATTGCTATTTACCTGTTACTGGCCATGCCATTTGCCTTGTTCAATGTATCCTCCGATACACTGAACGAACTGAGCACCGGAGCGGCGCTTAATGTTTTTTTCTTCGTCATCTTCGTCATTTTTGCTTTTTCGTTTTTTGGTTTTTATGAAATCAGCCTTCCTTCTTTTATCGCCAACCAGGCTGACTCAGCTTCCAACCTCGGAGGCTTTATAGGGATATTTTTTATGGCGCTTACGCTTGCCATCGTTTCATTTTCGTGCACCGGACCCATTGTGGGGGCCTTGTTAGCCGGGGCGCTTACCTCGGCCAGCGGAAAGCTAAATGTGGTTTTTGGACTCGGGGCGTTTGGCGCAGGCTTGGCGCTGCCGTTTGGTTTTTTTGCTTTGTTTCCCGGTATGATGAAATCGCTTCCTAAATCGGGAGGATGGTTGGATACGGTGAAAAAAGTGTTGGGCTTTATTGAGTTTATTTTTGCGTTTAAATTTTTATCGAATGCCGACCTGGTGAGCCACTGGGGCATTCTTCCCCGTGAAATATTTTTAGGCATTTGGGCTGTTATTGGTGTTGCCTTGTTTTTGTTTTTAATAGGCAAACTAAAGTTGCCGCATACAACGGCGGTTACCAGCTATTCGCCGGTTAGGGTGGTTTTTATTGTGCTCGCGTTACTGTTTACGGTTTACTCGGGCTATGGAATACCGGGCAATGAGCTGCATTTGTTCAGCGGATTTCCGCCACCCAAATCGTATTCTATTTATAAAACCAAATCGGCCATTACGCCTATTCAAAATGACTATGAAAAAGCACTGGCCCTTGCAAAAAAGGAAGGCAAGCCCATTATGATTGACTTTACCGGCTGGGCCTGTGTTAACTGCCGTAAAATGGAAGAGAATGTGTGGACTGACCCTGAAGTACAGGACCGCCTGACTGAAAAGTATGTGGTGTTATCGCTTTATGTGGATGACAAGAAAGCATTGCCCGAAGAGCAACAATACATGAGCGACTTTTTTAAGGGCAAGAAAATAAAAACCGTGGGCAACAAATTCAGCGAGATGGAGGCCAAGTATTTTGTGGCCAATACCCAGCCTTTTTACGTGTTGATTTCGCCCGATGAAAAGTTGTTAAACCATCCTACAGGTTATACGCCTAATCCTAAAGATTACGTTCAGTTTTTGGATTGCGGATTGAATAGCTTTAAGCAATTGAGCCAGAAGTAATATGGGTTGTTTCGTCCGGGGACTTCTGTAGGCGATAGTTATTCAAGCATCCTGTAAATAAGTAGCTGCTAAGCGTGGCCGGGGAAAGAAAATACAACCCGGTAATGATGGGCTCGTTTCGGCGGCACTTACTTCAACTCTTCCTCCAAAAACTTACCTGTATGACTGCCTTTAACCAGGGCTACTTCCTCAGGGGTACCGGTAGCAATTACCTGTCCGCCGCGGAAACCGCCTTCGGGGCCTATGTCGATAATGTGGTCGGCTACTTTGACTACGTCAAGGTTGTGTTCAATAACCAGCACTGTGTTGCCGCGCTCAACCAGTTTGTTGAGCACACCCAGTAAAACACGGATGTCTTCAAAATGCAAACCGGTGGTTGGTTCATCTAATATGTAGAAGGTTTTGCCGGTATCTTTTTTCGAAAGTTCGGCTGAAAGTTTAACGCGTTGCGCTTCGCCGCCCGACAGGGTGGTAGAAGACTGGCCTAAGCGCAGGTACCCTAAACCCACATCATTTAAGGTGCGCAGCTTAGGGAATATGGCTGGGATGGCTTCGAAAAATTCCAACGAATCTTCCACGGTCATGTTCAGCACATCGCTGATAGATTTTCCTTTGTAGCGCACTTCCAGTGTTTCGCGGTTGTAGCGCTTGCCCTGGCACTTTTCGCACATTACTTCTACATCGGGCAAAAAGTTCATTTCAATAATCTTCATACCACCGCCCTGGCATTCTTCGCAGCGGCCGCCTTTTACGTTAAACGAAAAACGTCCGGGACTGTAGCCGCGGATTTTAGCTTCAGGCAATTGCGCAAACAGTTTCCGTATTTCATCAAACACCTTGATGTAGGTAACCGGGTTTGAACGCGGCGTGCGGCCAATGGGCGACTGGTCAATTTCTATCACCTTATCCAAATATTCTAAACCGGTGATAGATTTAAAAGCCAGGGGCTTATGGTTGCCGCGATAAACGTGGTTATGCAGAATCGGATAAAGTGTTTCGTTAATCAGGGTTGATTTACCGCTGCCCGAAACCCCGGTGATGCAGATAAAAGTGCCCAGCGGAAATACCACATCCACGTTTTTGAGATTGTTGCCCGATGCGCCTTTTAAAGCGAGGTAATTTCCGTTGCCCACGCGGCGATGTTTCGGTATTTCAATGTTTAATTTGCCCGAAAGGTATTGTGCTGTTGTAGACCCCTTTTTCAGAAACTCTTTAGGCGTACCGTAGGCTACAATTTTACCGCCATGCTCGCCTGCACGAGGGCCTATGTCGATAATGTAATCGCTTTCGAGCATTATTTCCTTATCGTGCTCAACCACCAATACCGTATTGGGATTTGCGGCCAGTTGTTTAAGTGCAGTTATTAGTTTGCGGTTATCGCGCTGGTGTAAACCAATGCTGGGCTCATCTAAAATATAAGTGATACCCGATAGTTGCGAGCCAATTTGAGTAGCCAGCCTGATACGCTGCGACTCGCCACCACTCAGGCTTTTAGCGGGACGGTCAAGGGCCAGGTAATCTAAACCCACGTCTAAAATAAAGTTGATGCGGGCGCGTATTTCTTTCAATAAATCTTTGGCAATGGTGCGTTGCTTATCGCTGATGCGGTCTTCAAGCCCGGTGAACCATTTTTCCAAATCAGCCAAATCCATCATGGCCAGTTCGCCAATATTCTTTTCATCAATCTTAAACCAAAGGCTTTCCTTTTTCAACCTGGTGCCGTTGCAACTGCGGCAGGTGGTGGTATTCATAAAACCTTCGGCCCATGACCGGATGCCTTCGGAAGTAGTGAACCGGAAACATCTTTTTAGCAGCCCGACTAAACCACCTTTACTGAGCGTGTACCACCGGTCGTCAAAATCTTCAATCACCATATCCTCGTCTTCCATTTGTTCTTCATCGGGCGAGCCGTGAAGGATATAATGCAGGGCTTCGGAAGGAATTTTATTAATGGGGTCGTTAAGGCTGAACTTGTATTTTTTGGCAATGGCGTTCAGTTCTTTAAAAATGAAATTATCGCGCGCTTCGCCTACCGGTAAAATACCACCGCGGTTGATAGATAATTTTTCATCGGGGATAATCACTTCTTTCCTTACTTCATACGTTACCCCTAAACCATTACAGGTTGTGCAGGCGCCATAAGGCGAGTTAAACGAGAAAGTATTTGGCGAAGGCTCTTCATACGAAATACCCGATTCAAGACACATCAGATGCTTACTGAACATAAATGTTTCGTTGCTATCGGCATCCAGCAACATAATCAGGCCTTTGCCCTGTTTCATGCCCAGGTTGAGCGAAGAGCGCACCCGGTCGCGCGAGTCGGATTCCACCTTTAGCCGGTCAATAATCAACTCCACATCATGCACCTTATAACGGTCGAGCTGCATTTTGGGTTTTACATCTACTATTTCGCCATCAACCCGTATTTTTAAATAACCTTGCTTGCGCACCTGCTCAAACAACTCGCGGTAATGACCTTTACGGCCGCGCACAATGGGTGCCAGGATAATCATTTTCTTACCCGAGTGATTCACCATCAGGTGGTCAATTATCTGCTCCTCGGTAAACTTCACCATCTTTTTACCGGTAACGTACGAGTAAGCATCGCTGGCACGGGCAAAAAGCAAACGCAAAAAGTCATAAATTTCAGTTACCGTTCCCACGGTAGAGCGCGGGTTTTTATTCACTGATTTTTGCTCGATGGAAATTACCGGTGACAGACCTGTAATTTTATCTACATCAGGTCGCTCATAACCGCCTATAAACTGGCGGGCATAGGCGGAAAGAGAATCGAGGTAACGGCGCTGGCCTTCGTTATAAATGGTATCAAATGCCAACGACGACTTGCCGCTGCCCGAAATGCCCGTAATAACCACAAACTGGTTGCGGGGAATAGAGACCTCAATATTTTTGAGATTGTGTACCCGGGCCCCGTATACTTCAATATTATCAGGCTCAACGCCAATAGCCTGTACCCCGGTTTCGAGGACAGCAACAGGACTTGCAGCAGTAGTTTTTTTGGTAGCCATTTAGAGAGGTGCGAAATTAATTAAAAAGCTAGAACAGTACGGGGAAGGAAAAGGTTTAGTGCGGTGGAATGTTTTGAGCTTAGCTGGCGGCTTTTCCTCATAATTCCCTGCAAAAAAATTGAAAAATTTCAGCCAAAAAATCTAATAGCCATTTTATTCCGAAATTTGATTACCTTTGTATAGACCATCGATATTGATGGAGATATTTATGAAACACCATGCAGAAAGATTTAAAAGCAATGACGGGCACCCCCGCTCAATCTTTACCAGTTTAACAAATAGATACCCTGGACGATTCAAAACAGGTATCGAAAAGTATCGATTGGTATCGATCGGTGCTGGTTGGTATCGATTCTTTTGGGATTGTAAATTGCCAGGTTTTGAAGCGCAGATGTTAAGGTTTGTATTTCGAAAACCCTT
>Ga0316217_10001298_pt1 | contig 33156 bp, 31 predicted proteins | sample 1anoAmetaG_FD_203633 | JGI IMG/M metagenome (GOLD analysis project Ga0316217, IMG submission 203633) | Freshwater microbial communities from Trout Bog Lake, Wisconsin, USA - 1anoA | ecosystem: Environmental > Aquatic > Freshwater > Lake > Hypolimnion/Profundal zone | place: USA: Wisconsin...
AATACAGACGTGATTTAGGACACCACGCTTTTCGACTTTTTTTGTTTTTTCCAAAGAGCGACCACGTTAATTCAGGTAGTTACACAGCGCCTGCAAGCGAAATCAGGCAGGAAGTGTAGAAGAAAAGCTTAACTACACCACCGGCCGCGCCGAGGACGGCTTTAGTGCGGTCGGAACGGGAGCCGGGAATGGATATGGTCGAAGCGGTGTTGTTACAGTCGTTCCTTGAGCCATTTGTAGGTTTTGGGCCACCGGAAAACCTCAGGCATGTAAAGGATCTCTTCCTTGCTCAACCCTTTCTCCAGCGCGTCCGTTATTTTGCAAAGGTCGGAGAACGAATCGGGCGGGCAGCTCAACATCAGTTCGCGGGTCAGTTTGTCGCGTGGATCCATGGGTTGTCCCCCCAGTTCCGTTAGGGTAAATGACGCGAAGGGATTATCGGGGCGACGCTGGGCCGCCGGCCCGGAGCGCGGGCGGTTGGCGCCGGCGTCCGGCAGTTTGCGCTCCAGCGGACTCCCCGGGCGGTTCACAGGTGGTGTTCCCCCATGGCGATCGCCGCGATCTTGCGGTCCAGGGTCTTGCGCGAGATACCGAGAATCTCCGCCGCCCGGCTTTTGTGGTAGCCGGTTTCCCTGAGCACGGTGGCGATATGCTTGCGCTCCACATCGTCCAGGGCCACCAGGGTACAGGTCGCCGTGGCGGCCTGCACGCTCAGCTGCCCCCCCCAAGGGAGCAGGCTGCTGGAAATGGCGCTCCCCTGCGCCAGGATGACGGCGCGCTCAATGATGTTCTTCAGCTCGCGCACGTTACCGGGCCAGTCGTACTGCATCAGCGACTGCAGGGCAAGATCGTCGATGCCGCGCACGTCCTTCTTCATCTTGCGGGCCGAAATGTTCAGGAAGTGCCGGGCCAAGGGTTCGATGTCTTCGCGCCGCTCCCTGAGGGAGGGAAGCGTGATGCTGATCACGTTGAGCCGGTAGTAGAGATCCTCGCGGAAGCGCCCCGCCTGCACCTGCGCCATCAGGTCCTTGTTGGTGGCCGCCACGAACCTGACATCCACCTTCTGGGTCCGGGTGGAACCGAGCACGTTGAAGGACTTTTCCTGGATCACCCGCAGCAGTTTGGCCTGGATCATCGGGGTCACGTCGCCGATCTCGTCCAGGAACAGGGTGCCGCCGTCGGCCTCCTCCAGGAGCCCGTTCTGGTTCATCACCGCGCCGGTGAAGGCCCCGCGGATGTGGCCGAAGAGCTGGCTTTCCAGGAGGGTTTCGGTCAGGGTGGCGCAGTTGAGGGAGACGAACGGCTTACCCCGGCGGGCACTGTTGTGGTGCACCGTGTTGGCGATCAGCTCCTTGCCGGTGCCCGACTCCCCCATGATCAGGATGTTGGCGCCGCTCTCGGCCACCTGCAGGGTCAGGTCGTACACCTCGCGAAAGGCGGCACTCACGAAGACGATGGCGTCGGCAGACCCGGAGTTGTGCTGCATGCTCTCGCGCAGCTGGCGGTTTTCATCGGCCAGGCGGCAATAGTCCAGCATCCTCTCCAGCATCCCCAGCAGCTTTTCCTTGGGAAAGGGCTTGGTGATGTAGTCGTAGGCCCCAAGCTTAATGGCATGCACGGCATCGTCGATGGTGCCGCTTGCGGTCAGGATCACCACCGGCAGCTGCGGGTGGAGCTTGTGGCTTTGCTTGAGCACCTGGAGCCCGTCCAGGCCGGGCATGCGCACGTCCAGAAGAACCACATCGCAGTGGGGTGCGCCCTCTGCCTTCAGCCGCGCCAGGAGATCGCTGCCGTTGCCGAAGGTCTCAACCTGGTATCCGCTCGCCTGTAACAACTTTTTCAGGTAGTTGAGAATTTCCTCTTCATCATCGCAAACGAAAACGGTTGGCACGTCCGTACCTCCTTGGATATTTTGCAGCCGGCTGCCATTGTCCACAATGCAGGGGTGCAGTTAACCAAACGGACAAACATTCCAGTGAGCCTTAAGTATGTCGGTGCGGGCACGGTTTTGTGCTTATATGAAGTGCGGGTCACTATCGGTACCGGCAAGGTCCAGCTGCAAATTCAGCAAAATATGAGTGGCACAATTTCCTGAAATACTATAAAACCTCAAGTGTCTGCAGCTGTTGCCTACTGCGGTCCCGATGAACACGACATGAATCGAGAAAAGTTGACACGGTACTGGAGCTTCAGTTAAATTATACACGGCTGGAGGGGTGCATGACGGCAAACGGCAACGCAAACCTCGGGGTCAAAAGGCGCATCTACACCAAGCCGTTCTTCGCCCTATTGATCCTGTCGCTGCTCGGCCTTTTCTTCATCGTGGTCAGGTTCGCCAAGGGGATAGGCGCCGTCACCAATCTAAGCGACGGCTACCCCTGGGGAATCTGGGTTGCCAACGACATCTCGATCGGCACCGCCATCGCCTGCGGCGGCTACGCGGTCGCCGTGCTGATCTACATCCACAACCGCTGGCAGTACCACCCGCTCATCAGGTCCGCCATCCTCACCAGCCTGTTCGGTTCCTTCCTGGCGGCGTGCGCCGTCGTGGTGGACATCGGCCGCCCCTGGAACGCCTTCGGCTTTTTCCTGCCGACCCGCTGGCACCCGACCTCGGCCCTGTTCGAGCTGGGACTGGGCATCGTCGGGTACTGCCTGGCGCAGAGCATCGAGTTCTCCCCCATCATCCTGAGCGCCCTGGAGCGCGGCGGCCCCAAGCTGCTGCTCCGCTTCGCCCGGTATCTCCAAGCGCGCCCCGCCTCCGGGCAGTCCGGGCAGTCCGGGCCTGACGGGACCTTTACTGCCGTCCCTTCACTGCAGGTGCGGCTGAACCGGGTCCTCATCTGCGTGGTCGTGCTCGGCACCGTGCTCCCCACCATGCACCAGTCGGCGCTCGGCTCCCTCATGCTGATCGCCTCCACCAAGCTGCACCCGCTCTGGTACACAGCATTTCTGCCGCTGCTCTTCCTGATCAACTGCATCTATCTCGGCTGCGCCATGGTGGTCCTCGAATCGGTCGTTTCCTCGCTGATACTGAGGCAGGATTACGAGCGCGAGGAGCTGGCCAGCCTGGCGCGCCTGATCCCCTGGCTGACCGTCGCCTGGCTGATCATCCGCCTGGGAGACCTGGTGCAGCGCGACCAGCTCTCCGCGGTGTTCCACGGAGACTTCTACTCGGGCTTCTTCCTCGCCGAGACCTTTCTCATGACCTTAGGGTCCATCTTGCTGGTGAGCCGTGAGCAGCGGCGCTCTCCGCGCAGGCTCTTCCTCTCGGCCACCATGCTGCTTCTGGGGGGCGGGCTGTACCGTTTCAACGTCTACCTGATCGGCTTCAACCCGGGCACCGGCTGGCACTACTTCCCATCATTTGCCGAAGTGATGATATCGATGGGTATCGTGTCGCTGGAGATCCTCGGCTACCAGCTGCTGATCAAGGTGCTGCAGAATTACCTGTACAGCGTGGCCCGGGCGGAACACTAGAGCGCCGAAAGCCTGAAGGGTTCCCTGCCGTCCCCTCCGGCTCCCGCCTTCAGGGTTACCTTTACCCCGAGATTTTCCAGTTCCAGAGCAACCAGGACCACCAGCTGCTCCACGCTCTGCGCCACATCCTCGGAAAGCTCAAGCCCGGTCCCCAGATCCTTCGGCTCGATGCCGAAGAGTACCACCTTGGCGGGGAGGGAATCGGTCAGGCGCGCCGCCGCGATCAGGTCCGAAAGACCCAGCTGGTGGGGTGAGATCTTCTTTTGGAACAGGGCGGGAACCTGATCCCCTTCCATCCTGACGATCGTCCCGGGGAGCGCTTCGCAGTTGACCGCATCGAGGATGATGAGGGCATCGCGTCCCTGGATGTAGCCGAGCAGCTCCATGCCGCTGGTACCGCCATCCATGAACTCGACCCCCGGGGGGACTTCCAGTTGCGCCTCGAGCGCCCCGAGCGCCCGGACCCCCACCCCCTCGTCGCAGAGGAGCACATTGCCGACACCTAGTACCAGTATATTCACGAGAAATCCCCCACATTGTACCTACCAAAGAACGCGCCTGCGCGCCAGGCGCAGGCGCGTTCCGTTGCCCTGTCGGGCCGCTCAAGGTGCGCCGGCGCGGCCAGCTAGGAGACCTTCACCGTCACGATCTCCTTGTGGTCCTTGTCCGCCAGGTGCACGGCGCAGGCAAGGCAGGGATCGAAGGAGTGCACGGTCCTCAGCACCTCGAGGGGCTGTTCCGGGTTGGCAACCGGTGTCCCCACCAGCGATGCCTCGTACGGACCGGGCAGGTCCTGCGAGTTGCGCGGACCGGAATTCCAGGTGGACGGCACCACGGCCTGATAGTTCTTCACCTTCTCGTCCTTGATAACGATCCAGTGGGAAAGCACCCCGCGCGGCGCCTCGTGGTAGCCGACTCCTTTCACCTCGTTCTTGGGGAATTCCGGGCGATTGAAGGTCTTGGTGTCCCCGGAGCCGATATTGTCGATGAGGAGCTGCCACTGGTTTTGCAAGGTCTCGATCATGACCGCCGCGCGCACGGCCCGCGCCGCGTGACGGCCGATGGTGGAGTGCAGGGCGCCCAGACCTATCTTCTGACCGGCCAGGGAACTCACCGTGGCCAGCGCCAGATCGGCGTACTTCTTGGTCGGCGCGTGCCCCGCCACGTACATGCAGAGTACGTTGGCCAGCGGCCCCACCTGGGCCGGCTTGCCGTAGAAGGTGGGGGCCTTGGTCCAGGAGTACTTGCCGTCATCCTGGAAATCGGTGTAGTGGGGCTTGGTCTCCTCCTCCCAGGGGTGACGCGTCCAATCCCCGTCGTACCAGGCGTGCTTGATGCTTTCCGCTACCCCTTTCTGGAAGTACTCGTCCTGCAGGGTCCGGATCGGCTGAAACTTGGAGATGTCGCCATCGGGAATGTAGCCGCCGGGATGCGCGCAGGCGGTCCCTTTGCCGTCGACCGGGAACTCGGGGACGCAGAGGTAGTTCTTCACCCCCGCTCCGATCGCGGTCCATTCCGGGTAGGCGGCGCCGATGGCGCAGACGTCCTTGAAGTAGACCTGGTTCACGAAGGCCCCCAGCTCGTCGATCAGGGTCTTCACGTAGTAGAGCCGCTCCATGGTGAGAGTGGAGGGGCTGTCTGTGTTGATCGGGTTCGCCACCCCGCCCACGGCCAGGTTCTGGATGTGCGGGGTCTTCCCCCCCAGGATGGAGACGATCATGTTCGCCTTGCGCTGCACCTCGAGCGCCTGCAGGTAATGGGTGGTCGCCAGTAGGTTCATCTCGGGGGAGAGCTTCATGGCCGGGTGTCCCCAGTAGCCGTTGGTGAAGATCCCCATCTGGCCGGTGCTGGCAAAGCTCTTCAGCCGGTCCTGCGCGTCGGAGAACACCTGGTTGCTGTGCATGGGCCAGGTCGAGATGTTCTGGGCGATCTGCGCCGTCTTCTTCGGGTCCGCCTTGAGGGCGCTCACTACGTCCACCCAGTCCAGGGCGGAGAGGTGGTAGAAATGCACCAGGTGGTCCTGGATGGCATGTGCCGCCATCAGGATGTTCCTGATGTACTGGGCGTTCAGCGGTATCTCGGTGCCGAGCGCGTTTTCCACCGACCGGACCGAGGCGATGGCGTGCACCGTGGTGCAGACCCCGCAGATCCTCTGGGTGTAGAGCCAGACCTCCCGGGGGTCCTTCCCCTGCACGATGTTCTCGATGCCGCGCCACATCTGGCCCGAGGCCCAGGCCTTGGAGACCTTGCCGCCGCCGATCTCGCAGTCTATCCTTAAGTGCCCCTCAATCCTCGTCACCGGGTCTATGGTTATCCTTGTCATCGTATCCTCCCTCTATTTCGATTGTTCACGCCTTGGGCGCGGCAAAAGCGCCATCTCATCCTAGTGGTGTTGGGGGAAAAGGTTCAGGTACTTCGCGCACAACTTAAACCCCAGGATGGCGAAGGCGATCATGCCGAGGGTCAGGGTCCATTCCATCGCAGAAGGGAAGTAGTCCCCCCCGCTTCTGGTGGCGAATTCCTGCACGCCGAAGATCCCGACGTTCAGGCGGTTCAGTAGCACCCCGGAGATCACCAGGATGTCGACCGCGAAGAGGCGGTGTATGTTGTTGCGTACCGCCTTGAAGGATAGGAGGACGATCGGGAGCACAACCCCCACCGCCATTTCCAGCAGATACATGTTCCCCAGGAAGCCGCCGTCGAACACCATGTTCACGAGGCCGGGGGTGTCCAGCAGTATGTAGACCTTGAGCGCAAAGTACAGGATCCCCGCGATCAATGTGCCGCGGCCTAAGCCCGAGAGCACGTCACGCGGAGGGGGATGGTTCCAGACTTTGCCGGTCAGGATGGTCTCGAAGCTGACCATGGAGAGCCCCAGCATGATGGCGGATAAGAGGAAGCAGTAGGGTATCCATTGGCTGTACCAGATCGGAGAGAGCTTGCCCGGGGCGATCAGGTAAACGGCCCCCAGGGAGGACTGGTGCAACAGCGACAGGAGCACGCCGAAGAGTGCGACCCCCACCATGCAGCGGGAGACCTTATTGCGCGCCCCGTCCCACCCCACCTTCTCGAAGAACATGGGGCTCGACTCGGTGGCAAGCGTCGAGGTGTAGAGCACCACGTGGATGGCCACGATGAACATGATGGAGTTGATCTGCGAGGAGATCAGGGCCTTCCAGATTACCACGGAGCGCCCGATGTCCATGCAAATCGATATTGCGGCCAAGAGGTATCCGAAGAAGGCGTTCAGGATGGCAGCGCGTGCCACGCAGTGGTACTTCTCCAGGCCCATGATGTAAACGGCGCCGGCGATCAGGAACCCCCCCGCTGCCATGCAGACCCCGCCCAGGACGTCAAAGCTGATCCAGAGCCCCCAGGGCCAGGCGTCGCTCAGGTTGGAGGCCGCCCCGATGCCGAAGGCCAGCCGGTAAAGTGCGACGACGACGGCGGCGGCGATCAGCGCCACCAGGACCAGCGTGAAGGGGGTGATCAGCTTGATCCCCAGGTACTTGGTCTGCCGATCGTCCATAAGCTTCTGAACAAAGTCGTTGTACTTGGGACCTATGTAATTGGTAAGATCCATCATGGCTTGTCACCCTCCTTGCGGTGCGTGATCTTGTAGATCGCGGTGCCACCGATGAAGACGCCGGCAAAGACCCAGGGGATCTTGGCGATGTAGTGCCAGGTGAGCTCAGGAAGTGCCTGGTTTTTTAGGTAGGGCCTGAAGCCCAAATGCTCGAAGGAGACCCCGGAGAGCAGGATGTTCTGGGTCCCGCCAACCTCGGTGAGGCCGTAGACCTTGGGCACGTACTTGGCGACCTTGCGGGGCTGCCGGTCCCGGGAGTGGACGGTCTGGATGGGAAACTGGTACTCGTCGCCCGGCTTCAAGGCGAGGCGGCGCTGGGCCTCCTCGCGCAGGTCGGTCACCCTGCCGAAAATGGTGGCGCCGGTGGGGCAGAACTCGGCGCAGGCCGTAATCCCCCCTTTCGTGGTCCGGTGCCTGCAGAGCTGGCACTTCCTCACCTCCGGCCAAGCCCTGTCCCACTCGTAGCGCGGCAGCCCGAAGGGGCAGGCGAGCTGGCAGTAGCGGCAGCCGATGCACTTGGAGGCGATGTAGTAGACCGACCCGTTATCGGGGTCCTTTCTGAAGGCGCCCCCCGGGCAGACCGAGGCGCAGGCGGGGGTGATGCAGTGCATGCACTGCTGCTTGAAGAAGGAGTAGCCGTTCACCTCTGCGTCCTTGGTCTGGCAGGTGCCGTTTTTGTAGACCTTGATGACGCTGAGCGTCTTGCCGGTGAGCTCCTGCGTCTCGTCCCACTGTCCGGAATTCCCCGGCCCCTTGGTCTCATAGGGGGGCTTGGTCATCCCTTCCTGGTAGAGCGCACCTCCGGGCTCGCAGTTCTTGGTCTTGCAGTTGACGACGCACGACTTGCAGCCGATGCAGAGCGTGGCGTCGTACAGAAGCCCCACCGCGTTGGGTGGGAGTTTAGTGGACATGGTGGCGTTTGCGCTAGTGGGTAAGCCTGAAGCAAGGAGCAACCCACCGCTTGCGGCACCTTTGAGAAGATCCCGTCTGCTGATTGGCATGGCTACCCCTCCTTATGGCTCGAATCCTTTTCGTTTTCTCCCTCGTCCTTTTTCCCCATCCCGGTCAGCACCGCGGCACCCGCCGCGCCCACCACCAGGCCGCCCGCTCCCATGGCCAGGGACTTGATGCCGCTCGAGACACCCGGCGTGTTGGGGAACGCCTCGCTGAAGAATACCGGCGGGGTCAGATCCTTCACGTTTGCCAGGGTGTAGAGCGGGGTGTTGAACCCCACCCCCTTTTCGGAGCAGCCGAAGCAGGGGTGCCCGACGCCGACCGGCCAGGTGCCGACACCGGTCTCGCCGAATCCGATGCTCGGGCAGTTCGCGTAGGTTTCCGGCCCCTTGCAGCCGAGCTTGTAGAGACAGCCTCCCCTTCGGTGCATCTCGTCGCCGAACTGCATGGCGAAACGGCCCGCGTCGAAGTGCGGCCTTCTCTCGCAGTTCTCATGAATGATGCGGCCGTAGGCGAACTTGGGACGCCCCTTCTCGTCAAGCTCGGGGAGCTTGTTGAAGGTGAGGTAGTAGAGCACGGTGGAGAGGAGGTTATAGGGGTTGGGCGGACAGCCGGGGATGGTGACCACCTTTTTGCCGGGAAGCAGTTCCGGGATCCCCTTGGCCTCGGTCGGGTTGCTGCCGGCCGCGGCGACCCCGCCCCAGGAGGCGCAGGAACCCATGGCGATGATGGCGCCGGCGTGGGGCGCCGTTTCGTTCAGGATCTCCAGGGCAGTCTTGCCGCCGATCTTGCAGTAGATCCCCTTGTCCTTGGTCGGAATGGCGCCGTCCACCACCAAGATGAACTTCCCCTTGTTCTCCTGGATGGAGGCTGCCTTGGCCGCCTCGGCCTGGTGCCCCGACGCCGCGCTCAGAGTCTCCGAGTAGTCGAGCGAGATGAGGTCGAGGATCAGGTGCTCCAGGCTCGGGTGGTTGGAGCGCAACAGCGACTCGACGCAACCGGTGCACTCCTGGAACGAAAGCCAGATCACCGGAGGGCGCCTGGCCGACACGACCGCCTGCGCGATCTGCTCCCCCGCCCCGAGCGGAAGACCGAGGCCAGCCGCCAGCACCGTGCAGAACTTGATGAAATCCCTCCTGGAAATACCGCCTAGTTGCTCACGTACCGCACTGAATGCATCTGTCTCCATAATTCCCTCCATTAACTGCTCAAGTTAGCGGCCGGACTACTGAAAAAGAGCATGAATCTGCCACGCGTATACAGCTAGTTTTATCACAGTGTATACAGTTAGCTAAAATTAAGCATATACAGTGCCAGGATTAATATAAATTTACTGGACAAAATAAGGACGCAACTTCGGTGTCTTGGGCGGTCACGGCGGGAGGGGGTGTATCATGATGGGACCACAATTTGTGTCATTTTGTCCGTAAATGTATCAAACTGTCCAACGATGTATCAAATTGTCCAAACTGGCGGGATGCGGCAGCGGCTTTACCGGGGCCGGGTGGAAGGCTTGAGCTTGGCTGCGAAGACGGGGGCAGTCCGCCCCGGACAACCCGGGGGTGTGGGGTCCTCATTGCCAGCGGATGACCCCGTTTTTGGAGTCGATGGTAAAGAGGAACTCTCCCAGGAAATCGAGCCCGAGCAACCCGATACCCTGGTCTCCGGCGCTGGGGATGATCTTCACCTTCAGGTCCCGTTTTTCCTTGGGCCCCACCCTGACCTGGTCTACGACCACATCGCCCGTCCGCACCAAACTGCCGTCCGCCAGGCGAGCCATGCCGCCGGTCAGCTCAGTTGCCCCGACTCCCAGCTGTCGGGCCAGGGCGGTCGAAATCAAGGTATTGGTTGCCCCGGTGTCCAGCAGCAGCCAGGCAGAGGCCGAGCGTCCCCGGTGCGCGAAGCTTACCGGCACCCATACCTGGCGATCGTGCACCTTGACCGCCGTGCGCTGCTCACCCTCTTCCGACCTCAAAAGCGTGGTGCTGTGCCTTCCGTAATTTGGAGTATCGCTCTCGGCGCCGATTATGAAAGAAAGCAAATTGGCTTTGTCCCGGTCAAGAGGATATAATCTCTGCTTAACGCTGCGGGCTTGGGTAACTTCTCCGGTCATCAGATAGGACATGCCAAGATTGTAGAGCGTTTCGGCGTCGGGCGAGATACTCAGTGCCTGGTTGTACGCTGCAATGGCTTCTTCCAGGATCTGCGGGAAAATTGCAGTTTCACCATTGCCTAGGTTGTAATACGATAGGCCCAGACCCTTGTAGGCATCGGCGGCTTTCGGGTCGATCCTGATTGCCTGTTTGAATGCCTTTACTGCCTCGTCGTAAGCTTTCTCGGCAAGATAAGCTTGTCCCTGTTGCAGGAAGTCGCCCTCAGTCCCGGCACAGAGGGGACCGGCATACAGCAGCACAAGTGCGCAGACGAGATATCGTGTCATGTCAGCCTCGAACTGGGAGCGTCAGCATCTCGGGGCGTAGGGGCTCATATGCTGCGCCCGAACCGAGCCGAACTGTCGGTGTCACGCCACTTAAGAAGTTTACAACCCGGGCAGGCGCTTCACAATTGGACGCAAGGGAGATTTCTCCCTCAAGGCACTCCCTGAACCGCGCATTTTTTTCGGCCGTCACCCGTTCATCACAAAACGGTGCTAGCCTGTACCCGGCGGCAATGCCCGCATGCAACCCTTGTCGGCAGGCCGAAGCTGGATTTCGCGTACGACTGCGCCGGTCGGTTTTTCAGTGGCTGGCGACAGGAAAAGGGGTTAGAAAAAAGTGGCATCATCCCGGGAAGGCAAAGGAGAGTTTCGATGAGACGACGTGGCGGATCCCGTCCGGCCCTTTTGGCAACGGTTTTACTTCTGCAGCTTTCCCTCGGCGCCGGCTGCGCCGGCCCGGCGTCGCCGCTTGCCTGGCAAAAGCCGAGCGTCACCCCCCAGCCTGACATCCCGCCGCAGATCACCCCCTACTTCAACGACCCGGCCGCAGACCCCGAGATCTCCCGGGAGAGACTGACGGAACTGCTGCGCCAGCGGATCAAATACGTCTTCGTGATCTTCAACGAGAACCACTCCTTTGACAACGAGTTCGGCAGCTTTCCCGGGGCCAACGGCATCTACTCCGACGGCCTGAAGCCCCGCCCGGCCGGCGACACCCCCGGCTTTTTCCAGAGCTACACGGACCTGAACGGCCGAAACGTCACGGTACAACCCTTCCGTATCGGCCCCGGACAAAACGCGAGTGTAGTCGACAGCGTGGACCACTCGCACACCGGGCTCGCCAGCAAGCTGAACGTGGACGCCGCGACCGGCACGGCGCGCATGGACCAGTTCGCCTTCGACGAGTACCACCGCTTCGCCAAAATGGGGGGGCAGGGAAACGCCGACCGGGGGACCCAGTTCGCACGCCTGGTGATGTCGCACATCGACTGCGATACCATTCCGTTTTTCTGGCTCTGGGCCAGCCGCTTCACCATGTTCGACAACATCTTCGCCACCGAGGATACTCCCTCCACGCCGAACGCGGTGGCGCTGATCGCCGGCCAGTCGGGCGAGACCCAGTGGGTAAGGCACGGCCCAAACGGTCAGAGCTACCGGGCGGGAACCCACGCGGGGACCACCCAGGGCCCCCCCCTGGTGGACGACCCGCAGCCCTTCTACGGCTCGCAGTTCGACACGACCGCCTTCGATCGGCAGCCCGGCAGCCCGAGTGAGAACTACGCCGACCGCAACATCGCCGCGAACCTGACCTTCGCCAGCCTGCCGCTTAGTTTCGCTGGGAGCGGAGTAACTGCCGTCATGAAAAGGAACCTGAACCCCGATTTCGACCTTCCCGACATCCGGGACGACATCGCGTTTATTCAGGGCCTGAACCTGAAGCCGGTCAACTGGCGCTGGTACCAGGAGGGGTACGACCTAGAGTCGACCGACGGAAACGGGAGCGCCCGGCATGCCTCCTACGTGAGCCACCACCAGGGGCCGCAGTACTTCGGCTACCTGGCCAACACTCCTGCGCTGCGCCCGAACTTCCGCGGCCTCGGCGACTTCTTCGCCGACCTGGCGCACGGCACGCTCCCCAAAGGGGGTGTGTTCTACATCCGCGGCGGCTACACGAACCAGATGGGGCTTACGCCGGCGATCACCAACCCCGCCACCCCGGCTGCCGAGGTTGCGGCCATCAACAGGGCAAAGGGGGGCGACGACGACCACCCGGGCTACAGTGACCGGCAGATCAGCGAGGCGATGGCGGCCCGGGTCATCAACGCCGTGGCGGAGAACCAGGAGATCTGGCAGCAAAGCGCGATCATCCTCACCTACGACGAGTCGGACGGCTTCTACGACCACGTCCCGCCGCGCATCCTCTCCTACGGCCCGGACGGCCTGCCGCTGGCCCGCGGCGCCCGCGTGCCGCTCATCCTCATTTCGCCCTTCGCGCGGACCCACGCCGTCTCGCACGCGGAGGGTGACCACAACTCGGTGATCGAGACCATCAACGACATATTCGGGCTCCCCGCGCTCGCCACCCTGCCGGAGGAGGCCCGGGCGCTCGCTGCCGGCAATGCCCCGCAGTTCAACAGGTTCGGGCCGCCGGATTTCCGGCAGAAATACTTAGGTCCGCGCGACCTCAACTCGCCTGTCACCGACAGCCTCATCTCCGGCTTCGACCCCGGGCGCCTGATGGGGAGCTCGCAGCCGCTGCCGGCTTTCTTCGCCGTGATTCCCGAGAGCATCGTCTACGCCCTGCCGCATTACGGCGGCAAGGGGTGCCAGGCGATCGGGGTCACCCCGGAGGATGTCAGGCAGGGTATCGACAACCCCCTGCCGGCCGGGTTTAACCCGTTGCCGAGCACCTATCCGGCCGCCAACTGATGCCGCGCCGGGCAGAAAAGAGGAAATTCATGCACCACCTGCCGGCCCTCATGGTCATGCTCACCATCTGCGCCTTTACTTGCGAGGCCCGGGCAGGCTCGGTGCTGGCCGGGATCAGGGCGCGCGGCACGGTGCGCTGCGGCAGCGTCGAGCGCCCGGGGCTCGCCGGCGCGTCCGGCCAGGGGCGGGTAAGCGGCCTCAACGTCGACGTCTGCCGTGCGGTCGCCGCCGCCGTACTCGGTTCCCCCGACCGCATCGAATACCGCTTGTACCGGACGCCAAAGGATTTTGACGCGGTGCGCCTGGGCCGGGACGACCTCTTCTTCCTGACCGGCTCCGAGATCCGGGAAGAGCGGCTGGCCGGCAAGCTGCTCCCCGGTCCCGCCGTCTTCGTGGAATCCGACGCGGTGCTGGTGCCGACCGGGTCGGCCGCGCGCCGGGTCGGCGATCTCGCCGGGGACGGCATCTGCTTCATGATCGGCAGTTCGGCCGAGCGGAGCCTGGAGGCGTATTTCGAGACACTCCGGAAAGTGTGGCTGCGCCGGGCTTTCTCGGAGTACGGAGAGATGAACGACGCCTACAACGCGCAGAGCTGCCACGCCCTGGCCGGGGAGCTCACCGCGCTGGCGGCGCCGCGGTTCGACCCTGGGGTGAACCGGCTGGCGAGCCGCCTGCTCCCGGACCCCCTGGTGAGCTTTCCGGTCCTGGCGGCGACGGGAACCGGCGACGCGCAGTGGTCCGCGGTCGTCGCCTGGACCGTGCATACCCTGGTCAGCTCGGAGCGCCCCGAAGCGCGCTGGTACGCCGGCGCTGCCGGGGCGATGCCGATCGAGGCGCCCGAGCTTGGACTCGACCAGGATTGGCAGCGCCGGGTTCTGGCGGCCGTCGGGAGCTACGGCGCGATCTTCGAGCGCAATCTCGGTGCCGGCTCCCCCTTCAGGCTGGAGCGCGGCCCCAACGCCAGCCACTCCCTGGGGGGGGTGCTGGTGAGCCCGTTTCTGGAGTAGGGCGGAGCTGGGCACCCGGATCATAACTGCGCCGCACGAGCTGAAAGCCGAAGGCCGATGGCCGCTCCAGTTCGGGAGCGGCTTTTTTTGGGCCGCCCGGCAGATCCAGGAAGGCGAGGCGGCAGCGCCCGGCCGAGGGATCTCCCGAGCCAGACCTCCGTTCCCGCCGCAATCGTTAACCGGTATTAATATCTCCCCTGCATGATATAATTTTTTGGAATTATGGGAGGTTGGCCATGGATACCTCACCGCAGCCCAAGGGAAGCGGGACTGTCGCCTGCACCTGCCAGGCGCTCTTGATGATCACCTTTTTTCTGCTTGCCGGGTGCACCAAGCCGACGGCGACGCTGGGGCCACCGGCACCCCTACCAAGAGATGCGGCAGCACAGCCAAAGGGAACCGGAGCCGGGCCGGCGACGGCTACTTCGTCTCCCCAACCGGCGGCGGCAGCGTCGGAAACCGGTGACAAATCAGTCGCCCAGGAGAAGAACATCGCCGTTATCCGGGTCTATTACGCAACGGATCGTTCCCGCAGCTCTCAGGCGGATCCCTCCAAATGGTTCGACGGCAGGCGAGGCGCCCTTTCCTACGGATCCTGCGAGATAACGGTCCCAAGGGATACCAAGATGGCTCGGCAGGAAGCGGCGGCGGGCGCCAGGCTCGAATTCGAGGAATCGCTCGACAGCCACCCGGTCCTGCACAGGATCCATCCGCGTAAGTACGAGGCGTATCTGGAGCAGCTGAAAACGGTAATTGCCAAGTCGGCCAAAAAGAGCGCTTTCGTATTCGTGCACGGCTACGATGTGACCTTTGCAGAGGCGGCGCGCCGCACGGCGCAGCTTAAGTACGACCTCGGATTCGACGGTGCGCCGATTTTCTTCAGCTGGCCCTCGAAAGGGCGTGCCGACGCCTTTTCCGCCGACGAAGCGGATGTCGAATGGGCTCAACCCGACCTCAAGGAGTTCCTGAAGGAGCTGGCGGGAAAAACCGGGGCCGGCAACATCTACCTGATAGCCCACGGCATGGGAAACCGGGCGCTGGCCAAGGCGTATATCTACCTCATATCCGAGCGCCCCGAGCTCAAAAAGGTTTTCCGCGAAGTCATACTGGTCGCCCCCGATGTCGACGCGGATCTCTTCAAACGGGATATAGCTCCCGCACTGGCTGCTTCGGCCAATCACACCACGCTCTACACCTCTTCCAAGGATCCGGCACTTAAAACTTCCAACAAATTCCAGAATTACCCCCGTGCCGGCGATTCGGGACCGAACCTGGTCCTCTTTGACGGGATCGAAACGGTCGATGCAACCGGTGTCCGTACCGGCCTCGCCGGGCACTCCTACCCGGCGGACCATGCATCGGTCATTTCGGATCTCTACTTCCTGATTCGGGACGGAAAGCGGCCGGGAGAGAGGGCAGGCCTGACGGAGGTGAACGGCTCCGGGGGGCTGTACTGGAGATTTAGAAACCGGCGCTACCCGTAGCAGCGAGAGGCAGACCGTGGGCGGAAAAGAGAACCCATTGCGACATCCGGTCGGCGCGCTGACGCGGTTTTTCAGCACGGGGCCGGTGTTCAGCGCCCTGCAAAGAACCGCCATCGCCAAGGGGCGCCTGATCCTTTTGGCGAGCTTTGCGCTCACGCTGGTGCTCTCAGTGGGCCTCGCCCTCTTCTCCTACCGGAACCTGATGGATACCCGCGAGGCGAGCCGCTGGGAAAAGCACACCTACCTGGTCATCATGGAACTCGACAACCTGTTCAGCTCCCTGAAGGAGGCGGAATCGGGGCAGCAGGGGTACGTCATTACCGGCAATCGCCGGTACCTCGAGCCGTACTACGACGCGCTGGCCGCGGTGCGCACCCACCTGGAGAGCTTGCGCAGGCTGACTCGGGACAACCCGGAGCAGCAAAGGCGCCTGGCGGGCATCGAGCCGTTGATCCGGAGCAAACTCGCCCTCTTGGACCAGACCATAACGCTCCGCTCCCGGGAGGGTTTCCCAAGCGCCCGGGACCATATCATGACGGACACCGCGCTGCGGGCGATGGGCCTCTTGCGCGACCAGATCGACCAGTCGGTGCGCGCCGAAAAGCATCTGCTGGGCGAGCGCAGCTTTCAGGAGCGGAGGTATTTCGGCCGGAACTTTTTCTTCCTTTTGCTGGGAAACCTGCTCGGCGTCCTGATCCTGGCGACCCTGTACCTCTTCCTCTGGCGCGAATTCACCCGGCGCATCAGAAACGAAAGCGACCTGACGGCAAACCGCGACCTGCTGGATACCCAGAACAGGGAACTGCGCCGGGTGCGCGACGAGCGGCAGGAAATGGAGGCGCTCCTGGGGAAATACAGCGACCTCTACGACCTGGCACCGGCGGGGTACTTCAACCTGGACCGCGGCGGGACCATCCGGGCCGTCAACATCACCGGGGCCAATTTCCTGGGGGGCGAGCGTTCCCTGCTTCTGGGGCGCAAACTGGACGGCTTTCTCTCCGATGACACCAGGGGGCAGTTCCATGACTTCCTGGAAAAGGTATTCGTGAGCCATGGCAAAGCGGTGTGCGAGGTCACCTTCCAAAGGGCCGGCACCGCGCCGATCTTCGTGCAGGTGGAGGCGGTAGTCTCCGAGGCCCGTGAGGATTGCCGCGCCATGATCGTCGACATAACGGAGCTAAAGCACGCCGAGGACGAGAAGAGCAGACTGGAGGCGCAGCTGCACCAGGCCCAGAAGATGGAGTCAGTTGGAAGGCTGGCGGGGGGGGTGGCGCACGATTTCAACAACATGCTGAGCGTCATCCTCGGCCAGGCGAACCTGGCCCTGATGGACATGGACCCGTCCCAGCCGCTCTACGTTCACCTGGAGGAGATCCGCAAGGCGGCCGAGCGCTCCGCCGACCTCACCCGGCAGTTGCTCGCCTTCGCGCGCCGGCAGGCCGTGGCCCCCAAGCTGCTCGACCTGAACCAGACGGTCTCCGGCATGCTCACCATGCTGAAACGGCTCATCGGCGAGGACATCGATCTCAAATGGCAGCCCGGGGCCGAGCTCTGGCCGGCGCGCATGGACCCGTCCCAGATCGACCAGATCCTGGCCAACCTCTGCTCCAATTCCCGCGACGCCATCTCCGGGGGGGGGGGCCATCAGCATCGAGACCAGCAACTGCACCATCGACCAGAGCTACTGCGCCCATAACGCGGGCTTTGTCCCCGGGGATTACGTGAAACTTGCGGTGAGCGACAACGGCTGCGGCATGGACCGGGAGGTGCTCTCCCACATCTTCGAGCCGTTCTTCACCACCAAGGGGGTCGGCCAGGGCACCGGTCTGGGCCTTGCCACCGTTTTTGGCGCCGTCAAGCAGAACAACGGCTCCATCAACGTCTACTCCGAGCCGGGGCTCGGGACGACCTTTACCATCTACCTCCCCCGGCAGGCGAACCAGGTGGCCCGGAGCGAACCCGAGCCGGGGCCGGTGCCACCCGAGCACGGCCAGGAGACCATACTCCTCGTGGAGGACGAGGGGAGCGTGCTGAACATGGCCAACCTGATCCTCACCCGGCAGGGGTACACCGTGCTGGCGGCGAACTCCCCCGGCGAGGCGCTGCGCCTGGCCGAGGAGCACGCCGGCGAGATTTCCCTTTTGATGACCGACGTGGTCATGCCCGGGATGAGCGGCCGGGAGCTGGCCCAGGAACTGATGAGGATCCATCCGCGCCTCAAGCGGCTGTTCATGTCGGGGTATACCTCCGACATCATAGCGCACCATGGCGTGCTCGACGAGGGGGTCCACTTCATTCAGAAACCGTTCACCATGGCAGACCTGGCGGCCAAGGTGCGCCAGGTGCTGGACAGCGAGTGAAAGAAGGCGGACGGGGTTAAGAAAAAAGCCAAGGAGGTAGTACGCTCATGCCGTTACTTCAAGTAGTGCTGGTGCTGATCGTCGTCGGCGTCCTTTTGGGACTCATCAACCGGTACATCCCGATGGCGGGATCCATAAAGTCGATTTTGAACGCCGTCGTGGTCATTGCCGTGGTCTTGTGGCTCCTGAACGTTTTCGGCCTGCTGGGGTACCTCTCCCGGATACACCTGGGAAAGTTCCACTGACGGCTCCCCCTGCCACCGAAACCTTTGACTTTTCTGCTGGCATGGCATAAGCTCCTCTCACTGCGGTGAGTTGCGTCGTGCCGGGGCTCCTGCGGTGGCAAAGATCGCCTTTTGCACGGCGGGGGATCGTCAGCAAAGAGCATGGGAAGGGGCCGGATGCGTTATAGGCAGACAAATGCGGGCTTCACGCTTGTGGAGGTTATACTGGTAGTTGCTATCATCGGCATACTGGTAGCTATCGTCGTGCCGCAGTACCAGTCCTATTGCAACAGGGCATACGACGGTGCTTCCATGGTCGATCTCAAAAACATGAAAACCGGCATCGAAGCCTTCAGGTCAGATTTCGAAGGGTATCCCGGTACCATACTCTTCGCCAGCACCGGTCCCTAAGTAGTTCCTGGGGCTCGCCGCTCATTTCCCGCCCATCGAGATTTCCACCCGGTTGCGCCCCTTTTCCTTGGCCCGGTAGAGTGCCTGGTCCGCAGCCCGGATCAGGGCGAGGGATTCCTGCAACCCCGCTCCGCTCAGCGCAACCCCGAGGCTGATGGTGACCGGTATCACCCCCTCCGCGGTGTCGATGGGGGCCCTGCAGACGCTCAGGCGCAGTCTTTCCGCCAGGGCCAGGGCGCTCTTCCCGTCGCAGCCGAACAGCACCACCAGGAACTCCTCCCCGCCATAGCGGCCGACGGCATCATAGGGACGTATGCGCTCCAGCATTTTGTCGGCGACCCTGCGCAGCACCGCATCCCCCGCCAGATGCCCGAAGCCGTCGTTGACCAGCTTGAAATGGTCGATGTCGGCCATGATCGCCGCCACCTGCTCCCCTCCCCTGCTGGCGCGGGCCAGCTCGCGCTCAAGGGTCGAGATGATCTCCTCGTGGTTCCAAAGGCCGGTGAGAGGGTCATGGGCGGCCTTGATGCGCAGGCGTTCCCGGGCCGCGATCAGCTGGTCCTGCAGATCGATGATCCTCCTGCCGGCGCGCAGGCGCACCCGCAGCTCGTTGACCCTGAACGGCTTGGTGAGGTAGTCGTCCGCCCCGGCATCCATACCGGCGCAGAGGTTCTCCTCCCCGCTCAAGGCGGTCAAAAGGATGATGTAGATGTAGGGCTCCTCTCCCTGGCCGCGCACCCTGCGGCAGAGCTCGGTCCCTTCCAGCCCCGGCATCATCCAGTTCAGGATGGCGAGCCTCGGGGGGTCGGGGTCCTGCAGCAGCCGCCAGGCCTCGTCGCCGTCCCGGGCCGTTACCACCTGGTAACCCCACTTGTCCAGATGAACCTCCAGGAGGCGGCGGGAAACCTGGTCATCATCGGCTATCAGTATCTTCACCCGTCCATCCTCCCGGCGGCCCTCTTGAGCGCCTCCCTGAGACGCTCCAGCTCCGTTTCCAGCGCCGCGAATTGCTCCCGCGCACCGGCGAGCGTTCCGCTTTTCCCGAGCTCCTCCAGCTTCAGGGCGAGTTCCTGGGAGGCCCGGGCGCCGAAATTGGCGATGGTCCCCTTGAGGGCATGGGCGGCGCGCTCCACCCTTTTGGGGTCTTTAGTGCCGAGGGCGGAGCCGATTTCAGCCATCATCTCCCGGGAGCTGGTGGCAAAGAGCCCCGCCACCTCCCGGAACAGCTCCCAGTCCCCATCCATCCGGGCCAGGGTCTCCTTCCGGTCGAACAGCTCAGCTTGGGCGGCGGAGCCCGCCTGCAGCGGGTGGCCCGGGGAGGCGCAGAGACTCGCGCGTTCCGGTAGCGCCCCGGCCTCGATCCCGGGAAAATGCGGGATAGCGTCGATGACCCCCGAAAGCGATTCTACCGCAGAGTTGAGCGCCTGGACGTATTGGGTCTGCTCCCCGGTGAGCTCGCAATCACGCAAGAGCTCCGCCCAGCTGATGACGCCGTTCATCGGGGTGCTGAGTTCGCGGCTCACCTCGGCCAGGAACGCGCCCGTCAGGCGGTTGGCGGCTTCGGCCGCATCCCGGGCGCGCCTAAGCTCCCGCTCCGTCGCCTTGCGCTCGGTGATGTCCTCCTTGACGGCGAGGTAGTGGGTGATCTCACCGGCGGGGCTCTTGAGCGGCGCAATGCGGACCGACTCCCAGAAGGACTCGCCGTTCTTCTTCTGGTTCAGGAGCTCGCCCTGCCAGGCGTCCCCTCTACTGATCGTCTCCCAGAGCTGCCGGTACAGCCCGGCGGGGGTCTGTCCGGTGTTCAGGAAGCGCGAGTTGCGCCCCAGCGCCTCGGCAAGGCAGTAGCCCGTCGACTCGGTGAACTTGGGGTTCACGTATTCTATGCTTCCCGCGCGATCGGTAATGACGATGGAGACCGGGCTTTGCTCCAGTGCCATCTGCATGGTGCAGATGCTCGCCGGCACGGGCTTTTTTCCCTTCCTTGTGGTTTTCAGGTTCAGGGTCAAGCGGTTCCCCCCCTTCCTTTGGCGCGCCCTGCCGCTGCACGGTTTATCCCGGGCCAAGGTTGCAGCCTGATCCGACGTTTGACCATCATGCCCGGCCGCGTAGGCATCAGTTACCTTGATTGTAGGATTATCGGCACTGCGGGGGAAAACTTGACAGGATTCGCATGCACATTCTTCAATGATTTTATGGCAATTAGGAATTTTACATGTATGCCGGGCCGCGGCTGACTACTTCCCGGGCACCCCTCGACCATCTGCACAAGTTTGCGGCAAGGCACGGGCGCCGTCCGGGATCCGGCTTAAGTCAACTGGCTGGTATGATGAGCTATTATTCATTGCCTCGAATTGGCACGCACCATGTATCCTGTCCGGTGACTATCTAAGCACCATCACCCACGACAAGGAACCGCCATGCCAGCTTTGCTGCTCGATCTCACGGTGCGCGAGGTGATCGCGCTGCACCCGGAAACGCTCCCGGTATTTGCGGCCCACGGCTTGGAGGTCTTCTGCGACCCGCAGGTCCGCGAAAGCTTCGGGGCGGCGCTCAGGCTGCGCACCGCCCTCAAGGCGGCCGGCATCGACGGTGAGCTTTTCTCCCTGCGGCTGCAGGAGACGGTGGCCCGGGGGAGCTCGGAGCACGGCGGCCGGACCTCGACCGGCCTCTCGGATCACGCCCTGACCCTTTTCGCCCTGCTCCCCTGCCCGCTCAAAGTGCCCCTGGAAGAGGCCTTCCTCGGCTTTCTGGCCGCTCTCCCCGAGAAAAGGCGCCTGGAGATCAGCTTTCGCCTGGAAGGTAACGCCAACAGCCAGCTCGACTACGCCGATTACGCCGATCACTTCGAGACCCTGGCGGAGCTGCCGGACATCGTCATCACCCCCGGCTTCAACAGTTTTTTCCATCCCCATTTCGTGGAGCGCTTCATCAAGCCCGGCCGGTTCGCCAGCGTGAACCTCGGGGATGGGGACCGGCAGCTGGCGGCCCTGGGGGTCACCGACCCGCAGGGGCACTACACCATGCTGGCCATGAACCTCCTGGTGCTGGTGGTGGACCTGACCCGCCTGGGCGGGCGGGCGGTGCCCCGCACCTGGAGCGACCTGCTGCGCCCGGAGTTGGCCAAAAGCATCGCCATTCGGGGCAACCGGGACGGCAGCTTCTGCGAGACCCTGCTCCTTGCGCTGCACAAGGATTTCGGCGCCGCCGGCCTCGCCCTTTTGGGTAAAAACGTCGCCTGGGGCTGGCACCCCTCGCAGATGGTCAAATCGGCGGGGAGCGGCCGGGAGGATACCCCGGCCGTCAGCGTCATGCCGCTTTTCTTCGCCAACAACATCAAGAACCGGGACAGGGTCACCATCGTCTGGCCCGAGGACGGCGCCCTGGTAAGCCCGGTCACCATGCTGGTCAAGGCGGAGAAGCGCGAGGAACTGAGCGACCTGATCGCGTTCCTGGTCGGCCCGGAGGTGGCCGGCATCTGCGCCGGCGCGGCCTTCCCGGCCCTGCATCCGGGGGTGGACAACCGGCTGCCGCAGCAGGCGGGCTTCAAATGGATCGGCTGGGACTATGTCAAGAATAACGACCTGAAGGCGCTGATCGCCGACACCAATGCCGCCTTTTTGCAGGCCTTCCACGGTGAGGCGCCATGAAGCTGGTCACCGTTGCCGGCCCCCCCTCCTCGGGGAAGACCGCCGTTACCATCAAGGCGGTCACGGCCCTCACCAGGGAAGGGGTGCGGGTCGGCGTCGTCAAGTTCGACAGTCTCTCCACCCAGGACCAGTCGCTCTACGAGAAGCAGGGGATACCGGTCACCACCGGCCTGTCGGGAAACCTCTGCCCCGACCATTTTTTCGTGAGCAACGTCGCGGACTGCCTGGCCTGGGGAGCGGAGCGGGGGTTCGATCTGCTGGTGATCGAGAGCGCCGGGCTGTGCAACCGCTGCGCCCCCCACATCGAGGGGGTGCTGGCAGTTTGCGTGATCGACAACCTCTCCGGGGTCGACACCCCGAAGAAGATCGGCCCGATGCTGAAGATGGCCGACCTGGTGGTGATCACCAAGGGAGACATCGTCTCCCAGGCCGAGCGCGAGGTCTTCGCCTACCGGGTGCGCCAGGTGAACAGCTGCGCCACCATCCTGAACGTGAACGGCCTGACCGGCCAGGGGGGGCACGAACTGGGGCGGCAGCTCCGGGACGCTCCCGAGACCCCCGACCTGGAGGGGAGGCTTTTGCGCTTTTCCATGCCGGCCGCCCTCTGCTCCTACTGCCTGGGGCAGCGGCGCATCGGGCTCGACTTCCAGATGGGCAACGTGAAGAAGATGGCTTTCCCCGACTTTCGCCCGGCGGGTGAGCCGGCAGCCCCAGCCGGAGAGTGCCCGGCCGCCGCTTTCAAGGCTTTCCTCGCCGATGAGGGGGAGCGATGAGGGAAGTGCCGCGGAGCAAGGCTGTGCCGATGCCGACCGACGGGAAAAGGGAGCTGCTTTTGCTCGCCACCGACGAGCTGCGGCGCCGGGTCCCCGCCCTGGATGATTTCTTCGGCTCGCTGGGGCTCCCGCTCCCCGGGGGTGATACCGCCCCGGCCCGGTACTTCGCCGAACTTGACCCCGAGCTTCTCGAAGACCTGGGGCTCGACCGGGAAAGCCTCCCCGGTCGGCTGCTCGACTTCGTCTTTTTGCTGGAGAACCTGCAGGACGCCGCGGCGGGGTCGCGGCTGGAATCCATCACCATCCAGGGGGGGCACGACAAGAGCGGCCGGCCGGAAGCTTTCGAATTGACGGTCAGGCCGGGCGAGGTCATCTGCATCGTCGGCCCGACCGGTTCCGGCAAAAGCCGTTTCCTGGCCGACATTGAATGGATGGCCCGGGGCGATACGCCGACCGGCCGCAGCATCCTGGTGAACGGCCAGGCGACCGACCCGGCCAGGCGCTACTCCATCGAGCACAAGCTGGTGGCGCAACTTTCCCAGAACATGAACTTCGTGATGGATCTGAGCGTCGAGGAGTTCGTCACCATGCACGCCGAAAGCCGCCTGGTGGAGGGGGTGGCGGCCAAGACCCGGGCCGTCATCGAGCTTGCCAACAGTCTCGCGGGGGAAAAGTTCAGCCCGGAAACCCCGGTGACCGCCCTTTCCGGCGGCCAATCGCGGGCCCTGATGATCGCCGACACCTCCTGCCTCAGCCGCTCCCCCATCGTCTTGATCGACGAGATCGAGAACGCCGGCATCGACCGCAAGCGTGCGGTGCACACCCTAGTGGACCAGCAAAAGATCGTGCTCATGGCCACCCACGACCCGATCCTGGCCCTGATGGGCGACCGGCGCCTGGTCTTTAAAAACGGCGGCATCGCCGGCATCCTCACGACCAGCGAGGCCGAGCGGGCGAGCCTTGCCCTGTTCGAGGAGATGGACGCCAAGCTCGGTGCGGTGCGAAACGCTCTGCGCAACGGCGAGCGGATAGCATAAGCTTTGAGCCGAAGGCAAACATCCCCGCCCGAAAAAAGGCCACCCGTTTGATTCAGTACTGTGTTAGTATGCGCAAACGGTCGATAATGCCGTGTTAGCGGGCACTGCTTCTGATGCCGTATAGACAAACAGGCTCTCGGAGCCTTTTTTTAATCCAGTAAAAATTTGACTTCCATCAGGGGGAACCTGGATGTTGACCATGCAGGAAGTAAAGAGCCACTATTTCTTCACCGAAACCGACGCGGAGCTGCTCAAGGAGCTGCTCCCCCTGGTGCGGGAAAACTGCGACGCCCTGGTGGACGAGTTTTACGACTACCTGCTGAAGATCCCGGAGACCGCCAGGTTCCTGCGCGAGGAGCAGGCGCTCCTGAAGCTGAAGAAAAGCCACTCGGAGTGGGTGCTCGCCCTCTTCTGCGGCAGGTACGACAACCATTACCTGCTCACCCTGCAGCACATAGGGCAGGCCCACGTCCGCATCGGCGTGAGCGCGCACTACGTCAACGCCGCCATGAACGTGGTGCGCCGCTTCCTCATCGAGCTTTTGCAGTCCAACTTCCCCGAGATCGAGGAGCGGCGCAAATACCGGATCGCCATGGAGAAGATCCTCGACATCAACCTCGACATCATGAGCACCTCCTACCAGGAAGAGGAGTTGAGGAAGGTGTTCGTCTCGCACCGGCTGGAGTCGAAGCTGATACAGGCGGCCGAGCGCTTCACCTACGGTCTCAACCTGATACTGGTCATCGCCCTCACCGGCGTCTCCCTCTCGGTCGTGGCACTGTTTTTCTGGGACCTGATCCATATCTTCCGGGGCGATTTCGAGAAGGGGATACTCTCGGCGCTCGGATCGCTGCTCATCCTCTGGATGATGATAGAGTTGATGGACAACGAGATCAAGACCCTCAAGGGGGGCAAGTTCAACATCCTCATCTTCATCGGTGTCATCATCGTAGCGCTGATCCGGGAGATACTGATCTCGACCCTGCGCCACGACGCCCTAGAAACCCAGGCGTTTCTCGCCGGCACCCTGCTCATCCTAGGGATCGTCTACTACCTGGTCGCCCGTAGCCAGGGCGAACGGCTTCCCGGCAGCTGAACCGCGCCACCTCCCATCATTCGTGCCACCCACAAGGCACCGGTCATGCCATCTGCACAAGTTTGCAGCAGGGGGAGTCTGCCTCCTGGCCGCACAGATCTTTAAGCTACCGGTATTGCAACCAATCATTACCGCGCCAACTTGGCATGGACCATGTAACCGAGTAAGACAACCATCGTCTAAAAGGAGGCATGCTGCCATGGCACTCATCGCCTACTACACCAAGCTCGGTTGCCTGACATCGGCAAAGCAGGTCGAGATTCTCCGCAAGGCCGGGCACCAGGTCGAGGTTCTCGATCTTTTGGCCCAACCCTGGACCGCCAAAGAGTTGACCTCCTATTTTGGCGGCCTGCCGGTGGACGCCTGGTTCAACCCCAATTCGCCACGGGTCAAGGCGGGTGAAATCGACCCTAAGGCCTTCGACAGCGCGGCCGCACTGGAGCTGATGCTCTCCGACCACCTACTGATACGCCGCCCCCTGATGGAGTCGGGCGGGACCAGGATGTGCGGCTTCGATCCGGTCCGGGTACATGCCTGGGTCGGGTTTGACGCCCCCGAGGAAGCCGTTTCGCGCAGCGCGGAGTTTCAGACCTGCTCACAGCCCGGGCCGAGCGCAGCCCCGAAGCTCTGCCCGTGAACCTCGATCACGCGCTGCTGACTGCTTCGCGGCTCAGCAAAAGGGGATGAATGGAAGCGCTCGACAGAGAAACGGCAAAAAAGCTGTTCGATCACTATCGAAAACGCCGCGACGGCATCAGGAACAAGCCGGAACTGGCAGAGATCTGTCTCATCTGCGGCTCGACCCACGTCTATCCCAAGGAAGGTGACCCGTACAAGCGGGTCTGTCGCAGCTGCGGCTTTGCTTTTTACCGCTATGACTGTCCCGCCTGCGGCAGGACTGTCGACGGGCGCGACCCCAAGAATGCTGGGTGCCAGGAGTGCGGCCTGAGAGTCTGCAGCTGCGGGGTCTGCGGCTGCCCGCCCGGCTAAGACAGCAAGGACAAGGAGAGCTAGCATGGCTCAGGTACAAAACGGCAGCAAGGTGACCATCAGCTATATCGGCACACTGGACGACGGCACCATCTTCTACAGCACCAAACAGCACGAGCCGCTGACCGTCACCATCGGTGACGACCAGATATTCCCGGCCCTGGAGCGCGCCATCATCGGCATGCAGGAGAAAGAGACCAGGAACATCGTGCTCTCAGCCGAAGAGGGGTACGGACCGCGACGCCAGGAGAACATCATAAAGGTGGCACGGAGCGCCTTTCCTGCCGGCAAGGAGATCGTGGCGGGACAGAAATTGAGCATCGATTTTTCCGGAGGGAAATCCAGGGTCATGCAGGTGAGAGAGGTGAACGAAACCGAGGTGACCCTGGACGGCAACCACGCCCTGGCAGGATGCGAGCTTACCTTCGCACTCAGGGTGGATCGGGTGGAATGAACTCGCGCCGTCAAGAGAAGAGGACTGACTGATGCAGCAGGAGCACAAACCGGATCGCTATGTGTCATTTGCGGGGATCGAGGGCGACAAGAACTCGTGCGAGCTGATCGCGATGCTGCGCCGCTACCTCGACGACCCGCTTGGAAGCAACGCATTCTGGGATAAGTTCAAGGAGAAGCTGGCAATCATCGGGCAGCCGGAGCAAAACGGCGGCCGCTGCCTGGATGAACTGTTCCTGATCCATTCGTACATAAACAATATCAGGGAACTGTTCGAACAGTACGAGGACCTTCCGGCACTGTCATTGCTGGAAAAGATAGAAACGGAGAGCTGCTGACCAAAGGCCCCTCCCCGCCCCACCCTCATATCTCTCCCTACCCTTTCCTGTTGATCCGCAGAATCAGGTCGCCCTCGAAGAGCAGCGGATGGCGCCGGATCCCGGTCAAAAGCCCGGCCACCGGCGAGAGCACCTTCTCGATGACGTTACCGTTGATGCTGTCGTAGATGTAGCCCATTTCCTGGTTGGCCCCCACCCAGCGACCCACCTGGCGGTCGGAGACGAAGGTGCCCGCTTTCTGGGCGAACACCCGGAAGCCGCTCGCCTTGTTGAAAAGGAAGGGTTCCTCATCATCGGCGACCAGCTGCACCCCTTCCAGCACCCCGGTCCTCCCCAGAAAGGAGACCAGGGAGCGGAACACGCGCTGGCAGTGTTCCAGTTGCACCGTGCCGGCCTGCCCCACCCGCAACAGGAAGCTCTGCCCCGGCCAGACCTTCCAGGAGTGCTTCAGGGTGGTGGTGAAGACCGGCGACGTCGAGCGTTCCATGATCGCCGAAAGGCCGAACCAGTGCGCCGTCTCGCGCTCGGCCTCGCTCGGCCCGTAGAGCCGCACCTGGGGCAGTTCCTCGAAATCGATGCCGGCGGTATGGATGTCGATACGGAAATCGGCCCGTTTGGTCGCCTCCAGCACCGCATAGGCGATGCGCTGGGTGGTCTCGCCGCCGGTGGAGCCGGGAAACATCCGGTTGATGTCGGACTTGTCGAAGGGCCAGGTGCGGGTGCGCTGGTTCACCCCCAAAACGTTGACCGCAGGGATGATCAGCACACGCTTGACCAGCCGCAATTCCGGATACTTTCCCGCCTCGACGCCATTCAGGAAATCTGCCAGGCGCGACAGGATGAAGATGCCGTTGATCTCGTCGCCGTGCAGCCCCGCCACCAGCGCCACGGAGAGGTGGGAAAAGGTGGGCCCCAGCTCGTGGCAGGGGATGTCGAAGCCGTCGCGCACCGGTGCTGTCATGCAGAGCAGGTTGCGTATCATGGCCGCCCCCCCTTGCGCGCCATCACCCGGGCCATGAGCGACCCCTCGTAGACCAGCGGATACTCGCGCAAAGTGAAGAGGACGCCGTCCACGGGAGAACGCACCTCGGAAAGCACGCTCCCCCCGAAAGGGGACACGATGCTTCCCAAAAGCTCCCCGCGGTGCACGTCGGTCCAGTGGGAGGCGGCCGCCACGAACATGCCGGAGGTCTGGGCATTCAGGTAATGCACGTTGCTGTCGTCGGCAATGAGCGGCGTATGGGAGGTCGCAGGGAGCGTTAAGCCCGGCGCGAAAACCCCCTGTTCCTTCCAGGCGCTCAGGATGCCGGCCACCAGCTGGTCGCAGTAGTCCGGGGTGATGCGCATACCGACCCCCATCTCCACCACCAGGCAGGGAGTGCCACGGCTGTTGAGGCTGTGCGCCAGGGTGGTCTCCAGCACCGTGGAGGCGCCGTGCAGCCAGATCATGTCCAGGTTCATGCGGCCGGCGATCGGCACCAGCAGCCCCTGGAACTCCTGGTTGATGCGCACCTGGGGGATCTCCCGCAGGTAGATGTTGCTGGCATGGATGTCCACCACGAGGCTTGCCCCGGCGAGCGCCGTCATGATGGCGTCCGCCAGCCGGGCGGGGAGCGGCCCGCCGGCGGAGCCAGGAAAGGCGCGGTTCAGATCGGTGTCGAACACCGGCAGGCCACGGGTCAGGGTGTCAAGACCCAGCGTGTTGAGCGCCGGGTAGAGTTCCACGCTTCCCAGAAGCGCCTCCGGCGTGGTAGCCAGGAGCTGCTCCAGCCAGGTCGCCAGCCGGTGGCAGACGTAGAGCCCCTCCAGCTCGTCGCCGTGGATGCCGGACACCACCGCGCCCCGCGGCCCGTCGCCGCCCGTGAAGCGGGTGCGGCGGATCTCCATCTGCTCGCAATAGGGCATGTCGATGGTGAAAAACGTTTCGGTGGAAGAGATCGCCTTTGCGGCAGATGCATTCTGGGACATCGTCGTCCTTTTTCAGTAGAGTAATTTATCGGCTCAAAAGCCTGACCTAATGCTTTTAATTGCCTTTGACTGGTATTAGACTCAAGGCTTACTGTTCCAGTTCCTGGCGCTGTTCCAGGTGCTGCTGCTGTTGCTGCTGCTCCTGCTCCTCCCCCCTCTCCTGCACGCTCACCTTCACGCTCGGTTGCTCCCCGCCGGATTCCCCCTTGAAGCTGCCGCGCTGGGGGGCGGCGTCGTAGGAATCGCGCCCGACGCAGACGGCGATGTAGCGGTCGTTGGCCAAAAGGGTGTTGGTGGTGTCGAAACCAACCCAGCCGCCTCCCGGCACCAGCGCCTCGGCCCAGGCGTGGGTGGCCAGCTCCTCCCCTCCGCTGCCGATGCCGGGGTCGAGATACCCCATCACGTAGCGCGCCGGGACCCCCCAGGAACGGGCAACGGTGATAAACAGGTGGGCGAAATCCTGGCAGACGCCGGCCCCCTGGCGCACCGCTTGGACCAGATCGCCATGTACCACGGTGGCGCCGCTTCGGTAGTTTAGCACGGTCGGAATCCAGTTCATCAGGTCCATCAGGCAGTCCATAATGGTGCGCTCCCGGTCGAGACCGGGGAGCGCGCCGGGGAGCGCGTCAGCAAGCTTCAGGGTGTTGGGGGTCACCGCACTCCGGTGCAGCAGGAAGTCGTTCATCCGGGGCTGCCGGCGCAGGGCGTCCTGCATCCACTGCTGCTGCTCTGCAACCGTGACCGGGATGAAGTCGAGGGGGTTCTCGCGGCGGGTCTCAACCTCGGCCCGCAGCCGGGTCAAGAGCCTGGTATGGGGCGGGATCACGCAGAAATAGTCGACCCGGTTCAGGAAATAATCGCTGTAGCTTGCCAGCTCCACTGCCGGCTCGGTCTCGATGACGCAGGAGGTAACCGTCTGGTACTCGTCGGAGCGCGGTGCCAGCCTCAGCTCCACATGGTGCTCGCGTATGGCGCCCGGATATTCCAGGACCGTCTCGTGTTCGATCAGATAATGCATGCAACTCCCCTTTACTGGAAAAACTCCTCGGCCAGGGCCGAGTGAAACGAGGCGCTTCTCTCCAAGAGATGCTCCAGGTATTCGTGCAGCCCTTCGGCAAAGAGATCCTTCGAGGTGGCGGTCACGTTGCCGGAGAACTGGTCGAAGGCGGCCTGGGTCTTATCCTTGCCGGCCGTCCCGATGATCTGCAGGGCGGCTCCCATCCGTTCCACCGAAAAGGCTATGGAGCGCGGGAAGTCGCGGTTCAGCACCACGAACTCGGCCACGTCGGCCGGCATGAACCCGGTGTGGCAGCTGCGCCGGAAGGCCTCGAAGCCGGAGAGCGACTTCAAGAGCGCCGCCCACTGGTAGTAGTCGAGCGCCGAGCCGACCATGGTGAGGTCGGGGAGGATGATGTGGTACTTGACGTCCAGGATGCGGGAGGTCATGTCGGCCCGCTCCAGGCACCCCCCCAGCTGGTAGAAGGCGTAGGCCTCGCCGCGCATCATGGTGGAGGCGACCAAGCCGTTGAAACGGGCCACCTGGTTCCTGAGCTCCACGAACATCACGCTGGCCCGCTCCGAGGTGAGCGGCCCCTTGAGGCGCTCGTCGAAGTTCATCCAGATCTCGTTGACCGCCTCCCACATCTCCTTGGAGATCCGATCCCGGGCCACCCGCGCGTTTTCGCGGAAGAGCCTGAGGCAGGTGCGGATGGAGCTCGGGTTGGAGCGGCCGGAACTAATGAACTGCAACACCCTGGGGGTGGTGACCCCACCCAGCCCGTAGTGCTCCTCGTAGAGCGATTCGGTCGAGGTGATCTGCAGGATGGGACGCCACTTGTCGTCCTCGCTCATGTCCTCTTCGGCCTCGATCAGGTAGAGCAGGTTTATTTCCATCAGGCGGGAAGTCTCGCCGGCGCGCTCAAGGTAGCGCGCCATCCAGTACATTGAATCTGCCAGTCTGCTTAGCATGTCTTAAACCCCGTGAAAGGTGAAAAGTTAAAGGAGAAAAGTGGAGATTCGCCTCACTCGGCGAGCACCCAGGTGTCCTTGCTCCCTCCCCCCTGGGAGGAGTTCACCACCAGGCTCCCCTTTCGAAGCGCCACCCGGGTGAGGCCGCCCGGCACCACCTCGATGTCCTCACCGTAGATCACGAAGGGACGCAGGTCCAGGTGGCGCGCCTCCAGCTCGCCGTCCATGTAGCAGACGTGGCGCGACAGGTAGACCACCGGCTGGGCGATGTAGTTGCGCGGGTTCTCCAGCACCAGATCGACGAACTCCTTCCTGAGGGCGGGGGTCGAGGAGGGCCCCATCAGCATGCCGTACCCCCCCGACTCGCTGACCGCCTTTATCACCATGCGCTCCATGTTGTCGAAGACGTACTCCCGGTCCTTCTCGTTGGTCATCTGGAAGGTCGGGACGTTCTTGAGGATCGGCTGCTGGCCCAGGTAGTAGCGGATGATGTCCGGCACGTAGGGGTAGACCGCCTTGTCGTCGGCGATGCCGCTTCCCGGCGCGTTGACGATCGCCACGTTGCCGGCCCGCCAGGCGTTGATCACGCCGGCGATCCCCAGCGAGGAGTCGGAGCGGAACACCAGGGGATCGAGGAAATCGTCGTCGATGCGGCGGTAGATGACGTCCACCCGGTGCAGGCCGGTGGTGGTCTTCAGGTAGACGATGTCATTGATGGTCACCATGTCGCGACCCTCGGCCAGTTCCACGCCCATCTCCTTGGCGAGGAAGGTGTGCTCGAAGTAGGCCGAGTTGTAGATGCCGGGGGTGAGCACCACGATCTCCGCGGTGTCCTTGCCGCGCGGCGAGAGCGAGCGCAGCGCCGCCAGGAGCTTCGCGGGGTAGTGCTCGACGCGGCGCACCCGGTACTTGTTGAAGAATTCCGGCATGATGCGGCGCTCAATGACCCGGTTCTCGATCATGTAGGAGACCCCCGACGGGGTGCGCAGGTTGTCCTCCAGGATCAGGAACTCCCCCTGCTCGTCGCGGATGATGTCGATGCCGGAGATGTGGGTGTAGATGCCGCGCGGCGGCACGATGCCGACGATCTCGCGCCTGAAGTCGCGCCCCTGGTAGATCAGCTCGGGGGGGATCACCCCGTCCTTGATGATGCGCTGTTCCCCGTACAGGTCCCCTAGGAAGAGGTTGAGCGCCTGGACCCGCTGCTTGAGGCCGGCCTCGATCTTGGTCCATTCCAGGGCGGTGATGATACGCGGGATCAGGTCGAAGGGCCAGATCCGTTCGATCCCCTCCTCGCTTTCGCCGTAGACCGTGAAGGTGACCCCCTCGGCCTGCAGCGCCAGTTGGGACTCGTGGGCCTTCGCCTCTAGGGCGTTGTTGCCGGTCGCCCGGATGTGGTCCCACAGCAGGCGGTAATGGTCGCGCGGGGTGAAATCATCCGCGTAGAATTCGTGGTAGGGGGTGCGGGGTTTGCCCCCCTGGGTGCCGGCAGTGTACATAAGAGGTGACTCCTTTGTGCATGGTATGGCGAAAGGTGGCAATCTTTGAGGCCGTTATGTGCGAGGTGTGGGGTTGTTACCTGTCACGCATCACTAGGTTTCCGTTCAGTCGTTGCAAGACTTCCGCCAAACTGTTCGTGGAGCGGGGGGACAAACCGGCTTTAGGCATTGGCGCTCGGCCGGGGGGCACCCCTCCTCCCAACGATGCGAAACTGCGTGGTTATTGCGGTCCAAGCGCCAGACCGCTTGCGAAAGCGGACCGGGGCTAGCAAGCTGCCGGCGCCCGCAGCGGCAGATTACGCTGCACGAGTGCGGGCAGTTTGCGTAATTTGTCAGCACGTCAGGAATAATCCTAAAAACAGCGGTTAAACTTGAGAAAATGGTGTAAACTCCTGCGCCAAATGCAAATTTGACGTTGGGAGGGCTCACCAAATGGGTGAACACGATAATCGGTCGATCGAGCTTTCTTCCAGAGTGGCTGTCGATACCTTTGCCGGACGCATCCACGTTGAGTGGGACCCAGACGCGGCGGTCACTCCCATGGGGCAGTTACCCTTTTTCATCGAGTTTCTGAAGACCAGCGGCCTATACGATGCCTTTGTTGGTGACTGCCCGCTTCGCTACACCAGTCCCAATGCACCAAAGATCCGCGACGTCCTGGGGACTCTCGTGCTGTCGATCCTTGCTGGCCACAAGCGCTACGCTCACATCACCACCATCCGTAGCGACCGAGTTAACCCGGGATTCCTGGGAATGGAAAGCGTAGTGAGTGAAGATTCGGCCCGGCGTGCACTGTCGCAGTTTGATGAAGGCGAGGCCCTTGCCTGGTTGGACAGACACTTGGCCGAGAGCACTCACCCGGCACTATCGCTGGCTCCCTGGATATTGGATACGGACAATACTGTGAAGCCCTTGTATGGCTCCCAAGAAGGCGCAGTCAAGAGCTACAACCCAAAGAAACCAGGGAGACCTTCCCACGCTTACCACAGCTATTTCATGGCCAACACCCGCCTG
>Ga0316217_10001300_pt1 | contig 33117 bp, 29 predicted proteins | sample 1anoAmetaG_FD_203633 | JGI IMG/M metagenome (GOLD analysis project Ga0316217, IMG submission 203633) | Freshwater microbial communities from Trout Bog Lake, Wisconsin, USA - 1anoA | ecosystem: Environmental > Aquatic > Freshwater > Lake > Hypolimnion/Profundal zone | place: USA: Wisconsin...
CGGAGGCGCGATAGAAGCGGCCCTGCTTTTCCGGTGGCGTGTGGCGCAGCAGACGCGCCGACATCATCGGCGTAAGCGTCAGCGAGACGAAGGCCGAGAACAGGATGGTGACGGCGAGAGTGACTGCAAACTGGCGGAAAAGGCGTCCGGCAACGTCTCCCATGAAGAGCAGCGGGATGAGCACGGCGATCAGCGAGACGGTGAGTGAAATGATGGTGAAGCCGATCTGCTCTGCGCCCTTCAACGCGGCGGCCATCGGCTCTTCGCCCTCTTCGATGAAGCGCGAGATGTTCTCGATCATGACGATGGCGTCGTCCACCACAAAGCCGGTGGAGATGGTCAGGGCCATCATGGTCAGGTTGTTGAGGCTGTAGCCCATCAGGTACATCACGCCAAAGGTGCCGACCAGCGAGATGGGAACCGCGATGCTGGGGATGACGGTGGCCGAGAGGCTGCGCAGAAACAGGAAGATCACCATCACCACCAGCGCGATGACCAGCAGCAGCTCGAATTCGACGTCGGCCACCGAAGCGCGGATCGAGGTGGTGCGGTCGGTGACGATGCGCACGTGCACCGCGAGGGGAAGCGTGTTTTCGAGTTGGGGAAGAATCTTCTGGATGCTGTCGACCACCTGGATGGTGTTGGCTCCGGGCTGGCGCTGGATGTTCAGAATGACGGCCGGGGTGTAGTTGACCCAGGCGGCGAGCTTGGTGTTTTCTACTCCGTCGACGACCTTTGCCACGTCGGTGAGCATGACCGGCGCGCCGTTGCGATAGGCGACGACCACGGATCGGTAGGCGTCACTGGTGAGCAACTGGTCGTTGGAGTTGATGGTGTAGTCCTGCGCGGGCCCGTCGAAATTTCCTTTGGCGGAGTTGAGGCTGTTGACCGTGAGGGAGCTGCGCAGGTCTTCCAGATTGAGCCCATAGGAGGCGAGTGCCGTCGGGTTGGCCTGGATGCGCACTGCGGGCTTCTGTCCGCCGGAGATGCTGACCAGGCCGACGCCGGAGATCTGGGAGATCTTGGGGGCCAGGCGCGTATCCGCGAGATCTTCGACTTGGGAGAGCGGCAGTTCGTTGGAGGTGAGCGCCAGGGTCAACACCGGCGCGTCGGCCGGGTTGGACTTGCTATAGATGGGCGGCGTGGGCAGGTTGGCGGGAAGATAGCTCTGCGCCGCGTTGATGGCCGCCTGCACCTCCTGCTCCGCCACGTCGATATTGAGGCTGAGCTGGAACTGCATGACGATGACCGAGACGCCTCCGGCGCTGGTCGAGGTCATCTGGCTGAGTCCGGCGACCGAGCCGAACTGGCGCTCCAGTGGCGCGGTGACGCCGGAGGCAACCACATCCGGACTGGCTCCGGGGTAAAAGGTGAGCACCTGGATGGTGGGGTAATCCACCTCCGGCAGAGCCGAGATTGGAAGCTGCAGGAACGCCACGCCGCCCGCCAAAAAGATCGCAACCATCAGCAGAGACGTAGCGACCGGACGAAGGATGAATGGCCGGGAGGGACTCATGAGGCTTAACTACCACCCCCCGAGGTTGCGCCGCCCTGGCCCTGCGCGTTCTGTCTGCGGATCGTTACCTGCGCGCCGCTCTCGAGGCGGTCGAACCCGCTGGTGGCCAGCGTGAGTCCGGGATTGACTCCCTGCACCGCCGTGACCTGCTCGTTGCTGGTGAGCGTGGTGACGGGCTGCACGGTGACGGTGTTGTTGGGCTGCACAATGTAGACGAACGCGGCGGTGCCGTTGTGCTGCACGGCCGGGGAGGGAACCAGCGTGACGCCCTTCAGGGTGTTGACCAGCAGGCGGGCGTTCACAAACTGGTTGGGGAATAGAGACAAATCCTTATTGGGAAACTCGGCGCGGAATTTAAGCGTTCCGGTCGTGGTGTCCACCTGGTTGTCCAGAGAGATCAACTTCCCGGATGCAAGCTGCTTGTCGTTGGAGCGGTTGAAGGCGTCTACGCTCAGCTTGTGTCCGGCTTTCAGCTGCGCTTCGATCTCGGGCAGACTGTCTTCGGAGATGTTGAATACAACCGTGATGGGTTGCAGCTGGGTAATCACCACCAGCACGGAATTGCTGCCGGAAAAGACCGTGTTGCCGGGGTCCACCAGGCGAAGGCCGACCTGGCCGCTGATGAGCGCGGTGATGTGGCAATAGGCCAGCTGAACTTTATCGTAGTCCACCGTACCCTGGTCGGCTTTGACCGTGCCCTCGGTCTGGACGACCAGCTGCTCCTGGTCCTCGTACTGCTGTTTGGCGATGGCGTTTCTGGCGAGGGCGTCCTTGTAGCGTTGAAGATCCATACGCGCTTCGGCCAGGACGCCTTGATCGTGCTCCAGGTTTCCTTGCGCCTGCAAAAGGTTCGCCTGATAGGGGCGGGGATCGATGTCAATCAGCGGATCGCCCTTTCGCACCATCTGCCCTTCGCGATAGTGGACTGCCATGACCTGGCCGGTGATCTGGCTGTAGACGGTGACCGTGTAGGTGGGCGTCACCGTGCCGATGGCGGTCACATAGTTGTTGATGTCGCCGGTTTTGGATTGGCCGACCGTGATCGCCGCAGCTGCCGGTGCGCTGCTCCCCTTGGCTCCCGCGGCGCCGGTCGGTGAGGTGCCCGATGTCGAGGGCTTGCTGTGGAAATAGATGAAGGCAAGGCCAAGCACCACGAGTAACAGGACGATGATAAAGATGTTTCTGTGCCGCCGCCGGCGCCGCAACTCCTCCGAATCTTCGCCACGATAGATGGGACTATGGGTTGGCTGGCTGGGCTCAAGGGGCTCGGAGTGCTGCGCATCGTACGGGGTGCCCGGATCCTCGCCGCCCGGTTGACCGCCTGGAAGTTTTTCCTCGTTCATTCACAAACCTCAAACGGCGCTCAGACAGGTAGGTGCTGGCACGGTGCTTGCGTCCCAACATAATGCCATATTCGGAGGCCGAATCAGAAGCAAGTGCCGATGTTAAGATGCGCCGAGCCCCAACAATTTACACAACTTAACGGATTAATTTCGCGGCCGCGGGCCATCCCGGAGCGGGAGCCGCACGAGAGCGGGATTCAATAGGGACTGCGCTTTGTTCGCGGACAAGCTCCGCTCTGCCGTCATCCGAAAGTGCACGCCATGCGGTAAATCTTTCCCTCCCGTGGTGCTGAGGAGTGTTCCTTTCGCCGGGGAAACTCGGATGCTGTGGCATGGACGCCCATCCAACCGCGAGGCTTAGCGTCGTGGCTGCGGCGCGCTACACAGAAATGAGACGCCGAAGATATCTGGCATCCGACGTGCGCATGATGAGGTCGAAGAAGTGTGGGACGGAGGGATCGAGGAAAGCTCCGGACGCATTGAGCGAGGGGAGCCCATGGTGTCGAAGTGTCTGAATTCGTGCTGTTCCGCAATTTTTCGGTATCTAGGCAAGGGCAAGCTGTACTGCGTGGACTTTGCTGACTTAGGCAGAAGGAACGCATTGGCGGGAAGGAAGACCGTTACTTCGATCCGCAGCAAGGCTTGGCCTGTCGAATCCTTCTGGCTGTGCGAGAGGTGCGCCGCCACCATGACCATTGCATTCAGCGATGCCGGGGAGTTGCAACTGGTTCCGCTGGAAGTTACCGCGCTGCGTGCCGCCGCGATGGCCGCTCCGCAGAAATACAGCGCGCAGAGCACCTCGACGAACCATTCCGATGGAGCGGACGGCGAGGTTGGCGATGGGACTGGATGCGGCCAGGCGGCCGGGTGAGTTTATCCGCAGAGCCGGGTGATAGCTTCTCGAAGGGACGGCTGGATGGAGATAAATTTGAAGCCGCTGCGCAGTCCCTGGCAATGGCGGACCACGGCGGAGACCGAACAGGGGTGTCCGTTCTCCATGGCGAAGGTGAGGGTCACCTGTTCGTTGACCTGCAGCGAGCAGGGAATCACCGCTCCGATGCCGTCCGGGCTGATGTTCCGTATCCGCCCGTGCAGCAGGGTTGGCTTGCCTTCATGCAGGGCCTTGACTTGCAGCCTCCGGTCGAAGCCCGAACGCAGGATGCGCCTCAGTTCCTTTTGCCGGTGGCCGGAATGGGCTAAGTCCAGTTGCGGCGCCTCGGGCGCGGAATTTACTACTTCCACCCGGTAGCGCCCGTTATGCCGGGCCCGCTGCAGCGCGACATCGGCCTGGTAAAGAAGTTCGTCGACTCCCTGGCCCTGGCGCCATTGCGATAAGCCAAAACTCAGGCTCATCTCGATCTTGCCCATGGCAGGCTCTTTACTGATCTGATACCACACCCGCTCGGCCACCTCCCGCGCGGCTTCGGCCGTGCAGTTGGGCAGCACCACGAGAAACTGCTCGCCCTCATATTGGCCGACGTGGTCGCAGTGCCGTACGGCGCCGGAGATCCCCTTGGCGGCATCTCGCAGGACGTCTTCGCCGGAAGGGATCGTGCTGCCGTTGACGTGCTGCAGGAAACCCAGGTCGGTGAGCAGGACGCTGAGCGAGGAATGGGTGCGCTTGGCCCGGTTCAGCTCCGCCGTCAGCAGGTCGAGAATGGCTTTATGGCTCCAGATGCGCAGGGCATCGCGCGACTCCTCGATCGGCAAAGCTGCCGGCGTCGCAGGCCCTAGTTCGCGGCTGTGAAGAATGATTTCTCCTGCCTTCAGGCGCGTTCGGAGTTCGACATGATTGAGAGGCTTGCACAGATAATCATCCGCCCCCAGTTCAAACGCCTTGAGGACGTCGCTCTGCTGAGCGTCGGGAGTCAACAGAATCGTGTACACGTGGGGTTGGTGGCGCGAGCGAATCCGCTGGCAGAGTTCGAATACGCCTGGCCCCGGCAACAGGCAGTCCAAAAGAGCCAACTGGGGCGGGTTGCCGCCATCCAGAACGCGCTGTGCTTCGCTGCCGTTGGCGGCCAGCACGACCTCATAACCCCATGGCTCCAGCAGGCGCTGCAGCATAGTGCGGTACAGGCTTGAGTCGTCTGCGACGAGAACTCTCATTGGGGAACAACGATATAGAAATTTGGCGAGTCAGGCAATGCAAGATACTAGCGGCAGTGCCAGACGATATAACCTTCCGCTCAAGAAGCCGGCAGATTCGCGGAGCTGGCAGGCAACGCTGCATGCCGAAGTGGAAAACTTACTGCTCGGCGTTCATCAGGTCCATGAGCTCCTGCTTGGTCAAAACCCCGTTTTCTTCGATCCGTTTTGTGATCTTCGCCAACAGCTCGGCATCGCGGGAGATGCGAACCACGGCTTTTTCCCGCGGAAGGCATGCGATGGGTCGCGCAGCGGGCGGCTTGCGGATAGTTTTAATCTCCTCGACGATCTGCGCCATCCTGTCTTTTTCCTCAGGGGTGAGGAATACGAAGGAGACTCCCATTCCGGCCTGGGGAATGGTCCAGACCACCTTGGCGCTCATATCGAGGATATTGCCTGCGACCGTCAGCCTAAGCTGCACGGTGCTGCCGGCGGGCAAAGGTAAAACGGTCTCAATGTAGCAGCCGGCGGCGCTTAGATCGCCCAGCCGTCCCCAGCAGAGACTTCCACCCTGGAGGATCTGCACCCCTCCCAGGCAAGTGAATCGGGAAACGCTGCGGCTCTCTGCGTGGTCTTCCATCGAAAATCTGCCTTTCCAGTGGCCCGGCTGGCGGCGATTACTCCAGCCGTATTTTGTTATCGGTTGGAGTTCACCAAATCCGTCAGCTCCTGACGGGTCAAAACACCCTGTTCGTTGACACGTTTCGTGATCCTGTCCAGCAGTTCCGCATCGCGCGAGATCGGAAGGGGCGCGGTTGCGGATTGAGGCGTCCCAGCCGGTTGCGTTGCCGCCAATGGTCCGGCCGGCTTGGCGTCGGCGACGATCCATGTCAGCAGTTTCTCCTGCTCGGTGGACAAACCCTCGAAGGCCACTCCCACGCCGGTTTGCGGAATGATCCGAACGACCCTGGCGTTGACGTCCAACTGGGTGCCCGCAATCCTGAGCAGGAGGTGCACGTCCGCACCGATCGGATAGGTGTAAGGCGTTTTGATAAGACAGCCGCCGGTACTGATATCGCACAGTTGTCCGCTGCAGGACACATCGTCGTAATGCATCTCCGCCGTACCCGTGCAAGCGTAGCGGGTCACGATTCTTGCCCCGCAGTACACGCAGATCAAGGGCAATCCAAAGCCTCCGATGGCGCGGGCGCAGTTGGCGCAGCGCAAGGGCAGGTTCTGTTTATGCTCGACGCCGGCCCGCTGCAGCAGGCTGGCGATCTGCGATTCAATCTCGCAAATCTCGCGTTCTTCGGTGAACTTTGCCCGCATGCTCAAAAAACCGCTGCCTTGGGGCAGCTCGGGGCGTCCGGAGGAGGGAGGTTCGAAACGCGTCTGCTTGAACCATGCGGATTTCTGAATCTTTGCGGAGAGCGCTTTACGGGCCTCGGCGTCCAGATCTTCGCACCACCAGCTCAACTCATACGAGTCGTATTGGACCCGCAATTTGCGAGGGTTGCGGTGGATGCGAATCGTGATCACCATCAATTTCCCCTCGTGGATGGAGCATTTTAACAAGCCAAGATACAGAACGCAAAGGATTCGGTCAATGCACGAAAGCAACCGGGGCACAACGCTTGCCGCCGACTTGCATTCCTGCGCTTCGGCCGCAATCTGCGGACAATACCCCCGCACACTCTACGGCGCGTGGTAATCATCGGTTGATTACGAATGATACTTGCCTTCCGGAAACGATTACACAATAGTACCAGCGACCGCCCGTAGCGCAAGGCGATGCCACCTCTGGGCGTCGGCGATGCGTTCTCGCGGACATTTCGTCAAGGTGTTTTAGAGGTGCTGGGCTGTTGATTCAGGAGTGAAAGGAGTCTGCCATGAGTTGTGAGACTGAGAGCGGGCTGGCAATACAGATTCCGGCAACGCGTCCGCCTGACCGGCGGCGAATGACGCGACTCGATCAGGACATGCGTCTGGTGGTTCGCCCCATGGAAAATCGAAGCCGTCTGATTCCGGCTCGCATCATCGATCTAAGTTGTTGTGGTATCAGGGCAGTCATAGGCGCGGAACTGGAGCCGGGAGACGCTCTTCAGTTGGAGTTTGGGCTGCGCGATACCACTGCGGTGGTGCGGCTGGTGGGGATCATTCGCTGGCGCGAAGGGTGCCTATACGGCCTGGAGTTCTTGTTTGCAACCGCTCAAGACCGCGAGAGGATGTGCCAGGCCTTTACCGCCCTGAACGGCTCCGATGATTAGAGCTGCGCAAGTCACCGCCCGAAGGTGAGCTGCAGGACGAGAGCAGGCGCGGATACGTAAATCTTTCTCTACTTTGCCAGGGAATCGGATTCGCGCGCCACGAAAACAATCGGTGGTTGCACGAACTTCGATCAAATCACGAAGCTTAGCGGGGCTGCTGAACTTTGGCATCCGGCGTGCTGCGTAGTTGGGCAATGAGAGACATGAGCGTTGTGAGACAGGGGGCGGAGGATCGTTTTATTAGAGCTCTCTTGGAAGCCGCCCCGGATGCGATGGTGATCGTAGACCAGGACGGGAAGGTCCGGCTGGTGAACGCACAGACTGAAAAACTCTTCGGCTACCGGCGAACGGAGCTGATCGGCCGGGCTGTGGAATGTCTCATCCCGGAGCGTTATCGCGATCAACACCCTTTTCATCGCGCGGACTTTTGCGCCGCCCCGTGCGTCCGGCCCATGGGGGTCGGTCTGGAGTTGTCCGGCCTGCGGAGGGACGGAAGCGAGTTCCCGGTTGAGATCAGCCTGAGCCAGCTCGCCTCGGCGGATGGCACCTACGCCATTAGCTCTATCCGCGATCTTACGGAGCGTAAGCTGGCCGAGGAGCAGATTAAAAAGCTGCACGATGAACTGGAAGAAGCCCATCGCCGCTCCGACGAACTCGCCGCCACGCTCCAGCGGGTCTTTAACCTGATGGCGTAAGCCCGGCACGCGGCAGCCCGTTCAGCGTGAGCCGATCGCCTGTCTTCCGCTCCGGCGTCACTTGGCCAGGATTCAAGCAAAACTTCGTTTCCTCGCCCCAAGCTCCCCTTCGCTAAGAACTCCAGGATTCGTAAGGTTCACTCCTCCGCCACGGGACCGGATTAAGCCTGGAGGCCCACGCAGTCTGGCGGATTTTGCATAAACAATGGCGGAGTGTGCATATCGGAATGCGCGGCGCGCATCTAGACTAAGCACATGATCAAAACGAAAGCATACTCCGCTGCAAGCGCCACGTCGCCGCTGGCCTCCACCACGATCACGCGGCGTGATCCAACCCCGGACGACGTACAGATCGAGATCCTTTTCTGCGGCATCTGTCACTCCGACCTCCATCAGGTTCGCAACGAGTGGAGCGGAGTGATGCCCACCGTCTACCCCTGCATCCCCGGCCACGAGATTGTCGGCCGCGTGACCAAAGTCGGCGCCGCCGTCTCCAAGTTCAAACCGGGCGATCTGGCCGCGGTGGGCTGCATGGTGGATTCGGATGGCACCTGCCCCGAGTGCAAGGCTGGCCTCGAGCAGTTCTGCCCGAAGCCGACCTTTACCTACAACTTTCCCGATAAACATCTGGGAGGCGTCACCTACGGAGGCTACTCGGAGAATATCGTCGTAGACCAGAGATTCGTACTCCGCGTTCCGTCGAACCTCGATCTCGCCGGAGCCGCTCCCTTGCTCTGCGCCGGAATCACGACGTACTCCCCAATGCGCCACTGGGGCGTCACCAAGGGCAAGAAGGTTGGCGTGGTGGGTCTGGGAGGACTGGGCCACATGGGCGTGAAGTTTGCGCACGCGCTCGGAGCCCACACCGTTGTCTTCACCACGTCACCGGGCAAGAAGGACGACGCGCTTCGCCTGGGAGCCGACGAGGTCGTGCTTTCGAAAAACGCCGATGAGATGCGGGCCCACGCCGGGAGCTTCGACTTCATTCTCGACGCGGTCTCCGCCAGCCACGACATCGGCGCTTATATCAACCTGTTGCGGCGCGATGGAAACATCACACTCGTCGGTGCGCCGGAGAAGCCGCTCGCGGTTTCGGCGTTCGGCCTGATCATGGGGCGCCGCAGCCTCTCCGGTTCGCCCATCGGCGGCATCGCCGAAACCCAGGAGATGCTTGACTTCTGCGGTACGCACAACTTCACCGCCGATGTGGAAGTCATCCCCATCCAGAAAGTCAACGAAGCCTACGAGAGACTGCTCAAGTCCGATGTGAAGTATCGCTTCTCGATTGACATGGCATCTCTCAAATCCGAGTGAACCGATGAATAAGCACTTTCGCGTCTCTGGCAGCATGTTTTCGAAGTTGGAAGAACTGGGAGTCCCGGCCGCTGCGGTCCTGCGCCGAGCCGGGCTTTCCCTGGGATTCATCGAGCAACCGCGCGTTCTGCTCAACACGGAGGAACTGTTTGCCCTGTGGCGTGCCGTGGGAGAAGTCAGCACCAACCCCGCGATTGGTCTTCTGCTGGGCACAGAAACCAAGATCGAACGGTTTCACCCCATTGGTCTGGTCGCTCTCTCATCCGAAAACTTCGGTGCGGCCATGGCTCAGATGGCCCGATTCAAGCAGCTCACCTGCCCGGAAGAGATCCGGCAGGAAACGGATGAGGAAGAGTGGAGGATCCAGTTCCGCTGGCTGCTGGCCGACGAGGCCGAGCCTCCCGTTCTGAATGAATGCTGCTTCGCCTGGGTGCTCTCCATCGCGCGCCTCGGCACGGGCACGCGATTGTCGCCGCTCCGCGTGGAGTTGGTGCAGCCGCGCGCGCACGTGAACAGCATGGAGCGCCACTTCGGCTGTCCCGTCATCTGCGGAGCCGCTCGCAACGCGATTGTCTTTCGCGCCGCCGACGCCGGGCGCCCGTTCGTTACCCGCAATGCGGAGCTTCTGGGAATGCTTGCACCGCAGTTTGAGGAAGAGCTGAGGCAGGAGAACGGCGATGAGAACTTCATCGAGCGGGTACGCGCGGCGATACAGCGGAAGCTGACCGGCCGGCGCCCGACCATCGAGGACATTGCCGATGCGCTGCATATCAGCTCTCGAACTTTGCAGCGGCGCTTGCAGGACGAAGGCTCCGGCTTTCAACGCGTGCTGGAAGATGCGCGTCACCAGCTTGCCCGCCACTATCTCAATAACTCCGTCCTCGAGCTGAATGAAGCTGCCTATCTTCTGGGATACGAGGATTCTAACTCCTTCGTTCGCGCTTTTCGCACCTGGGAAGGAGTTCCACCCGCGCGCTGGCGCGAAGAACATCGCGCGCGAGCAACGTCATAAGAACGCTCTATTTCAGGAAGGAATCGCCATGCAAAAACGCAAACTTGGTAACAGCAATCTGGAAGTATCCTCCATCGGACTCGGGTGCATGGGAATGAGCTTCTCCTACGGCCCGCCCAAAGACAAGCAGGAGATGACCGCTTTACTCCGCGCCGCGGTGGAGCGCGGCATCACATTCTTTGATACCGCCGAAGTGTACGGCCCATTCCTGAACGAAGAACTCGTGGGCGAAGCCCTCGCCCCGTTCCGCGGGCAGGTGACGATTGCCACCAAATTCGGCTTCGACCTCAGACCCGATTTCGATCCGCGGGGAATGAAGGGCGCGCCGGGCGTCAATAGCCAGCCGGAGCACATCAAGGCGGCCGTGGAAGGCTCGCTCAAGCGGCTCAAGATCGAGACCATCGACCTGCTCTACCAGCACCGGGTTGATCCGAATGTGCCGATTGAAGATGTTGCCGGAACCGTGAAGGAATTGATCGCAGCGGGCAAGGTCAAACACTTCGGGCTCTCCGAGGCAGGCGCCAAGACGATTCGCCGCGCCCACGCAGTCCAGCCGGTCACCGCACTCCAGAGCGAATACTCGCTGTGGACACGGACGCCAGAGAAGGAAGTGATTCCGACGCTTGAGGAACTCGGAATTGGTCTGGTGCCGTATAGCCCTCTCGGCAAGGGGTTCCTCACGGGAAAGATGAACGAAAACACGACGTTCGACAGCACCGACTTCCGCAGCACTCTGCCTCGCTTTACGCCGGAGGCTCTCAAGGCGAATCAGTCCCTGGTCGAATTGCTCGGCAGCATTGCGGCCCAGAAGAATGCGACAACCGCGCAGATCGCGCTTGCCTGGCTGCTCGCGCAGAAGCCTTGGATTGCTCCCATCCCAGGCACGACGAAACTCAACCGCCTGGAAGAAAACATTGGAGCCGCAGCAGTCGAACTGACCGCCGGCGACCTCCGCGACATCGATAGCGCCGCCTCCAAGATCAAGGTGGAAGGAGCTCGCTATCCGGAAAAACTTGAGCGAATGACCGGGCTGTGAGCCGGAAGAGGGAGTAGAAAGATGGAAATCAAAAGAACTGGTTCGCAAGCTTCCGTCCAAGGACCGTCGGAGTGGTTTACTGGCACCGTGCGGATCGATCCGCTGTTTCAGGCACCCGATCCGGCACTGGTGCAAGGTGCCAGCGTAACCTTTGAGCCCGGCGCGCGGACTGCGTGGCATACCCACCCGCTCGGTCAGACTCTCATCGTGATGAGTGGCTGTGGATGGGCTCAGCGCGAAGGCGGGCCGGTTGAAGAAATCCGGCCCGGTGATGTGGTCTGGTTCTCGCCCGGCGAGAGGCATTGGCACGGTGCTACGCCAACCACAGCCATGACGCACATCGCTATTCAGGAAAAGAAGGACGGCAAGGTGGTCGACTGGATGGAGCAGGTCAGCGACGAGCAATACCGCAAGTAAATTCTGCGGCGATCGCTCGGAACTATCGAAAGGAGTAGCAGAGAAGACCGCACAGTTGAATCAAGACCGGCATGCGCCTCTTCCAACGAAGTGAACTGTGCTGCTTCCTGTCGCATGTCGCTAGCCGCCGCGAGCGCCGTTTCATCGGCCTCGCGGGGCAGTCCATCGAGGCGGCCTTGTAAATTACTGTTCCTTCGGAGTGATATCGGTGACAGGTAAATCCCAATGCCCCAGCAGAATCTCGAACCGCCGCTGCTCTTCCTTCTTATAGGTCGCCTGATCCGGCCATAGCTCCCGGATAATGGTCTCCTCTTCCGGATTCGCCGTCGTGGCCACGGTGGAATTCTTGTAGCGAATCGTCACGCGGTAGTCCCAGCGCCCATCTTCGGTGGTGTGGTAAGCCGGCGACTCGACCTTGATGGAGAGTATGCGCCCCGACGCCTCAATGCGCTTCAACAGCGGGTAATGATTCTTCATGAAGAGATCGAGAAACTCCTGCTGGTGGCCCCACTGCAGTTTGTAGTAGTACTCCATGGTGTAGGGCTGGTCGGCTCCGCCCTGCGGCGGCGCACCCTGTGCCACGACCGGAACAGCCAGTGAAACGGCAAAGACGACCGCAAGAGCTGCGACGAGGATTCTGCGCATGGACATGCCTCCACGAAGATGTTGGTTGGATTGTACCGTCTGTTTTAGAGTTTGTGCCTAGGAGTTGTGAAGGATGGCCTGGGCGGCCATGGCGGGCATCGATTTCTGAACCGCATCGATCAGGTCTCGCAGAACGACTGGTTTTTCCAGCAGCGTGAATCTGATGCCCGCAACTGCATGTCCCGCAACCGCCGCGGTTTCTCCGGTGAGGATCACGATCTTGCATTCCGGGCAGTTCGTCTGCAGCCACGCCGCCAGCGCCAGACCATCGACATCCGGCATCGAGTAATCGGTAATAACCACATGAGGCGCAGCTTGGCGGGCGCACTGCGCGGCACAAAGAGCGCCGCTAAACGTGGAAACTTCAAAGCCAGCCTGGCGCAGGAACGCAGAGACGGCTTCCGCAACAAACACGTCGTCATCTACCACGAAGACCCGAATCCCCGCGTTTGGCGTCATTGTGGCCTGCCTGTATTTGATGGCTCAGGATATTCCGCAATTGCAATTCGGTCTGTCTGGCAACAGACACGCAGGGCTACTTAGAGCAGCCCAAGGCGACGAAATTCGTCCCGCACGGTGCCATAGCACTCGCAAGCCACATCTACCTGTCCTTCACGATTTTTGATCGTTACGTGGCCTCGGGTGTAGTACAGAATAAAGCCAGTACTCACACCGTTTCCATAGGATTGGCGCTCAGAAAGTATCCGAGGGAGTGGCCTGAACACTCAAGCTCCGCGAGATTCCTCCGATGCAATCGGCCTTCGACCGGGCAACTCTTCCAGAGTCGCGGAGCATCTACTCTGATAAGGCAGTAACACCGGGCGCTTTTCCGCAAACTCGGCAGCTTTCTTGGGCTGCTCCTGCGACAGTTGAACCCTCCGAACGTCTCCTATCCCAGAATCTCCCCCTACCCAATAAATCCCCGCCCGAGGTGTGTGCGGAGATTACCAGCCCAGTTGGCTCATCCGCCTGAGGATGACCGCGCTGTAGCCATTCATGCGTTCGGGACGCCGCTTCAGGGGAGCCGGGAGAATCGCGGCAAGCCGTGCCGACTGTTCCCGGCCGATATGCGAGGCCGAGGTTCTGTCGTAGTAACGGCACGCCGAATCTGCGCCATAAATACCCGGGCCCCATTCGACCACGTTGAGGTAAAGCTCCAGAATGCGCTGCTTGCCGAGGATGACTTCGGCCACCGGTACCAGTGTGGCTTCCGCGCCTTTGCGGAGGAAAGAGCGGCCCGTACCGAAGAACAGGTTCTTTACCAGTTGCTGTGTAAGGGTGGAACCTCCGCGCGTGCGGCCGCCTTCCATATCTTCTTCGGCAGCGAGCTGGATCGCGTGCCAGTCGAAGCCATGATGCTGGTAGAAGCGTGCGTCCTCCGCGGCGATGACAGAGTGCTGGAGGTCGGGCGAGATTTGCCTGAGCGGAATGAATTTGTAGCGTTCGTGATACGGCGTGTGGTGAATCCAGGCCTGCAAGCGGCGCTGGATGTGCACCGCAGTGGTCGGCGGGTCGATCCACCGGGCGGCCACAAGGAGCAGCGCGTCAAGCGACCAAAGAAGTAACGCACCGATGAGTAGCCAACGAACAAAGGTTCGGAGAAGACTCTTCCAAGCAGGAGTCTTACTATGTGGGGATGGCCTTGAAGTCACATTTCAGCATAGCAGCCTGGGCATGGTTGCCGCTTACGGATGATCTGCGCCAGCCGGCCCAGAGCTGCCGGCTACGGATAGCCCCGGGCCGGTGCCGGATCCGGTTCTAATTCATCGAATCCTTCAAGTGGCTTACAATCCGCTGGGCAATTTTCTTCGGTCCCTCATGCACAATCAGCACCGGATTTCTGTCGCCGGCCGCGCTGGTCCATAGCTGCAGCTTGCCACGCAGGTCGGTGACCGTGACGGTCCCGTTGGTCTCCGTCGTCGAGCCGGACATCACCGCATCAGCATCGCCTCGGTCGAGCACCACTACCAGCGTGTTCGGCATCTGCCGCGCGATTTCGCTCTTGAGGTACACATCCAGGTCGCGGGACATCTTTTCGATATACAACTTCCTTACGTCGCGAATGGAGAGGATCGTTGCCCTGCCTGTCTCCTGCGTTCTCCGGTAGCCGTGATTGATCGCGGAAAGAACCTCGGCGCTGGCACCATCCGTCTTCAATTCGCTCTCCTTGGCGGGAGTCAGTTCGAAATCGACGCCGTGGTGCTTGATCGTCTCCACCAGCTCGGAGGTATCCATGCCGCTCTTCATCGCATCGCGAACCCCCAGGTAGGAAAGCGGCTTGAGGTGATCGGCTGCCAGGACGGTGCCGCAGAACAGCAGCAGGGAAACAAACAGGAGGGACAGAACAGATCGCAAGCGTCTCATAGATGTACCGCCCTTTCGTTGCAACTCTTGAGGTTGGAATGGGCCCACCGGGCTCGAAACCCGGACCGCGCGTCGTCGGAGCCGGAGTCCCCTGTTTCAGCTCAGATTGGCCTGAATTGTACCGCTGGCTGCCGGTTTTGCAAACCAGGCACTCTCCTACGGTTGAAAAGATGAGTGAATCGGTGCTTCGGTTTCAAAATCAGTGCAGACGCGAGGGCAAAGTCGCTCCGCGCTCCCACAGCCTTACGTCTTTGGAGCCTCAGCCTTCGAGGAATGGAGGTGGCGTCCGAAGGCTTGCAGAAAGTCAATCGCGGCAGCCAGACCGCGGAGTGTATCCCTGTCGTTGAGACGCCGAAGCAGGCCGAAGATGCTGACCGGTTGTTTTGGCTCCGCCGTTGCCCGGGCTAATCCTTCCGGGATCGCCTGGAAGATGCCCTTGAACCATTCCGGCTCGATGCTGCCAAGAATGCGGCGCCAATAGAGGAGATTCCGGATGGCTCGCAAGGCCTCGGGAGTATCGGCCTTGTCCACCACCTTTTCCAGAATTTCGTCGCGGGCCGCCAAGGCACCGCGCATCAACTCCAGCACACCGCGATCATGCAACTCCTGGAGTACCTCATACGCAGCCAAAACTGCCTCAGCGTGTTGGTCGGTAGCCTGCTCCAATCGAGAATGCAACTCCGCACGCTGGTTGCGCGGCGGAAATTTCAGAGGAATCGGTTGAGCCATTGAGATCTCCTCGCTTCATTTCATGGTCTGCAACTGTACCAGGCCATTTCCCGGCGTGACATAGTCCGGACGCTTCCACTTACGTTCGACTTCCACCCCGCTCTGCGGCGTGGGATGACCGAAGCGAGAGTTGACGCGGGGCAGCGGATTCTCGCCGACTTCGGACAGCACCTTCAGGTGAACGCTGGCCTCCTTGTAGGCGGGCGTGTTGGTGGAAGCATCGGTGTGGCTGCTGGTCAGCCGGTTTACGGGACTTTCCACCGAGTTCATCGGCATGTAGAGCTCCCGCCCATGGACGCGGTCGGTGACCACGGCGCGCACTCGGACCTGTCCGTAGCGCGAAACCAGTTGCACCCATGTCCCGCTCTGGATTCCACGCTCTTCGGCAAGCTCGGGAGAGACTTCCACAAACGTGTCGGGAACCTTTTCTCGAATCCCTTCGGTACGGTAGGTGAGATTGCCCTCGTGAAAATGTTCGAGAAGCCGCCCGTTGTTCAGGTGCAAATCAAAATCAGAGTCCTGTGCATCCGCGGGGCCAATCCAGGAAACAGGAAACAACCTCGCTTTCCCGTCGGGGAATGCGAAGCGTTTGGTATACAGCAGCGGCTCATCGCTTCCATCGGCTGCGACCGGCCATTGCAGAGATTTGTATCCCGCCAGCCTCTCGTAGCTGACGCCGGCGAGCATCGGAGTGAGCGAGGCGACCTCATCCATAATCTCGGAAGGATGTTGATACTGCCAACCTGCGCCCAACCGGTTGGCCACCTCCTGAATAATCTTCCAGTCCGGCAGACAGCCCTCAAGCGGTTCGAACACTTCATAGAGCCGCTGGATGCGTCTCTCTGTGCTGGTGAAGGTGCCTTCCTTTTCCAGGCTCGGTGCTCCGGGCAGCACGACATTCGCATACTGGCAGGTATTGCTGAAGAAAATATCCTGCACCACAAAGAAGTCGAGTTTGGCGAATGCATTGCCCACGTAGTTGGCATTGGAGTCCACGATGCTCATCTCCTCGCCGATGAGATACATCGCTTTGAGCTTGCCGCCATGGATCGCTTCCACCATCTGGTGGTTGTCCAGTCCCTTGGTGGAGGGCAACGCAACCTTCCAACTGGTCTCAAATCGCTGGCGCACTTCGGGATTGTCCACGGATTGGTACCCCGGCAGCGTGTTCGGCATGGAACCGAGGTCGCTGGCTCCTTGCACGTTGTTGTGGCCGCGCAGAGGATACGCACCGGTTCCCGGCCGCATGTAATTGCCGGTGATCAGTAACAGGTTGGAAATAGCCGTAGAGGTATCGGAGCCCTGGCTGTGCTGCGTGACTCCCATCGCCCAGAGAATGCACATGCGTTTGGCTTCGGAGATCATCCGGGCCACGGTTCTCAGAGTCTCCTCGGGCAAACCCGAAATGCGCGAAGCGGCTTCCATGGTGAAAGGCTCCAGGCTCTTGCGATACTCGTCCAATCCGTTGGCCCATTGATCGAGGAACTTGGTGTCCGCAAGGTTGTTGTCGAGCAGATACCGGCTGATCGCACTCAGCCAGACCAGGTCGGTGCTGGGCCGTGGATGCAGGAAGAGGTCTGCGCGTCTTGCCATCTCGTGCTCGCGCAAGTCAGAGACTATGAGCTTCTGTCCGTGCAGTTTGTGAGAGCTCTTTACCCGCGTGGCAATCACCGGATGACTTTCCGCCGTGTTGCTGCCAATGATGAGAACAAGATCGGCTTTCTCCATGTCGGCGATGGAACCCGAATCGCCGCCGTAGCCCACGGTGCGGAACAATCCCATGGTCGCCGGCGACTGGCAGTAGCGCGAACAATTGTCGATGTTGTTGGTGCCTACCACGGCTCGCGCCAGCTTCTGCATCAGATAGCTTTCTTCATTCGTACACTTGGAAGACGAGATGAACGCGATGGAGTCCGGCCCATCGTGCTCTTTGATCTCGGACAGTCTTCGGGCGATGAGGCTCAGTGCTTCGTCCCAGCTGGCCTGCCGAAACGTGCCGTCCTCGCGAATCAGCGGCGTAGTGAGGCGGTCCGGACTATTGATGTGACCCCAGCCGAACTTTCCTTTCACACAGGTGGAAATCCCATTGGCTGGGCCGTGCTCCGGCACGATCTTGAGGATCTCGCGATCTTTCGTCCAGACGTCGAAGCTGCATCCCACACCGCAGTAGGTGCAAACGGTTTTCGTCTTTCGTATGCGGTGCTCCCGCATTGCCTCTTCCGCCTCCGAGACTTGAAGAATCGTTCCATAGCCGGTCTCCGGTTCCACGCCCTTGACCACGTCGATCATGCCGGTGAGCGCGGACTTGCGGAGGGCGGTGAAAAAGCCCGCATGGCCCAGCATCGACTTTTCCATCAGCGCATTGCAGGGACAGACGGTGACGCAGTGGCCGCATGAAACGCAGCTCGACTCTCCAATGGTCGAGCCACCGTCCCAGAGCACACGGGGGTTCGGATCTTCCCAGTTGATGGACAGAGTTTCGTTGACCTCGACGTTCTGACAAGCCTCCACGCAGCGGCCACAGAGAATGCATTGATCGGGATCGTAGCGATAGAACGGATTGGTGTTATCGACCTCGTAGGGCTTCGGGCGATAGGGGATTCGCTGATGCTCGATGGCCAGCAACTTCGTCGTGTTATGGACGGTGCAGTTGCCATTGTTGTTGTCGCACACCGTGCAGTAGAGCAGGTGGTTGCTGAGGATTCGATCAAACGCTTCTACCTGGGCGGCAGCTACCTCCGCTGACTTTGTGGAGACACCCATTCCATCGGCAACCCGCGTACCACAGGCCCGGACTAGGCTTCCGTTCACCTCGACCATGCAGGTGTCGCACGTCTGAATCGGGCCGAGTTGAGGATGGTAGCAGACGTGGGGAACGGATCCGCCAGTCCGGTTGATTGCCTCTATGAGCAGCTCGTCAGGTTTGACTTCTTGAACTACGCCGTCGATCGAAATCTTGACCACAGCTTTTCCTCCACACGACTCGCAGCAGGCTCGGTCTGGTCGCGCGCCTGCTTGTTCTCCTGGAACCGAAGCGTGCTGGCAGCGATTGGGCGCAATCAGCCAGATATCGGGATGAGGGGATTGGGTTGCCCGGACGGACGGCGACCGAGCCACTTTCGCGAGCTGCTTCCGAACCCACCCCTTGGAAGCTGCGGACGGGAGAAACAACCGCGTCCCGGCGCCAGGCATCAACTTCGCTGCGGTCAACCGATGGATGGGATTGTCGTCCATGAACGACCCGGCTACGGGCCTCGCTTCTTCTATACACTCAAAGCAGGAGATCCCTGCACGTGTCGCGTTTTCTGATTCTGATTTGCCTTCTCTGGGCGGGCTTGCACTTTTACGTGATCTCGCGGCTGCTCTCGATCCCATTCATCGCCAACCACGTTCCGGCATGGCTGCTGATTCCAGTGGTGATCCTGCTCGGGGCAAGTTACATCGTCTCGCGGGTGTTCGAGCACTACGGAATCGACGGGCTCTCGCACGTGCTTGAAATCGTCGGCGCCTACTGGGTGGGCGCATTCTTCCTGCTCTTTTCGAGCTTTCTCTTTCTCGATCTCTGCACCGGTTTGGGCCTGTGGCTGCGTCCGCAGTTGCCTGCGCTACGCACGATCGCATTGAGTCTCGCGCTGCTGCTGACACTCGCAGCGCTGGTCCAGGCGCGACGTTCCCCGGTGGTGACGGAGTACGAGGTCGCCCTCGATGGACTGGCCCGCGAAGCCGATGGAACGGTGCTTGTGGTGGCCAGTGACATGCATATGGGAGCTCTGCTCGGCCATGGCTGGGCGCGTGAACGTGCGGCTCAGTTTGCATCGCTCCGTCCCGACATCCTGCTGCTGGTGGGCGACATCTTCGAAGGCGAGGAGACGACCTATCCCGCCTGGCTGCCTGTACTGCAGCAGTTTCGCGCTTCGCACGGCGTGTACGTTGTGACGGGCAATCATGAGTTCTACGCCGGCGGCGCGAAGATCATCGATCTCTTTCGGCGTGCGGGCTTTCACGTGCTGCGCGATGAAAGTGTCGAAGCAATCCCTGGGCTGGTCCTGGCCGGAGTGGATGACGTAGCTTTCCGGGGACGGGCGACGCATGCGGCAATCCTGGAGAAGGTGCTGCGTCAGCGTCCCGAGGGTGCCAGTATCCTGCTCTCGCACACGCCGGTGGAAACCCAACGGGCAGCCAGTGCAGGCATCGGACTCATGCTCTCCGGCCATACCCACGAGGGGCAGATCTGGCCCTTCACCTATCTGGTGAAGCTCGCCTTCCCGATCCTGTCGGGGCGTTATCGTGTGCAGGATATGACCGCCATCGTCTGCCGGGGCACCGGTACTTGGGGACCGCGCATGCGCCTCTTCAAAAGAAGTGAACTGCTGCGCATTACAGTGCGCGCAAAGAGCTAACGGCCCTGACTCCTGAGCGGTACGGCGTTTTCGTTACCCGGTACAGATGGCTTCGCGCAACCAGCGCGTGCGATTACTGCTCGGGGTCGTCGCGCAGGTGCCGGCCCAACTGGAACTGCATTCCGAAGTATCCGATGAGCTGAGACTGTCCGCTGCTGGGCGGACTGAAGCTGCGGCCAGCCATGAAGAGAACCAGCGCATTGCGGTTCAGGCGGTAGCGGCCGCCAAAGTCGAAGGTGTTATCGCGCCCGCCCGTGGGATCAGAGTCGCTGTAAACCTCGGCCAGTACCTCCAGCCGCTTGGTTGCCTGGTGACCGAGGGCCAGCCCGCTGATCCAGTAGTTGTGCTGCTGTGTAAACCAGCGTCCCACCTCGATGTCCACATCGACGGGCCCGATTTTCTTGGTAACCTCCAGCGGCAGCAGAAAAAGCGGACCCTGAAAAACCAGGTTGCGGCGCACCGAGTTCGCCGTGTTGTTCACCTCAATCTGCGGATAGGCGCTGATGTTCAGGTCGAGCTTGTCGTCCTGGAAGAAACGAACCTTCACACCGAACTTCGAGTCGCCCGGACCGGAGAGCAGAGGGCCGTTGTTGGTGCTGTTGCAGACAAACGGCATCTCGTACTTCAGCTGCACGCGGTCGCCCCAGCCGTAGTTCATATCGAGAATCGGGGCCTCGTAGTAGTCGTCGCCGAGCTGGCGGTCAGCGGTGTAGCCGAGGTTGATCTCCCAGTTGTTGTTCCCCGGCGTGCCCGGATCGTCGGTCAGCAGCGGCGGTCCGCCCTGCGCAATCAGCGAGAGCGGAGCAAGTAGCAGTAGCGCCAGGGAGAACCATGACGCCACGCCCGGAAAACGAAAACGCCAAACGACCAAAAGTTTCTTCTTCGCATTAAAAACGACCATCGTGAATGCAATATCCCTGAATGCAGCATCGGGCTGACCGTTCGAGCGGCAGCGCGAGAACGTCTTACTTTTCCAGCACAATCAACTCGAACGCACCCGGCTTGCCGGAGGCGTCTGCAGGCTGGTTCGCCACCGTGTACGCCACGTGTTTGCCGGCATCCAGAGCCATGGTTTTTGCACCCGGCTGCGTCGCAACGTTAGCGAGACTTGTGTATTGATCCGGACCCTGCTGCTGAATCACCGAAATGCTGCCTTCGCCGTTGGAGGTGAAGACCAGCCCTCTTTCCTTGTCGAACGCGACGGCATCCACGCCGTTGCCGATCGCAAGCTTCTGCACATTCCGGCCCGAGTCCGCATCGGTCACAACCATCGTTCCGTTGTGGCAGCCGGAGAACAGGCGGCGGTTGGCAATGTCCATTGCCAGTCCCGTCGGCTCCTCGCATCCAGTGAGTGGCCAACTCGCCAGCACCTTGCGTGCCGCCACGTCGATCTCTGCAATCATGTTCTTGTCTTCCAAGTTGACGAAGACCTTGCCCTTGCCGTCGGAGACGCCCGTCTCCGGCCGGCCCGGCAGTGCGATAGTGCCCACCGCTACGGCCTTCACGGGATCGATCAGCGTCACATCGTTGCTCTTGCCGTCAAAGGTCATGACCAGGCCGCTGAAGTCATCAAACAGAATGGTGTCGGGCTTTGCGCCGGTCTTCACCGTGGCGATCGGCGCCAGCGTCTTCAGGTCGAAGATGGTGGCGGAATCGGCCTTGCCATTGCTGGTCACGCCGCGCCCGAGTTTGTGCACCAGCGCCACGCCATGCACCCCTAGGGTGTTCGGAATTTCGCCCACCAGCTTGCCGCCGTCAACATCCACTACCATCACACGTGTGGCGCGCGCGATGTAAAGCCGCTGCGCCTCGCCATCGAAGGTCAGGTAATCCCATCCACCCTCGCCGCCGAGCGTAATGCGCTTGGATACCTTGTACCCCGATGGTTTCTGCGCCTGGGCCAGCGTTCCGGCCAACGTCATCATGAGAACGGCAAAATAGAAATTACGAACAATACGCATAACTGCTCCAATCCAATGTGCGAAAGCCTTTGGCAGCTTTCGTGGTTGCCACAAAACGTTGCGAAAGAACTCAGTCCCTCGAACCATCGTACTTGCTAGCGCGGATCCACATACCGCGAATCAACCGCTTGCTGCAGGCTCTCGGCAAAGGAGGACCACGAGCAGGAAAGATCCTGCTGGCTGCAGGCCGGCAGGTAGAGATGCACGCGCTGGGGAGGATCGCTCAACGTGAGAGTGGAGGCCGAGCGCATCTGTTCCAGCGTTTGCGTCGAGTACCAGCTCTGCACAAAGTAGCTTCCCGTCGCGCTTGTCTTCCAGAGTTCGAAGATGAGCGTCCCGCCGGGAGGCGTATCGTCGCGTCGTTCGTCCACGATCCAGGTGAGGTTCAACAGCCCGGCGATGTTGCTCAGGTTGGTGTCATGCCCAACCAGGAACAAAGCCTTGTCGCCCGGAGCACCGGGAGCGCCGGGGATCGTCTTGCCGCTTGCCGCCTGCTCTATCGCCCTGCGAACGTGATCTACCAGGTTGGAGGCTTGCACGCGGGCAATCGCGGTGGTGCGCTGGCTAAAATCAGAGGCCGCCGTGTGCAGCTCCATCAGCGAGCGCAGCTTCGCGCCGTCCACGCAGCCCCAGCCCACGCTGGAGGTATCCATGCCCTGCGCGTATTCCAGCAGAAAGTTCTCGGTCAGGGAAGAGGCTGTATTCAGCGGCCCGCGCAACTCCGCCAACTTGTCTCCGCCGCCCGGGGCCAGCTTCGCCGGAACGTCGAACAGGGAAACGCGCTTTGCCGGACGCGAAGCCGGAGCACCGCAGGTGGCCAGAATCTGATCGAGCGCCGCAAGCTGCGAGCGGTACGCCTCCGTCAGATTGTTGGTGTCGCCGCCCATGCGCCCGGCGAGCGCCGCGGTCGCCATCGCGGTATCCGGCTGGCCAACGCCGGCGGGAAGGGAATGAAACAGCGGATCGTCCGTGCCTTCCGGCAGAGCCTGCACCGGCAGCGTACATCCCGGAAACATTCCCGCGGCGAGCGCCTTGCCGGTCTCGCGGGTGCGCTGGTCGGAGTCCGCATGAATCGTAACGTGGGCCGCGTCCTCGCATCCGTTCGCGCTCAGCAGCCCCTGGCCGGCCAGTTCCATGCGGTCGTATGCGCCAAACAGCTCCATCAAATGGTAGCCGTGCGCGGTGAGATAGCCCGGAGCAACATCCCAAGCCGGCCACGCAGCGGCTGAGTAAGGATTGTATTGTTCCGCTTTACCGGTCGGCGAGCGAACGCCATGACGGCTGACGTACACCACAAATTTCAGTTCGGCATCCTGGCTCTTGGAAACCACGGGTGCGGTTTGTGCGCTTCCCGCGCAAGGGATTAAGGAAAGCAAAAACAACAGAGAATATAACGGACGTCTCATGCATGTCCCCGGTGTTGAAGTAGAACCCAGCCTGCCTGCACGCTAATGCAAAGGGTAATAAAACTGGAGCACATGCCATGCGAGCCATGTGCCCCGGAGCGAAACATTCCAATCGATTGGTGCTACAGTTTTTCTCCAAACGTGTAGCGGAGACCGCCACCGTAAGTGGGCTTGTAGTACTCGCGCTGGTTCACGAATTGGGTGCTTCCCTGGTAGAAGCCGAAGACTTCATTCGTGAGGTTGAGACCGTAGGCCATTACAGAGAAGCCGCGGCCGATCCGGTACGTGCCCTGCGCATCCACCTGCATGTGCGCATAGGTATAAATGTCGCCCGAGGGGCCTTTGGGACCCAGACCGCTGGGGTCGGCATTAGCTCCGGGAGCCAGAGCCGGAGCAATGTATTCGTAGGTGTAAATGCTGGCGCCATTGTAGGCGAGGCCTACGCGCACCGAGACGTGCTTGGTGTCATAGGTCGGGCTGATGTTCCATGCATTGGGCGTCTGGCGCTGCAGAGCGGGATGATCGGTGCGCAGCGGAAGATTTTTTTCCTGTGAGGCGGTGTAGCTGTAGTTGGCCGATAGGCCCAGTCCCTTCAGCACGCCGGGAAGATGGGTCCAATGCTGCAGATAGGCAGTCTCAAAGCCATAGACATAAGCGTTTTGGGCATTGATATCCATGGTGACTGAATCCTGAAGAACCCCTTTGTTGTTCACGTAGGTCGGATTCGTCAGGATCGGCTGCAGTGCCGACGGCAAAGCTCCGGCAGGAACGGCGGTGACGTCGAGGCCGGCCGGAATGACGATGGTGACTTCGTCCGCGTTCAGTTGTTTAAAGAAGCCTCCGGCCTGGAACATGCCGAGCGGTTGGAGGAACTTCTGATAGAGCAGGTCATAGTTATTGGCGTGCGTGGGCTTCAGTGCGGGATTGCCAATGGTCAGCGTGTCCTTGTCATCGTCATAGGTCTGGAAGGGGACAAGCTGGTAGGGGTCGGGCCGCGCGATTCCGCGGCTGTACACTGCGCGAATATCGGAGTTGCCGGGCAGCGAGTAACGCAGCTGCACGCTCGGCAGAGCGTCCAGGTAAGAGGGATTGTTGTTGATCGGATCGACCGAGGTGTCGCCTTTTTTGCCAACCGTGACGTTGTAGCCGAAAGTATCCATCTGCGTACCCTCGAAACGCAAGCCGGTCTGCACGTGCAGCTTTCCGAGATCGATGGTGTTCATCACATAGCCGGCCGTAACGCGCTCAACCGTGTGGAAGATGTTGGGATAGGTGTCCAGTGCGGTCTTGTAAGGGTCCACGTCTCCGGCAAAGTTCGTTTGAACGTAATCAACAACCTTGTTGAAGTCCGATACGGGCCCAAACTTTCCGCCGAAATAGTGGCCATTGAAGTAGTTCCCGTTGTTTTGGAAGCCGCTCAACAGCGTGGTCATGAGAGGAGCTGTGGGGAATTTATCGTAAACGGTTTCCGTGGCGTCCTGGGTTTTGTGACCGTTGCGGATTTTGAAACCGGCTTCGAAGGTGCCGAAGTGTCCGCCCCAGTCGTAGGTCTTGGCATAGGAGGCAGCCGCGGAGAGGTTGAGGTCGGAGGACAAACCTTTGGAGGTGGTTAGATCGGTCAATCCCCAGCTGTTTGAATTCAGCAATACCGAGGTGGCAGAGTTATCGCAGTTGCCAAAGTGGGGAGTATTGGTTGGTGCGGTTCCCACAGCGTAATTGCAGTTCGGAATCGGCGATCCGACCCAGCCGAAATCGGCCTTGGGGTTGCCCGCGGAATCCACTTCATAGGAGCGCGCAGCGGCGACCTCCCACGTCAGCCATGAGCTCCGGAAGACGTGTCTGCCGCCGAGCGACAGGCTGGCGACGGAGGCATTCGGGCGCTTGCTGGAGGTGTAGAACTTGGGAGCGTTCGCATCGGCTCCAGGGGCAATCACGCCGGTGGAAGTGAGAGCGTTGGACTCCGGCGCGTAGTACCACTTGTCGCCCCAGTCCTTCAGGTCGGAGTACAGACCGTGGGCGTAAAAGCTGTTGTTGTCGTTCATCTTGTAATCCGCGCTGCCGGCGAAGCCGTAACGAGAACGGTAGTAGCGATACTCGCGGATGGTGTTGCCGTCATAGAACGGCGAGGCGAAGGTGGAGTACGGATCGAGGGTCGGCTGGATGTTATCGATGCCGCGGCCGTTGTAGTCATAGGTGCCGCCGAAGATGAAGCCGAACTTCTTTTGCTGGCCAAAGCGCTGGCCGAAGATGCCGCCGAATTGATCCACGGCGCGGCCATTGAGGATCGGGGTGTAGCCGCCGTTGGCATAGGCGCTAAACAACGTACCATCATTTGCGGTCTTGGTGCGCAGATTGACCGAGGCGGCAATGCCATCGGCATCCTGATTGGCGGAAAGCGTCTTGTTGATTTCGACGGTGTCCACCAGGTCGGAGTTAATCACGTCCAGACGGATCTGGCGCACGGTTGGTTCAGGAGATGGGACGGTGACGCCGTCAATGGTGATATTGGTGAGGCGGGGGTCGAGGCCGCGAACGTCAACATACACACCCTCGCCCTCGATGCGCTCCAGTACAACGCCCGGCAGGCGTCCCAGGGCATCGGCAACGTTGGCGTTGGGCAGGCTGGTGATCACCTCGGCAGGAAGCACGTCGATAATATTGTCGGCCGTGCGCACCTGGTTGATGGCTTCGGCTTCGCCGTGGGCGCGCTCTGCGTTCACCACAACATTTTCAGTAGAGGACGCTACATCGAGCTGTTCATTCAGGTTGAGGATTTTTCCCGCGGTCACATCGATTTCATCATTGTGAGTCTGAAATCCGACGTAGGAGGTGGTTAAGGTATAGTGCCCGGCCGGGATGTCTCGCATCTCGAACTGGCCCTGATCGTTGGCGCTGACGGTTACGCCCAGGGGGAGCAGTTCAACTTCCGCTCCCTTGAGGACCGAGCCGGAATGATCCACCACCGAGCCCGTCACGGCCCCCTTGTCGGATTGCGCAAAAGCCGGTAAACAAAGCAAAAACACGCTTACCGTGAGTAAGGGTGCGTATGCATTCCAAGTTCGTCGAATTCCAAACATGCAGCTTTTCTCCCAAAGCAAATTCCTGCGTGCGCAGGCAGTGTGGATGGATTACATGCGCAGTATCGCAACGCAATCTGATGGCAATCTAAGGAAGGTTGCCTTTGCGGCCCATATTCATCAGGAATTAACCAAGCGCGGATAAGATAGCTTTCATGCGGGTATTAATCGTCGAGGACAAACGCAGCATGGCGGAGCAACTGGGCCGCGCTCTGGAGGGCGAGGGCTATTCGGTGGCCTTTGCCTATGACGGCGAAGAAGCCTTGCAGGTTGGCATGACCAATCAATTCGACATGATGCTCCTCGACGTCATGCTTCCGCGAATGGATGGCTTCGCCGTGCTTCGCAAATTGCGCGAGGACCACGTCCGTACCCAGGTCATCATTGTATCGGCGCGCGATTCGATGCGCGACGTCGTCTACGGGCTGGACGCCGGGGCCGACGATTATCTCACCAAACCGTTTCCGCTCGATGTGCTGCTGGCGAAAATCCGCGCGGTGATGCGCCGTTCTTCCGCGCCGATGGCGAAAGCATTGCAATTCGCGGATCTGATCCTGCGCCCCAGTCAATTCGAATTGCAACGCGGAGAGCGCGTGGAAACGCTGACCCGCACCGAGTGTGCCCTGCTGGAAACTCTGATCCGCCGCGCGCGCACCATTGTGCCGCACGGCGTGCTCATTGACGAGGGCTGGGGATCGGATTGCGATGTCAGCTTTGACAGCCTCTACATGTTCATCCGCGCGCTGCGCGCTAAAATCACGCATGCGGGCGAGCCGGAGCTGCTATTTACAGTTCGCGGTGTGGGCTATTCGCTCCGCGGCGAAGCCTGCTGATGCCTCGCTGGACGATCTCGGCGCGACTCACTCTCTGGTTCGGAAGCATCTTCTTTTTGGGATGGCTTCTGTTCGGCGCGGCCATGTGGCTCAACCTGCAAAGCACTCTAACCGGTGAGCGCTACCAGACGCTCTCTCGCCGGGTGGACCGGCTGGAAGATCTTCTGCGCACCAGTCAGGACGAGAACGAAGGCGATCGCCAGGACGATTTCCATGAGTTTGCTCACGCCACCGGAAACGGGTTGGCCGAAGTCTTTCGCGCCGATGGGAGCCGCGTCTATCCGTCTCCCTCAGCGGTCGCGCGAGCCTTTCCGTGGCCGGACGTAAAAAGCGGCGGCCATGAACGATTTTTGCGCATTGAATCCGGCGGCCAGAGCTACTGGATGCTGGCGCGTCCATTCACGCTCGGCGGCCAGTCTCTGTACCTGATGGCGGCCGCTCCGGAAGCTGGAAACCTCCTTGTGCTGCACCGCTTCCTGATGGGATTGCTCATCTCTGCACCCATTCTGCTTCTGGTTTCTTCCGCAAGTGGATACTGGGTGGGTCGCAGGGCGCTCAAACCGGTCGACCACATTACGACTACCGTGCAGTCCATCAGCATCGGAAGACTGTCGGAGCGTTTACCCGTGGCAGCCACGGGCGACGAGTTGCACCGGCTCGCTGAAACCTGCAACGCCATGCTGGACCGTCTGGAAGCCTCGGTCACCCGCATCCGCCAGTTCACCGCCGACGCCTCCCACGAACTGCGAGCACCACTATCCTTCACGCGGACAGTCGCCGAAGTTGCGTTGAGAAATCCCCGCATCGACCCGGAGAGCCGTTGCGCGTTCCAGGAGATCGTCGAAGAGGGAGCCAAAGCCGCCGTTCTTCTGGGAGACATGCTCACCCTGGCCCGAGCCGACGCCAATACCAGCGACATGCTCTGGGAGAGAGTGGACCTGGCTGACGTGATTGAAAATATCTTCGAGAAAGCGCGGCCACTGGCGGCTGAACGGGAACTTGCGCTGTCACTTTCCGGCGATGCAAGCCGAAGCGTGATGGTCATGGGAGATTTTCCGAGCCTGCGCAGACTGCTATGGATTCTGCTCGATAACGCGCTCAAATATACTCCCGCGCCCGGTTGCATCGAGGTCGCACTAAGCGCGAGTGGCGCAAATGCAACCATCCTGGTGAGCGATAGCGGCATTGGCATCGCCCAAGCTGATTTGCCTTACATTTTCGATCGTTTCTACAGAGCAGATCCATCACGCGGCCAAGTGGAAGGCAGCGGGCTGGGACTGGCAATCGCCAAGCGCATTGCGGAGATGCACAAGGGCAGTCTCTCGGCAGGCAGCGAAGAAAACAACGGAACCAGTTTTCGTATCGAGCTTCCACTTTGCGTGCTCTAACATTTCCTTACGCAGCGGGCGACAACGCAGGAGCGAGCAGTTGTGTGGTGGATTCGGCTCCCTCGGCCAGTCGCGTAATGGTCAACACGGTAATGTCGTCCTCCTGTCCAAAGTCTTGAGCCACTTCCGTCGCTTGCTGGGCATTGGGGCGGAGCGCCATCAGCTCGCTTAGACGCTCGAAGCTGAACAATTCGCCGCTGCGTGTCCGCGCCTCCAACAGGCCGTCTGTATAGAGAACAATATGATCTTCGACCCTGAGCTCCGCCGTGTATTCCTCGTACTCGGAATCGGGCACGAGCCCAAGCGGAAGCGCGCCCTCAAACACCAGTTCCAACTGATTGATGAACGGAGCGGGATGCCCGGCATTGGCCATCGCGCAGCTTCCATCGGCATTCAGCTTGAGTACGAAGCAGGTAGCGAATCCTCCGCGAAGGCGGCCATACAGGTGGTAGTTGAGCCTCCGAAGAATCTCCGCGGGGCTCGAATTGGATTCAGCCAGGGTGCGCAACGTTCCGACAATGAGAGACACCGCCAGGGCGGCTCTGAGCCCTTTGCCGCTGACGTCACCGAGCACGATCAGCGCCGAGCCCTTCTCATCTCCATCGAGCGGAATGATCTGGAAAAAGTCGCCACCGACCTCAAGCGCCGGTCTGTAGGCGCTGGTGACGGCGTAGCCGGGTAACGGTGGCAGCGCATCGGGAATCAGCACCTGCTGCACTTCGCGAGCGCCCTTGAACTCCGCTTCCATTTCGCCCTGACGGCGCAATGTTTCCTTGGAGTAGCGATACACAGCGTAGATGATTGCCAGCAAAAGCAACGTATTGGCAATCGTCTGGGCAGTAAACGGATTGCTGTAGACGGTAAACAAGGGAGCATCAATTCTGTCTGCCACGGTCCAATGAGTGAACCGGCTTCCCTGCGAAAGTGCAATGCGCGCCACGAAGATCATTTCCTTGAGGAACGCGAAGACCGCCACCAGCCAGTGCGCCGCATTCAGTCGTTTGCGCACGGCGAGAACGACCAGCACCAGCGGGTAGCCTTCCGTCACCGTGAAGATTACAGTCAGAACGGCGCCGGCGATCTGCGCTAAGGAAGTGATCCGGGGATTGCTCCAGTCCACAAACATCAGCAGGCCATTCAGCGATCGCGTGACGAGCACAACCAACGCCAGGTTCCTGGTGAAGCGCGCCAGACGCTTGCTTTCATGCAATTTGAGCAGCCAGAGCAGGAGAAACCACAAGCCGATATCCTGCAGACCCAGCACCGGCTGCAATGAGCCGAGAATAAAATTGGTTGACCAGGGAATCCGCAGCCCCGTCAATACCAGGACCGCCAGCGGTGCGAAGGAGAATACGGCCATCCACAGCAGCATGCGCTGCGAGCGGTCGCGAAACCAGGAGAGCAGGCTCAACACTGCCACCAGGGCGTAGAGGGAAGAGATCGCAAATGTGTATTGCCGGCTGCGGAGCCATTCGAAATCCGATGCCGCTTTATAGGCCGCGATGACCGACGGACTTCCCAACACCGGAGCGGATGTGAGCCCTCCGAGTTGATCGGAATCAAAGGATTTCAGCGGCGCCTTCCAGACGCGGATCGCCAGAACGCCATCGTGGATTGGGCCCAGGCCGAAGGTTTGCGGTGCTTGCGCATAGAACCAGTAGGGTTTGGGCGGCAGGCTGCCATTCCGGCCCACAAGAACACCGTTCCAGTAGATTTCATAGGCATCGTCGATGTGCTGGATGAACAGCGCAATGTCCGCATCGGCGCCCGGCGCAGTCGTAATGCGGATATGCCTGCGGTACCATGCGTACCCGACATACGCTGGAAATCCCTGCGCACCCCAGGGTTTGTCGGCGGTGATCTGCTCCCAGTCGTTCTGACCGGTGGCGTCGCCAAGATTGGGCGATGCCCAACTGGGATCGTCGCCCAGATGAAATTGCCAAGGACTGGATAAATCTACGGTGCCTTTGCCTAAACCCTTGGCGGTCAACAGAGGTGTAGTCACTCGAGGCGCACCATACACAGTCGCGCAGAACGCGATCAGGAATAGCCACACAAACCAACGAAATTTTCTGGCTACGTTCATGTTGTCCTCACAACACGGCGAGCGATGCTGTCTCGTCGGGATACAGCGCGGCATATTTGGTAATGCCAACCATGGTGAAAACTTTCTGAAAATGCGCGCTCAACCCGAAGATGCCAATCGAGCGCGAGCCGGCTTTCTGTGCTTCCAGCAGAACCTGAATGATGATTGCGATGCCGGATGAGTTGATGTACTCCACTCCGGCAAAATTCAGCAGGACTTTGCCGGCCGCTCCGTCCAATGCCTGGTAGGCCCCAAGAATCGCCTCCTTGGACGCTGAGGAAATATCTCCGGCGAACGCGAGAATGGTGACTTCATGACCGGAAGCCGCGAGGGCCCTGCGCTGCGTCACTTTGGTCGAAGCCTGCATTAGCATTCCTCCTTGTTCAGACGGATGACGAGACGGACGTAGCTCTTTCCGGGAGGCCCTTTGTACCACTCGGCTTCATCCACCAGGCTTTGGATGAGGAACATTCCCAATCCGCGTGGATCCTGCTCGCCACTGATTTTGAGGTCGATATCAGGCGTGGGAGGAGCTGCGCTCAGACCTGCACCTTCGTCGATCACCCGCACTTCCAATTGATCCACGGAGGTTGACAGGACGACTCCGACGGATAGAGCGCTGTTGAGTTCGTTGCCGTGCTCCATGGCGTTGATACAGGCCTCGGCGACGGCGGTCTTAAGATCGTCGATCCGGTCCTGGGAAAAGCCCATGAGCTTGGCAACGCTGGCTGCCGTGCTCATGGCGACTTTTTCATAACCAAGCTCCGAGGGCAGATTGACTTGTACCAGTCGTCCTTCACTCATACGGTGGCGCGCTCCTGCGCTGACGAATCGAGGTGGCAGATCACAAGTGCGGTCATGTCATCCCGTTGTGGTGCGTTCATGGAAAACGAGCCAAGCGTCTCCCAGAGAAAATCCAGAATGGGCCCAGCCTGAGCGGATGGATTGTCGCGAAACGCCGCAACCAGGCGCTCGGTGCCGAACTCCTCTTCGAATTCGCCGGCGTCTTTAAAAACTTCGGTGAGTCCGTCCGTGTAAAGCAGAATCCGCGATCCGGCGGAGAAGCCAAATCGTTCCGCCTGGTAGCGCATGCCCGGCAGCATTCCCAAAGGAGTGCCGGACGCCTTGATCATCCGCACACCGCCATCCGGATGAACCAGGGCCGCAGGATTGTGCCCTGCATTCACGATCTCGATCTCGGCACTCTGCGCATCCAGGCGCAAGAATACAGCCGTCACGTACCGCAACTGGGCTTGGGTTCCATCATCATAGTGCTGTTGGTTCAGGCGGACAGCCAGTTCGTCGAGCGGCAATAGCTGACCAGCCAGCGATCGCAGAGCCGAGCGAAAGCTACAGGCGACAATCGCTGACGCGAGCCCTTTGCCGGCCACGTCGGCAACCACCATCAGATGACTCCCATCGGCAAGGGGGATCGTGTCCATGTAATCGCCGCCAACTTCGTAGCAGGCCGTCGAACGCCCGGCAATGGAAAACGATGCAATCTCCGGCATCTCACGCGGAAGGAGCGAACTCTGCACAGAGCGCGCCGCGTCCAGGTCCTGTTGCACGCGCGCCCACTTCAGGTCGCGCTCGTGGAGGGTGGCGTTTTCCAGCGCTACCGTCGCCTGCAGCACCAATCCTTCCACAAAATCCTGCTCGTAGAAGGACAGCGAGCCGCCCTCCGGCGGAGCAACAATCAGTTCCAGCAGAGGTTGATTTTCTTTGGAGAGAAGGGTGTATCGGCAGCAGTGTTCATAGGGAGCGGCAGGAAGGTCGCCGTAGGAAACGACTGCTTCGCCCGAAGACGGTGCAAGGAAGAGCGCACCCTCCATCTCCAGTTCACGTACCAGGATGCGAGCTGTCTGGGTAAGTACCTCATTCACCAGCATGGTCGAGTGAACCTGCCGGGAGGCCTCAAGCAGAGCCTGCAGCCGGGCAACCTGCTGCTCTAGAGGCAAAAGCCTTTCCGTCGAAACAGAGGAGATTGGGTCCATCGATAATGTTTACCCGTTTTTCCGGCACTGCCGTATTCAAGGTCAGAGCTAGGCGGCCATTGGCACTGGTCCGTGTTTGCGCGGCAATACCTGGCAAGGTACCCGTCCCACATTCGATTGAGTCATTTCCCGGCGAGCGCAGTGTCGGCTCTCGAGACAGAAAACCATCAGAGGGCGCCATCCTCCACCCATCTGTGATGATTTAGACTCACGCCAGCTACTTAGGGATGCGGAATATTAAAGGCAGGAAAATCTGTAATGGTTCAACGAAGAGTGCGGGCTCTTCGAACCGTCATCCCAGAGATCAAACCCAGGCTGCATACGGGGGCCGAAGGCTGCCAGCCACGCCAGCCGCCCGGAAGCTGAGCGTATGCTTCCCATTTTCAGGCGGGTGGCCCATTCAAGCCTTCCATTGGCTTGAGTGGGGCAGTTTCATTGGGAATGCGACGTCGGTCTCTGCTTCTCTGTCCTGAACGTGTCAAGGCCGGTCTTCAAACCCTGCCGGTTTTGCTATCCAATACGCCCAAGCCGTAGTGATTCATCAGA
>Ga0316217_10001302_pt1 | contig 33100 bp, 28 predicted proteins | sample 1anoAmetaG_FD_203633 | JGI IMG/M metagenome (GOLD analysis project Ga0316217, IMG submission 203633) | Freshwater microbial communities from Trout Bog Lake, Wisconsin, USA - 1anoA | ecosystem: Environmental > Aquatic > Freshwater > Lake > Hypolimnion/Profundal zone | place: USA: Wisconsin...
GCCGCGCGGCGGCGGAGCGTTATGAACGACACGAGTTAGCGTTCAGGTAGTTGATCGTGCTTCGGGAAATTGACGAGCAAACCGTCGGGCAGAGAGCGTTCGCAAACGGGGGTTTTTCAGCGGAATCCGGAGTATCGCGTTGACCCCTACGACGGTAAAGAGCTACGTCCCCTTTAGTCAGTTTGATAGGATCATAAGGATCGTTTATGCGAAACTGCGTTTTGATTGGTCCTGTATTCTGTGTTATGATATTTGGATGCCAGCAGCCACACTTACCAAACGGAGCCGCGCTGGGAAGCAGACCAGGTGTACCCATGAAACAAGATGACTTCTCCAAAATGGGCGGTGAGCTGGCTGTGGCAATTGAGCCGCAGTTACCGCGAGGCTGGGCTGTGGTGAGAGGCAAGAACCAAATTGGCGTCCGGCGGACAGAACACGTGCTGATTTACAACGCGGTAGGTCTACCCATGTCTACTGTCGATCCGAGATTCGACGAATTCATCAAACCTCAGCTACGTGCAACGCCATGGGAAATTGTCATACGCTGGGAGCAATTCGATAGGGCAGAATATTTGCGGCAGAAGACGTCGAACGAAAATACATTGCGGGGTCTCAGAAAGGTTGCCACCACGCGAAAACTATCCATGGAAGAATACCTTTCCGAGCACCCAGGGTCGGATTATAAAGTGCTGCCACGATATTTACTAGGATCGATGGGGCTTGTAGTAACCTGCCCAATTTCTTCGCCGTTCAGAGTGTATCCCGAGAAAATAAGCAAAGAATGTTTTAGCGTTGAAGCGATTGTGGAAAACGCGATTAAAGCATTGCCGGATTCGCGACAACCGTAATTTAATGCGAGAAAATCGAAAATCGGGGGACACAATATGGGTTATTGTCCAATGATAGAAGGAAAAAGGGGGACATCACTGATTAAGCAATGATCGGCAACACAAACGCGGTTGATTGATTGACAAACGGCCTGTTGGGAATAGGATTTTCGCTCATGCCTACTGCTCTTAGCGTCATGCTGGATTACATCACCCTTGGCAGCGGCAACGCCACCATGTACGGCGCGGAAAATACGTAAGCGTCCGGCAAACCCCGTCTACCAAACGCATGGCCGGTTTTGCATGATGCCCAAATGAACCATGCAAATGCAGGCAAGGCAAGGGGGCGTCATGGGCGTGATCCCAACTGCGAAGCCTTCTGGCGTGGTGCCGTGGCGCGGCACCAGCGCGGCGAACTGATTAAAGGGGACGTAGCTATTTACGCTTGACACAAGCGGTTTCCCGGCTTTGCGGTCAACACGATACGCGTGACATAATGCCAGATATTGCCGAGGGAATGATATGCGGACGCGAAAGAGACCATTGAACATGGATCAACAGGATGGACAGGATATAAACGCATGACATCATCCTGTATATCATGTTCATCCATGTAGCTGAAGCGGCGTTTGTGAATGTGGCCATCCGCAGCTTAACATGTACGCGATTGCATATGCCTCATGCCACCAGCAAAACTCCCGAACTGATTAAAGGGGACGTATCTATTTACGCTAGACACAAGCGGTTTCCCGGCTTTACGGTCAACACGATGCGCGTGACATAATGCCCGATATTGCCGAGGGAATGATCTGCGGACGCGGCGAGTCTTCGACTTGGCTGGTTTTTCGTTGCGGACGCGAAACAGACAATTGAACAGGGATCAACACGGATGGACAGGATATAAACGCAGGACATCATCATTGGGCGTGGCAAAACTTCCGGGAAGTATGTAACCCCGGCGGCGTTCGACTCCCTTCCCCCGGTGCTCCGGGGGAAGTGAGCGGATTCGGCGACTGCCCGCGAGCGGGCTAGGGAGGCGTTTTTTTCAATGCCTGCATCGACGCCGCAGAAAACCGATGCCCCCACCCCAACCCTCCCCCGGAGTACCGGGGGAGGGGGAAGAGGCCTCCCGGGGCTTTTGCCACGCCCTCATCCTGCATAACCTGTTCATCCATGTAGCTGAAGCGGCGTTTGTGAATGTGGCCATCCGCAGCTTAACATGTACGCGATTGAATATGCCTCATTCCGCCAGCAAAACTCCCGATGCGGTTTGGGCGGCGGCGATCCGCCGGGTTTTGGTCTATGCCAACCCCATTGCCGGCAGCGGCAAGGCGCGGGAAGTCGCCGGGAAACTGGGCAGCGCCCTGCACGCTGCCGGCTTCATTCCCGACATCGTGCTGAATCTGTTGGAACTGCCGGAGCACGTGATGCAGGCGGATGCCGCCATCGCCATCGGCGGCGATGGCACGCTGCGGGCGGTGGCCAAGGCGTTCTTGGATAAGGATCGCGCCGTGCCGCCGCTGCTGCCGATTCCCATGGGCACGGCTAATCTGATGGGCCAGCATCTGGGTCTGCACTGGAAAACGAAGGATGTGCCAGCGCGGGCTATCGCGGCGATCAAACACCATCACGTCGTATACCTGGATGCCGCCACGGCCAACGGGCAACTATTTTTGCTGATGGCCGGCGTGGGCATCGATGCCAGCATCGTGCATGAACTGGCCCGCATCCGCCGGGGGCCGATCAGCATGGCCAGCTATCTGCTGCCGGCGGCGCTGGCGTTGGTGCAATATGAATTTGTGCCGCTGGAAGTCGCGGTGGACGGCGCGCAGGTTTTTTCCGGCCGGCCGGCGATGGCGTTTGTCGGCAACGTTGCCGAATACGGCACCGGCTTCCCGATGTTGCCGCAAGCCAAGGCGGATGATGGCCTGTTGGATGTGTGCGTGGTGCCGGCGCTGTCGATCCCGCACATGGTGAAACAATTTTTGCGTGCCGCCGCCGGCGAGCATCTCCAGGCCGAAGGCGTGGTTTACCTGCGTGGGCGGCAGATCGCCATCCGCGCGCCCCAGCCGGTGCCGCTGCAACTGGACGGCGACGCCGCCGGGCATACGCCGGTGGATATTCAATTGCTTCCGTTGCGGGTGCCGTTTATTGTTCCGGCAGAATGAACCAACCAAACTTGCATCTGGATTTTCGCGGGCGCTTGACGGCCGACCGGCGTTTGCGCGTCGGGGTGATTGGCTGCGGCTCGCACGCTTATCGCAATATCTATCCCACGCTGCAATTTGCGCCGACGGAATTGATTGCCGCCTGCGATTTGGACCAGCCGCGTGCCCAGGCGTTCGCCCGGCAATTCGGCGCGCTGGCGGCGTTTGATAACCACCAGGCGATGCTGGCGCGGGCGGATATTGAAGGCGTGCTGATTGTGACCAACTACGACGAACATGGCCGGCCGCGCTATGCCAAACTGGCGCTGGATTGCCTGCGGGCCGGCAAGCACGTATGGATCGAAAAACCGCCCGCCGCCGATCCCGCCGAACTGGATGAAATCGAGCGCGTGACGAACCAAACCGGCTTGCGCTTTATGGTTGGTTTGAAGAAAATGTATGCGCCGGCCAACGAAAAGGCTTTGGCACTTTTGCGGTCGGCCGACTTTGGGAAAGTGGCGCTGCTGAGCGTGCAATATCCCACGGGTGTGCCAAGCACCGACGAATTTGCCCGCTATCGCGACGGCGAAGCGGTTGGCCGGGTGGTGGGCTTTCTGGATCATCTCTGCCATCCGATGTCGGTGATTCTCTTGATGCTTGGCACGCCGCGTACGCTGAGCTATCAGCGCACCGAGAACGGTTCGGCAGCGGCGACGTTCACGTTCGATCATGGCGCCATTGCCTCGTTGCTATTGCCGGCATTCCACCCACGCACCGGTGGCATGGAGCATCTCCAGATTTTCTCCGATAGCGCACGCCGCATTGTCGTTGAGAACAACACCCGTGTTTTTTATTTCCGCGACAGCGCAGAGCCGGCCGGAACTGGTTATGGCGCCACGCCGGACTTTTACACCGCGCCGCTGGAAACGGCCGCGGCCTTGTGGGAGCCGGAGTTTTCGCTCGGCCAGCTTTACAACAAGGGGCTGTTCATCCACGGCTACTACAACGAAATCACCGCGTTCGCCCGCGCCATACTGGACGATCAGCCGATCACCAAGGGCACAGTGGCCCATGCCAAGGCCACCGCGCGCGTCTTCCAGGCGTTTGCCGGCGGGCCGGGGAAAACCATCGCCATCGCCGAATAGCCGCGGCTGCGGCAATTGCTTCCGCCGCGCCTGCGGTTTATCGTGGCCATGATGACCAGTCGAGAACGTGTCTTGCGCTGTCTGGAGTTCAATCATCCCGACCGGGTGCCGCGGAATACCTGGGCGCTGCCGCTGGCGGCCCTGACGCTTGGGCAAAATGTGGTGGACGCTTTTTATCGCCGCTTCCCGGATGACTTTGGCGGGCCGCGCGTGCCGCCAGCCGCCAAACTCGATCAGGGCGACGCCTATGCCATCGGTAACTATCGCGATGAATGGGGTTGTGTTTTTGAAAGCATTCAGGCCGGCGTGATCGGCGAGGTCAAGCATCCGCTGGTCGCCGAATGGGCGGATTTGGAACGGGTCAAGCCTCCGGAGCCTTTGCTGAAGATCGATGTCGATGCGGTCAATCGCGCCTGTGCCGCGCAGGACCGCTTTATCACGGCTGGCTGTTGCCCCCGCCCGTTCGAGCGGCTGCAATTCCTCCGCGGCAGTGAAAATGTCTATGCCGATCTGGCCGAGGATTCATCCGAACTGGCCGAACTGCTGCGCCTCATCCACGATTATTACCGGCGCGAAGCGGAAATCTGGTGCAAGACCAATATCGATGGCCTGATGTTCATGGACGATTGGGGTTCGCAGCGGGCCTTGCTGATCTCCCCGGCGCAATGGCGGCGGATTTTCAAGCCGCTGTATAAAGAGTATTGTGCCATCGCCAAGGCGCACGGCAAAAAGGTTTTCATGCACTCCGATGGCCACATCTTCGACATCTACGAAGATCTGATCGAGATCGGCGTGGATGCCATCAACAGCCAGCTTTTCTGCATGGACATTGCCGCGATCGGCAAACGCTTCAAGGGAAGAATCACCTTCTGGGGCGAAATCGACCGGCAGCACGTTCTTTCCTCACCCAATCCGCAGGATGGCCGCGATGCGGTGCGTTTGGTGGCGCAGCATTTGTACGATCCATCCGGTGGCGTGATCGATCAGTTTGAAATGGGTGCCGGGGTCAATATCATCGCCGTGGCGCAGGCGATCCATGAGGAATGGGAACGGATAGGAAAAACATCATGAGCCTGAAAATTGACCCCCATCGGCTGTTTGTCATCGCCGGACCGTGCGTGATCGAATCGGCCGGGCAGTGTTTGCTGATTGCGGCGCACGTGCAAAAAGTGTGCGCGGAACTGGGCATCACCTATATTTTCAAAGCCAGCTTTGATAAAGCCAATCGTTCGAGCAATGCCAGTTTTCGTGGTCCCGGGCTGCAAAACGGCTTGGCGATTTTGGCGCAGGTGAAGCGGGAAATTGGCGTGCCGGTGCTGACGGATATCCATGAAAGCGCCCAGGCCGAGCCGGCGGGGAAAGTGGTGGATGTCTTGCAGGTGCCGGCATTTTTGGCGAGGCAAACCGATCTGCTGCAAGCCTGCGGCCGCACTGGAAAAACCGTCAATGTGAAAAAAGGTCAGTTCATGTCCCCGGCGGAAATGGCCAACGCCGTCGATAAAATCCGCGCTGTCGGCAACGGTGCTATCTGGCTGACCGAGCGCGGCACGTTCTTCGGCTACAACCGCCTGGTCAACGATTTCACCGGCCTGGCGGTGATGCGCGACTTGGGCTGCCCGGTGGTGTTCGATATTACGCACAGCACGCAGCAGCCGGCCGGCCAGGGCACGCAAAGTGGCGGGAATCCTAAGTATGCCCCGCTGCTGGCCCGCGCCGCCGTGGCCGCCGGGGTGGACGGGCTGTTTTTGGAATGTCATCCTGATCCGCAAAACGCCAAGAGCGACGCGGCCACGGTGTTGCCGTTGGAAGCGGTGAAACCGCTGCTGAACGATTGCCGGAAGATTTATGAGTTGCGGGCCGGGTTGGGAATTTGAATTGGGCCGAAATTGAACGAAGCCTATTTCCATGCCGTGATGTCAGGCCGGGACGGGGCCACCGCCGCCGCGTTGCTGCGCGGCGTAGCAGCGTGCGCGGAGCCGCTTTACGCCGGCTTGATGCGCCTGCGCAACGGCTTGTACAACCGGCGTATCCTCCCCGTCCACGATCTTGGCCGGCCCACCATCAGCGTCGGCAATCTCACCACCGGCGGCACCGGCAAAACCCCGGTGGTTTGCTGGCTTGCCGGCCGCTTGATGGAATTGTCCTATCGCCCGGCAATACTGCTGCGCGGCTATCGCACCACACTTTCTGGCATCAGCGATGAACAGGCTTTCCTGCGCAGCCGGCTGCCCGGCATCACGGTGCTGGCCAATCCCAATCGCGTGGATGGGGCGAAAAAATCGCTCAGGGATGATCCGCAAACCAACGTGTTCCTGCTGGATGATGCCATGCAGCATCGCCGTGCCGCACGCAACGTGGACGTAGTGTTGATCAACGCCATCGAGCCGTTTGGCTACGGCCACGTGTTTCCGCGCGGCTTGCTGCGCGAGCCGCTGGCCGGCTTGCGCCGCGCCAGCGCGATACTCATCACCCATGCCGGCGAGATTCCCGCCGTGGCGTTGGAAACGCTCAAGCAAAAACTGGCGGCGTTAGGTAGCGCACCGATCTTTGCCTGCGATCACGTGCTCGGCGAATTTGCCGTCGGCAAGGAGGTGCGCCCGCTGACCGATTTGCCAAATGTGCGTTACGCGGCCGCGTGCGGCATCGGCAACCCGCAGAGCTTTTTCGCCGCCCTGGCAAAACTCGGCGGGCCGCCGGTCGTGGCCAAGGCGTTTGACGATCATCACGATTTTTCTTTGGCCGACATCAAGCCGCTGCTGAATGATGTGGATGCACTGGTGGTGACGGAAAAAGATTGGGCGAAGATTTCACGCCTGCCGGATATCGACTCGTGGTCAAATAAAATCTGGCGGGCGAAATTGGGTTTGAAATTTTGGGGTGATGATGAGGCGAAGCTGTTGGGGGAAATCCAGCGGCGATTGGGCAAATGAAACGCACTGGTTGACTCCGACGCCCTCACGTCTTAACGTGACTTATGACTCATTCAGAGGTTCCGCGTATGGGTACAGTAACGCTTAAGGCTCATTTTGACGGCAAGCACATCACGCTTGACGAACCTTATGATTTGCCGCCGGGAACGCCGGTGGCGGTGACGGTCTTTCCCAGCCAAACGGACTTGGCGAAAGCGGAGTGGTTGCGCGCCGCGACCGCCAGCTTGTCGCGCGCTTATGGGGACGATGAACCGCAATATAATGCTGGGGACATCAAGCCATGAACGAAGGCGATGTCGCCCTTGCACCTTTGCCGCAGGCGAACGGGGCGGTAAAGAACCGTCCGGTGGTGGTGCTGCGAATCATGCCTCCCTTTGGCGATTTGCTCGTATGCGGCGTGAGCACCCAGGTCCAGCAAGCCGCTCCCGGATTCGATGAAACGATCACACCCGGCGATGCAGATTTTGCCGCCAGTGGATTGAAGGCGGCATCGCTGATTCGTCTTGGTTTTCTGGCCGTGCTGCCACGAGCGCATTTGGTGGGTTCCATAGGCACACTTTCCGCAGAGCGTCACCGGCGGTTGTTAGCACGATTGAGCGATCATTTACGTCCGCGATAGATCGCCACTATGCGGCGGGGCAGCAACGCGTGGGCGAGTGAATCGCGGTATAATCAGCGCCGATGAAACGATGTTTATTCAATGGTTTGGCCGCAGTCACGCTGTTGCTGTGCCTGGTGACGGCGTATTTGTGGATGCGGAGCCGCTATGTCCGTGATACTTGGATTGTCGGGTATGTCGGGTTAAATCGAGTCGATGCCCAAAATATGACGGAAAGCCGAGGTTTCAGTCTGGTTTCCGAATTTGGCGAGATTTCGATTACAACCTTTCATCTGCGCCATTCATTCGTTAGCCAGCAACGACCTTCGGGATATCGCTATCTTCATAGCACTGGCATACCAACGTCCAGGGGGCTCTGCTTCGGGTTTGACCGGTTGCCTCAAAATCCCGTCACAGCCGGTGACATTTACAGGGGCGTTCAAATCATGCGGCCTGACTGGTTTGCCATGTTGCCGGGCATTGGAGTCGCTGCGGGGCTGATCTTGCGGCAACGACGACTACGAAAAATAAGAATGATCGGGCATTGTCGTGTGTGCGGCTACGATCTTCGCGCCACGCCGGAGCGCTGCCCGGAATGCGGTACGGTGGTGGCGAAATCGGCAAACGACGCGGCTCGTATACGGGCCGGCTAAACGAAGAGGGGTTGTGGTTACTTTTTCCGTAACGGGGCGATTTCAAACGCGGGATTGTTCAAGACCACTTTGCCGGCCGGCTGTAGCGCGGGGGCGACCTTGGCAACCTTTTCCTGCACTTGCACTGGTGGTGGCGCTGGCGGGGCGATGGGCTTCGGGGCCGCGGCTTGTTCAATTACCGGCGGTGCTTCTTCCACCGGGGCCACATCTGGCCGATACAGGCGGCCATTGAACATCTTGATGTATTCCGTCCAGTTGCCTTCGGCGACGGCCATCGGGTCGCCGCGGGTTAAGGTCAAGGACATCATCAGCTTGGCGTCCAGATTCTCAATCATGTGGACGGCAATGGCCTCCGGCGTGGACGGCACGCGGGCGGCGCCGAATTCCGGCTCGCCATGATGGCTCAAAATAATGTGCTGCATCACGTCGATCAGCGCCTGGGGGATTGGTTCGCCAAACGTTTTTTCGGCTGCCTTGGCTTTTTGTTCGACCCACATGGCGGATTTCACCACGTGGCCGACCAATTGGCCGCCGTCGCTGTAGCCGAACGAGCCGTTGTAGGTCAGTTCCCAGGTTTTGGCGATGTCGTGCAGCAGCACACCGGCCAGCACCACGTCGCGGTTCAGCAGCGGGTAGAACTTGCTGACGGCGTCGGCCACGTCCATGGAATTCAGCGTGTGTTCCAGCAGGCCGCCGATATAGGCGTGATGGAAACTCATCGCCGCCGGGGCCTTGGCGAAATTGTTCATCAGCTCTTCATCGTCCAGATAAGCCTGCACCAGGGCATTGAGCGGTTTATATTTGATGGTGGCGCACAGCTCAAACAGCCGCTTGCACATCTCGTCGATGTCTTTGGGCGTTTGCGGCAGCAGATCGGCAACGTCGTAAGTGCCTTCCTTGGCGGGCCAAAGCTGGTCGATCACCAATTGGAGATTGTTCTGGTAATTCTCGACTTTGCCGCGCACGCGGACGAAGCCGCCATCAGGGATGGCGTTGAACATTTCGCGGGTGGCATTCCACATGCGCGCGGTGACGTGCGCGGTTTTATCCGAGCAATAGGCCTTGATGAAATGCTTGCCGCTGGTGGTGGTGGAAAGCTGTTTGTTGGTGAGGACGTAAACGTCTTCCACCATATCGCCGGGGGCACAGTCGCGTAGAAACAGTCGCCGCATGTATAAAACCATTGACCGGGAAAATCCGGTGTTCCATCGGCGTTGGGTCCATTACCCAACGCCACACCCAGTTATCCAACGGGGAGTGTTATACTCCATTATCGCCGACACACCAGCGAAAAGTAAATGGGAACATTGCCAATTGTCGATTGCCGATTGCCGAATGGGTTCAATGCCAAACGCCAAATGCCGAATGCCAAATCGCTGGAATGACGGGGAAACTCACGTTTTGCGTGTTCAATTTGGCATTTGGCATTCGGCAATTGGCATTGCATTAAGATGGTGTTAAATCTGCCTGCGCACCCTGCCAGCAGCGTAGCACGGCGGCGGCGGTCAGGGCCGCGGTTTCGATCCGCAAAATCGTGTCGGTTAATTGGACCGGGGGAATATCCGCGGCGCGGAATAGTTCGATTTCCTCCTCCGTCCACCCACCTTCCGGGCCGATCAAGACCAGCAGATCGCTGCGGGCGGAGATCGGCTTGAGCGCATCAAATATCGGCAAGGATTCCCGCGGCGATAAATACCAAGTGATCGGTGACCGATTGGCCAAAAGATCAGCCGGCGTGATCAGTTCCCCGATGCTCATGGCGCTGGTCCGCCCGGATTGTTTGGCGGCTTCCACCGCCAGGCGCTGCCAACGGGCGAATTTGTTTTTGCCTTCCGGCAAGACCACGCCTCTCTGGCAATGCAGGGGAAGCCATTCATCCACGCCGATTTCGCTGAGCTTTTCCGCCAGCCAATCGGCCCGGTTGGATTTGGGCACGGCACTGGCGATGCGCAACCGGCCGACGGATTTTTCCGCGGCAGCAATCGCGGCAATGCGCACCGTAACCCCGGCGGCATCGCATTGCACAATGGCCGCGTTGGCGCGGTTGCCGGCGTTATCGAAAACGTCGATCTTCTCACCGGCTTGCAATCGCAGCACATCGCGCAGGTGATGCGCCTGGCTGGCGGGAAGCGCAAGATCACCGAGGGCAAGCTGGGGAACAAAGGCGCGACGCATGAGGTGATTATGGATAACGGCGACAACTGAGCAAGGCAATCGGGTACACTATTTCCCGGCTATGACTCACCTCTTCAATTGGCACTGGTGGATCGACAGTAACGCCGGCTTAACCGCCCGCGTGGCCGTGGGCGTTGCCATTCTGGCAACGCTGGCCGTGGTCGATATTTATCGGCATGGCAAAGCGGCGCAGCGCTGGTGCGAATATGACTTCTTGGCCGCCACCTGTTTGGTGGCCATGTTGTACGGGGCGATCAACGACCAGATTACCAGCCGGATCAGTTGGGAATATTTCTTCTACGGCAAGGAACTCTACAAGGTTATGGGCGATGCGGTTCCGCCCGATGCCGGCCAACTGCATTGGGAAGCGGCCAAGGTGGGGATGAAGGCATCCTGGTCGGCCGGATTGATTCTGGGCGTGGCGATGCTGCTCGCCAACAACCCGCGCAAGAGCCGCACGAGGTTGCGCAACCGCCAACTTTTGCTGATGCTGCCGCTGATTCTCGTGGTCGTGATCATCTGCGCCGCCATTTTCGGCATCGTCGGCTATTGTGGCGGGTTGAATTGGATCAGCCCTGATTTTACCGAGCTATGGCAAACCAATCTGTGGTCGCCGCGGCGGTTTATGTGTACTTGGGGCATCCATCTTGGCGGATACGTCGGCGGTGTGCTGGGCACGGCGCTGGTGGTTTGGCGAATTGTGCGGCGGCGGCGTAAAATAAGTCCATGAGCAAAACCGAAATCCTCGCCGAGCTGCCCAAACTCAAGGCGGAAGAGCGGACCCAGGTCTTGCAACGCTTATGCGAACTTCAGGACGATGATTTGTTGCATGGCGTTGGGCCGTCGGCGGCAGAAAAGAAAATCCTCGATCAAGCCCTGGCCGAGTTTGAGCGCGACGGTGACCCCGGATTGCCGTGGCGGCAAGTGTTGCGTGATATTCGAGCCAACGGTACACGGTGACCTTTCGCGTTTCCATCCGCGCTGCTGCCAACGCCGACCTTCGCCAGGCTCGGATGTGGTACGAGCGCCAGCGCGACCGTTTGGGCGACGAATTCCTTCTGGCCGTAGCCGATGCGATGATTGCTTTGGAAGAGTCGCCGCAACGTTGTCCGGTCTATTACCGCGGCTTCCGACGTCTGATGACCGAGCGCTTCCCTTATAAAATCTTCTATCGCATCGAAGGCGATGCAGTCACGGTTTTCCGCATTCTTCACGCCGCACGTGACCACACGCGCGAGTTGTAAGCCCGTTGCGTCGCTTGTTTAGCCGCGACGCGGCACAAGACACGCTCCGCTGCGCGAGGGAGTACCGTCTCTCCGCGTTGCGGCTAACCAAGGCTTGTACCCACGCCCCCGATGCGGTAGCTTTCCCACACCCATACAAAAGGATTCATCCATGGCTGATACCGTTAATCTTCCCGTTCGCGTGGCCCTGATCGGTTGCGGCGGCATCTCGCACGCCCACGGGCAAGGATATCTTAAATATAACGATCAAATCCGCTGCACCGCCCTGGTCGATATCAACGCGGACAATATGAAAAAACGCGGCGAGCAACTCGGCGGCAACCCAAAACTGTTCAGCGATTGGAAAGTCATGTTCCGCGAGATGGGCGATGGCATCGATGCCGTCGATATCTGCCTGCCGCACCATCTTCATGCCCCGGCCATTCTGGATGCGGCGGCGGCGGGGAAACATATCCTGTGCGAAAAGCCCATGTGTACCAATCTGGCCGATGCCGACCGCATCGCCGCGGCGGTGAAGTCGGCGGGGGTGACGTATATGTCAGCCCATAACCAACTGTTTATGCCGGTGGTGCGCGAGGCCCGCAAGCTGATTGACGATGGGGCGATCGGAGCGGTACGTTGGCTGCGCAGCCAGGATTGCTTCCTGGCCGGTGGCGGCTCGGCCAACGCCTTCGCCGGTTCCTGGCGGGCCAAACTGGCCACCCAGGGCGGCGGCGAATTGATCGACACCGGTTACCATCCCAGCTATCGCCTGCTGCATTTGGCCGGCAGTCCGGTGGCCGAGGTGCGCGGCACCATGAGCCGGTTTGTCCAGACCATCGAAGGCGAAGATGCCGCCAGTGTGCAGGTGCGTTTCCAAAATGGCATCATGGGCGAGGTGCTGACCAGTTGGGCGTTCGATCTTCCTTACGGCACGCACCACATACACATCGTCGGCGAAAAGGGCCAACTCTTCGGTTCCGACAACACCCTCTATTGCCTGCCGCGCGGCTACAGCGAACCGGCCAAGCGCGTCTTCCCCGGCGTGAACACCTTTGAAGCGGAGATCGCCCACTTTGCCGAATGTCTGCATGAAGGCAAGCGGCCGATGCACTCGGTGGCCGAAGGCCGGGCGGTGCTGGAAGTGATTTTGGCCGCGGCCAAATCCGCCGACGGCTGGCAGGCGACGGCACCGTTGAAGGCCAAGTAGGGCGGTCATCAGCCCACCGGGCTTTGAACAGTTTGCACAGATTTTGACTTTGGCCGTGTTGAGCATTTTTAGGCAAACACATAAGCCTTGGTCATTACGAATGTTACCGCCGTTATTGCTAAGGCTTGTTTACGCAATACTTTGAGCGCGCCAAAGAATCGGCTTGCCGAAGTAATCCAGCGGACGAAGCATCCGGTTGGGTGAAGGCAAGCGCGTGGCGCAGTTTGTCCAGGGGCTGCCGGAAGGGCGGCTGGAACGGACGATTAACCGCAAACAGACCAAAGCGGTGCCCTAACAACAATCGCACCGCCGATCGCTAACTTAAAACTTCACATCGCGTATCCCGCCGCCCTGGGTTTCCAGCCATTGGCCCAGCATGGCGATATAGCTGGTTTTAATACACGGAGGATTTTCCATCCCCAGCGTGTGCAGCACATTTTGCACGGCGGATTCGGAGGGGCCTTCGACCTCGACGAACGTGCCCAAGTGCGGCAGTTCGTCCAGTTCCACCAGACAACCTTGGAGCCGCCAGGATTCGCGGCGCTTTTCAAAGGAAAGGGTGCGGTGAAAGCCTAAGCCGGCCAGCAACGCCTCGGCGGCGGCGGCATCGGTGACCGTCAGTTCGATTTCCTCGCGTTTCTTGTAGAGGCCGGGCTGCTGCGGGCCTTTGAAAGTGATGACCATTTCGTCCTGGCCGCCGGGATCGGCCAAATAGTGATTGTGCCGCAGGCGCAGGCCTTTGTCGGCGTTGCGCAGGGCGGCGGCGGGGGTGTCGAAGAATATGTTGATCTCCAACCGGCGGGCGTGCAGCGTGCCGCCGGCACGGCGCAGGGCCTCGCGCACCGCTTCGTGGTTCGGGACTTTGATTTTGGCTTCAATCTCGGCGGGCATGATTAGCTCCGCGGAACAAGGCGGAAAGCGAAAAGCGAAGAGCGGAAACACATACATTTAGTTTCCGCTCTCCGCTCTTCCAATTTTCATTTCACTACAAAGTTCACCAGCTTCTTAGGCACGTAAAGCTCTTTCACCACCGTTTTGCCGTCTAGCCATGATTTTACACCGTCGGCGGCGCGGGCGGCAGAAAGGATCGTTTGCTCGGTGGCGTCGGCGGGAACGGTAATCTTGCCGCGCAGCTTGCCGTTGACTTGCACGGGAATCTCCATGGAACTGTCCACCAGCTTGGCCGGATCGAACTTGGGCCAAGGTTGCCGGGCCAGGCTTTGGTCGTGGCCCAGCGTTTGCCAGATTTCCTCGGCAAGGTGCGGGGCAAAGGGGGCCAGCAAAAGCGTAAACGCCTCGGCGGCGTAACGCGGCACCACATCCAGCTTGGCGATCTCGTTGTTTAACTTAATCAGTTCGGCAATGCCCGTGTTGAAGCGGAGATTCTCGATGTCTTCGCCGACCTTTTTGATGGTGCGGTGAAGCTGGCGGTCGAGCGCATCCAGCAGCACCGCATCATATTTAATGACCGCGGGGACCACGCCTTCGCCTTCCCCGCCGCCGATCAGGTTGCGATGCACGCTGGCCAGGAAGCGCGACATGCCGACGATATCGCGCGTGTTCCAAGGCTTCTGGGCCTCCAACGGGCCGAGATACATTTCATAGAGCCGGAAGGTGTCGGCACCGTAATCGCGCACGATATCGTCCGGATTGACTACGTTGCCGCGGCTCTTGCTCATCTTGAAACTGCGGGCATCCACGCGGATGTTGGGCTGGCCCTTGAGCGCGTAACCTTCGCCGCTCTTTTCCACGGCGTCTTCATCCACGCGCTGGCCAAAAACCTTTTGGCCGGTCTTTTTGTGCGTGGCGGTCATTTTCGCGCCGGTGTCGGTGGCTTCTTCGCCGATGTCGGTCAATTCGCCGGCACTGACGAAATTGCCGGCGGCATCTTTGAAAGCGTGGAATTCGGTTTCGCCCAGAATCAGACCCTGATTCACCAGCCGTTGGAACGGCTCAGGCGTGGAAACATGGCCCAGATCAAACAGCACCTTGTGCCAAAAACGCGCATACAGCAAATGCAGCACCGCGTGTTCCACACCGCCGACGTACAAATCCACCGGCATCCAATATTTTTCCTTGGCGGGATCGACAAACCGCGTGACATTGCTGGGATCGATATAACGCAGGTAATACCAGCAGCTACCGGCCCATTGCGGCATCACATTGGTTTCGCGCGTCGCCGGCTTGCCGTCCACATGCACGTGTACCCAATCCTTGGCTTTATGCAACGGCGGCTCCGGGGTGCCGGTCGGTTTGAAATCCTCCATTTCCGGCAAGGTCAACGGAAGCTGATCTTCCGGCAGCGGATACGGATCGCCCGCGGCATCCAGCACGATGGGAAACGGTTCGCCCCAATAGCGCTGCCGGCTGAAAAGCCAATCGCGCAGCTTGAATTTCACGGTCGCATGGCCGATGTCCTCGCCTTCCAAAACTTCCAAGATACGTTGTTTGGCATGCGGCGTGGGCAGACCGTCAATGGTCAGGCTGTTGATGGCGATGCCATCGCCTTCGTAAGCGCGGTCGGCCGGCGCATTGGCGCTGGCCGGCGGCCGCACCACCGGCACGATGGGCAGATGGAACTTGGTGGCGAAATCGTGATCGCGCTGATCGTGCGCCGGCACCGCCATGATCGCGCCGGTGCCGTAGCCGGTCAAAACGTAATCGGCAATCCAGATGGGGATGCGCTGATCGGTCAGGGGATGAATGGCAAACGCCCCGGTAAACACGCCGGTTTTTTCCTTGGTTTCGGCCATGCGTTCGCGATCGCTCTTGGCGACCACGGCGGCGCAATAGGCCTGCACCTGCGCCTTCTGCTGCGAATTGGTGATGCGTTCCACCAGCGCATGCTCGGGTGCCAAAACCAAATAGGTGGCTCCGTACAGCGTATCCGGCCGGGTGGTGAAAACGGTGATTACCAATTCGGCATCATCCTCGGTTGATGGGGGAACGCTGGCGCCATCAACTTCAAAAGCCACTTCCGCGCCCACGCTCTTGCCGATCCAATTCCGCTGCATTTCTTTCAGGGATTCCGGCCAATCCAAATTATCCAGATCGGTCAGCAGGCGGTCGGCATAGGTGGTGATGCGCAGCATCCACTGCCGCATCGGCTGCTTGACCACGGGGAAGCCGCCCACTTCGCTTTTGCCATCAATGACTTCTTCATTGGCCAGAACCGTGCCTAGCGCCGGGCACCAGTTGACGGGAATCTCATCCATGTACGCCAGCCGATGGCTGTCGATCACTTCGCGTTGCTCGTCGGCGGGAAGGTCGGCCCAATCGCGTTCGATGGCCATCACGCCGGTCACGGCGTTCATGCCGTCCGGCGTGGGATTGGCGAGAATGCTGCCATCCAGCCCAACCACGATATTCCCATTTTGCAACTCGTTGAGCAGATGCTTAATCGGCATCGCCTTCTGCCGGATGGGATCAAAATAGCTGTTGAAGAGCTGCAAGAAGATCCACTGCGTCCAGCGGTAATATGAAGGATCGGTGGTATCCACTTCGCGTTCCCAATCGTAGCTGAGTCCCAGCATCTGAATTTGCCGGCGGAAATTCTTGATGTTCTGCTCGGTGGTGATGCGCGGGTGGATGCCCTGCTTGATGGCGAACTGCTCGGCCGGCAGGCCAAAGGCATCCCAGCCCATCGGGTGCAGCACGTTGTAGCCCTTCATGCGCAGGTGCCGCGAAACGATATCGGTGGCGGTGTAGCCTTCGGGATGCCCCACGTGTAACCCCGCGCCGCTGGGATAGGGGAACATATCCAGGATGTAGGCCTTGGGCATGTTCCCGGCTTGGGCCGGATCCAGCGCGCGGAAGGAAGCGTTCTCCAGCCAGTGCTGCTGCCATTTCTTTTCGATCACGGTGAAGTTGTAAGCCATGGTTAACATTCTAGCGGCAGCAAGCGTTCTGGCGTAGTGCTTGCGCGCATTCGTCAGGCGGAGGCACTTAAGTGGGGCGGCCGGAAGCGGTCAGCCAAAGCAGAACTTGGGTGGTCATGGCGTTCAACGCGACCACCGTCAGCAACACGAACGCCGCGTTACACAGGAACGGCTTGGAAAAGCGTGAACCCATCCGCAACCCCAGCAACGATCCCAGCAGCACCACCGGTGTCAGCGCGGCCCCGAAAATCATCCCGCGCGTTACCAGACTGCCGAATGAACCGTAAAGTTGGGCCAGTTGCACCGGCACCAGCACCATGAAGGACGCAAAGAGAAACGCGCGGGTTTTATCGGCGCTCCAATCATGGGCCATGACCCACTGCACCAGCGGCGGGCCGCCCATGGCGCAAAGCCCGGTGGTGAAACCGCTGCCGGCAAACGCCGCCAGGTTCCACAGCGGATGCAGTTTGGCGCGTGGGCGGGGCCGCCAGCAGATTTGCAGCACGATCAAGAGCAGCACCACCAGGCCAACCCAGAATTTGATTTGCGCGATCGGGTGACTGACCAATGAGCGCAATAACCAGATTCCCAGCGTCATCGCCGCGACGCGCACGACAAAGGACATGCCGATCATTTTCCAGGGAACGCAATGGCGGAGATGATGCACGCCGCTGGCCGCCTGCACTGCGGTGCAGACCGCCGACATGGCCAGCACCGCCGGCACCGGCAGACCGATGGAAATCAGCAGCGGCACACACAGCAAGCCAAAACCAAAGCCCACCGTTCCCTGGAGCAGTCCGCCCAAGAAGCTGATCAACGCCGCCAAAGCGACTGTATGTGCATCCATGGTGACCTATAACTCACGTCGGTAAAAAGCTGGTGATGCGATAATCATAGCCGCCCATCGCCAGCAGCAGGTTGATCACCAGCCAGATGCCCACCGCGGTGCATTCGCCCAGGATCAAACCGATAAACAGCGGCCGGGCGGCCATATACATCCGCGTGCCGCCGAAACGCAACACCAGCACCTTGGCCAGCCAGCCCAGGAAAATGCTGATCGACGCCTGCTGCACGTAATAGGTTTGGCTGGCGACGTACCCGACCGGCAGCAGCGGCCAGGCGGCATAGCGCATGCTCAACGTCTGCAAAAGGACGGTGATCGCCGCGCCGGCCAGCATGTGTTGCCAGGGATTGAAAGTGCCGCGGCTGTCCCAACTTCCCTTGCTCACCATGTCCATGGGCTTGACCACGTTGTTGGCGGGTTGGTTATTCTGGGCATCCAACGCCCAGGAGTTGATCATGGTGTGCGCGGTCTGCGGGCTGATCGGTTGCGAATAATGGTAATAACATTCCAGCGAGGAAATGATGCCGACGAAACATCCCAGCAGCAACGCCCACGCCATTGCTGTCAGCAACCGGCGCTGGCGCTGCGCGCTGGGGTTGGAAGCATCGGCGACCCACAGGGCGTGCAGGGAAAAGCAAAACACGCTTTCGCGTGCCTGGTACGGTCCGTTGCCATCGACCAATCCGGCGAAATAAATATCGCGCGGGAAAAACCAGTGGATCGGCAGGGCACGATAGATTTGCGCCGTCGTCACCATCGAGCGGTAATAGGGCAGGCCGGTTTCGGCGGCGATACGCGTGGTGATGGCGTGGCCCAGCAGCAGCACGTAAACAATCGCCATCGCCAGCAGCAGGTGGACGCCCATCACGCTGAGCCAGGTCAGCATGATGGCGATGCCGACGATAATCACGATCATCGCGGTGCGCTGGAGGCGAAGTTTGGGATCAGGCTTGAAAATGGATTTGGCGACGGCGGCGAAATAATGCCGGCCAATCCAGATCGCGCTCAGGATATAGACGCTGCCGGCACCAAGGTGTTGTTCTTCAGCCCCGCGATCCATCACCGGGCTTTGATAAGTGCGGGCGATGAGCAGGAGTGCTTGCTGGAACAAAAACGCAAACCACAGGCTGAAACCCATCTTGGCCTGGATGAAAAAAGCCATGCCGAGAAAAATGAAGAAGATGCGGTTGTTTTTGATATAGCCGGAGAGCCACACCCACGGCTGGTTGCCCATTTCATTGGTCAAATTCCATTTGATGGGAATGACCGGCACGGTCGCGGGGAAGTAGGCCGCCAGGGCGGTCAGGCTGTGGAGGAATACCACGGTCAGCAAACCGGCCCAAAACAGCCGGCTGCCGATGATTTGGTTGAGCGCTTTGCCCGGCGCGGGTGATTCGATCAGTGCCAGTTCCACTTGGGCGATGGGGAATAACAGGCGTTCATTTTTGGCCCATTGCGGCAGCACCAACACCGCCAGGGATATCAGCGTGGCAAACGAAGCGACAAAAAAGATGCCCCAGCCCAGCAGCGGCCGCACCCAGGCGGCAAATGGCACGCCAGCGCCGGAACCCGGCGGAATGCGATCGTAAAAATGGTCCACAATCGGATTGCGCGGCCCATGGACCGGATCGCCGGCGGCGAACATCCATCCGGGCAATTTCAGGCTGGTAAACGTATGCCACCAGCGGGCATCGGTTTGGCCGAGGCGGAATTGCCAAACCATCGAAGGGATCAGCGTGCGCAAAAGCCCTTGCGAGGGGATGGCGCAAGCGGCCAACATCATCGCCAGGATGACGGTTAATTCGCCGCGCGATAGCGCCCGTTTGGGCGCCCGGCGGTACAGCGCCCCGTTGACCACTGCCACCAGCACCAGCATGAACAGCATCAGCGCCGGCGGCAGAAAGCAGCCGATCATAAATGTGTTTTCCACCACGTAGTCGTTGAAGGGCACCAGCCCGCAAAGGCCGGCGACGCCGATCGAGCCGATGATGACGCTGCGGGCGGTAAACCAGCGTGCGGTGGTGTCGTCGGCAAGAAGATCAGAACGTGTCAAGGTTGATTCCCATGGCCTCAGCCAGCAACTCGGCAAAGTGCTTGACGCGGATTTCGATCCCGCGGCGATGGCACATGCCGGAAATGTTCATGCTGCACCCGGCATCGTTGCAAATCAGCGTTTGGGCTTTAGTGGCGGCGATACAGTTCACCTTATCTTCGACAATCGCGCCGCTGATCGCCGGATATTTCACCGCGAAGGTGCCGCCAAAGCCGCAGCATTGGTCCATGCGCTCCAGCGGGATGTAATCGACGTTACCGATTTGCCGCAGCAATTTCACCGGTTGGTCCGTTATGCCCAGGCTGCGTAAATGACAGGTGTAGTGATAGGTGACCGATTGCTTGCTGGGCAGGCTAAAGCGGGTGAGATCGACTTTCAGCACCTTGTCCAGAAACTCCACGAATTCGTAAGTGTTATGCACCAGATGGTGCAGGCCATGTTCCCAGGCGTGATCGCCTTCGAGCAACTCGGGGAAATGCTGACGCACCATGGCACAGCACGAGCCGCTGGGCGTGACGATGTACTGGTAATTCTCGAAAATTTCGATCATGCGTTTGGCCAGCGGGCGGGCTTCGTCGAGGAAGCCGTTATTGAAGAACGGCTGGCCGCAGCAGGTTTGCGCGGCGGGGAACAACACGTTGCAGCCGAAATGCTGGAGGATTGTGGTGATCGCCACGCCAACGCGCGGATAAAACTGATCGGTCAAGCAGGTGACAAACAGTGCCACCTGGGGTTGCTGGCTGGATTGCGTGTGTTGCATGTCGGCAGCAGTGTATTTGGCGGCGGGGGAAAAACAAAGGAGCAACTCGGCATGTACATGCGGGGCAACCTTGGGATCGCAGCCCGGGGAAAAAAAGAGGCCCCGCAAGTAAACTTGCAGGGCCTTCATCGTCAGTCAACCGGAAGGAGTTGACTATTTGCTCAATAATTTGCGGGCTTTGTTGACGCCGACCAAACCGGCCAAGCTCAGGACGCTCAAAAGTACGGTCGGTTCCGGGACAATCGGACCACCGATACCACCCATCGAGATCGGGCCGCCGCCAATCATCGGTTGTTGCCACGCCTGATTCTGTACGTTGGATTCCAAACCAACCACTCCCACGGGGCTGGTTGGGCTCAGGGCATAACCAAGGTCGGTCACCGCTTCGCTGCCCCACGTGGAAGTCGCATCCCATTTGACCGTTCCAGTCGTGGAACTAGCCCAATTGGAATTCGTGCTGCTGTAATCATAGATGATCTTCCAGATGGCCACTTGAACGGCGGCCGCCTGGTCATTGGTGCCGGCCGGTGCGCTACCGATCACGTCTTCGATCATGCCGGCCTCGGTCGTTGGCGCAGCCGTGGTGCTGATATCGGGAACTTGGTTCAAGGGCACAATGTCATAGGTGACCGTCGAGTATTGGTAGACGTCTGTATACAACTGTGTGCAGTAGGTCGAGAACGTGCCACCACCGGATTCATCCCAGACGAGCTGGCCAGCCCAATCGCTGCTGCCGCTGACGGTCACGTACTCGCCCGGATTAACGGTTTCCAGCGTACCCGTGAGCGAATCTGCCTTGGCCAAGGAGCCAGACATCACAAACGCACCAACCAAGCACCCGACTATTTTCCACTTCATGAATCTCATCTCACACCAATCCTTTCAGTTTCCGAACATCCACATGAATGTCCGATCAATCATGCTCACACGCTTTGGGCAGGCTTTCGCCTGCACCGCCGCATATCGCTTTACCCTTAGGAACGGGGCAATGCGAACGCTAAATATAGGTAGTGGCGATACCAGAGTCAAGGAGAATTTTCATATTTTATTAGATTTCCGGATTTATTTTTAGATGAAACAATGCGACACATGGATACCTATTTACGACAGACAAGCCGTATTTTAGCTCATTAACGCGGTATTTGTCTGTTCTGGACAGCTATTTTAACCAGCATGCATCGATAGACATCACCGGTAGTGGCACTAAAACCACGCTAATAATGTTAACTTGGGCAAAATACACCTTCCCACGTCTTGGGCCTGGGAACGGCCGCACGGGGAAATCGCCACTAAAAGTCTGGTAGGCTTACACCAATTTCGCAAACGTTTCATTCCGTTCGGTGTCGGATATACTTGATAACCGTATTAAAGAGGAAACCATGCGCCCCCATATTCAATCCCTTGTCGTCACCGCGCTGCTATTGGCCGGATTCCAGTTCGCCGCGGCCCAACAACTGCCGCTGCCGGACGCTTTGCAGGACAACACCCCCGCGGCCGTTCCGGCACCGGAATGGCCGCTGCAATTTTCCACGCCTAGCGGGCAGGTTACCGTTTTCCAACCGCAGCCGCAGGAGTTTGCCGCCGACCTGCTCAAATCGCAGGCGGCGGTCACGTTGGATAACGGCGGCAATCAGCCGATCAACGGCGGTGTCTGGCTGCAAAGCCACACGCAAATCGATTCCGTCGCCCATAGCGTGCAACCGACGGATGTGGCGGTCACCCACTTGGAACTGCCGGGTGTGGATCAAGTTAGTTTGCCGCAACTGTCATTGGCAATTCAAAATGCGGTAGCTTCGCGGGCCATGGCGTTGCCGTTGGACCAGGTGATGCAGGCGGTGCAGGCGTACCGGATGCAGCAGGCGCTGGCGGCGGATTTGCCGCACGATCCACCGGTGATCGTGTTCAAAGAGCATCCCACCATTAAGGTGCAATACGACGGCGAGCCGCGTTTTGTCATCGACGCGCCGGGCCTGCCGCCGCGCTGTGTTAACACGCCCTTTTTCGTGGCCCAGGATCCGTTCAGCCAAGCCTATTTCTTGAAAGGGGCGGGCATGTGGTTTAGCGCCCCCAGCGCCTTGGGGCCGTTCCAAGCCGCACCGCAAGCGCCGGCGGCAGTCGTACAACTGGCGATCAATAACGACTACAAAGATCCGCAGCAGCCCATGCCGGGTTTGGCAGCGATCAATATCGAAATCATCACCGCCACCCAGCCGACGGAAGTAATCTGGACTGATGGCCGGCCGCAGCTTCTGCCCATCGCCGGCACCAATCTGACGTACGTGTCGGACACCAGTTCGGACCTGTTTTACAGCAACGACACACGGCAGTTATACGTGCTGATTGCCGGACGCTGGTTCACCGCGCCCCATCGCAATGGGCCGTGGACCTATCTGCCCGCAGCCAATCTGCCCGATGATTTCCGGCGGATTCCACCCAATTCGGAAAAGTCCGCGGTGCTGGCGTGCGTGCCGGGCACCTTGGTGGCCAGCCAGGCGGTTTATGCCAGTTGCGTTCCGGAGTTGGCCCAAGTCGATCGCAGTCAATTTGAGCAGCCGGCAGTGGAATACGATGGCAATCCGCAATTTCAACCTATTCCCGGCGTGGAAGGCTGTACCTATGCGGTCAACACCCCGGTGCCGGTGGTCTGCGTCGGCCCCAACTATTACTGCTGCAACAACGCGGTGTGGTACGTTTCGCCAGCGCCGTTTGGGCCATGGGCTTTGTGCGAAGCGGTCCCGGGTGAGATTTATCGCATCCCGCCGGCGTGCCCGATCTATCCGTGCCGCTTTGTCCGCATTTACGGTTTCGGCCCGCGGTCAATCTATTATGGATACGAACCGGGCTACGTCGGCTGCTATACCTACGGCGGCGTGGTGGTCTACGGCACCGGCTATCGCTACGAACCATGGTTCGGCCATCGCTATTATGCCCGCCCGGCAACCTGGGGCTGGGAAGCCCGCTACGACGTGTTTAACCGTCACTGGGGTTTTGAATTTGCCATTGCCACCGGCGACGGCGGGGTGTGGATCGGCGACGGTCCGCACGCCTGGGGACGATTCAATCCCTGGTTTGGCTATGGCGGTTTCCGCCATATCGAACGCGGCGAAGACATTGTTCTGGGCGGCCGATTTCATCATGATTTCGTGTTGCGCGTTTATGGCGGACATCTGCCCCCGGTGCGCGAAGAACCGCTGCGGGTTGATGTCTATAACCATCGTCCCGACCTGCGCCCCGTAGCCGTGGTGCGCCTGGATGTTCGTGTCGGCCTCGATGGCCACCGTCTGCCGGATCGCCCCGAGGTTCGTCCCGGCGGCCGCCCCGGTGAGCTTTTCGTTGACCCCAACGGCAAAGTTTTCCGCAGCAACGATAAAGGCGGCTGGGAACAGCGCGATGAACGCGGCTGGCAACCCGCCAAAGAACCACCGCGCATAGAACCACACGTCGTTCCGGCCGCCCCGCATGAAGATCGCGCGGTTCCCCCGGAACCACGTCAACCGGCACCTGCGGAACGTCACGATGTGCCGGCACCAGCCTACCGCGAACCTGCACCGGTGGAACATCACGAAACGCCCGCACCGGCACCCGTGGAGCATCACCAAACGCCGGCACCAGCCCCCGTGGCAGCCCCGGCGGAACACCATCAAGCTCCCGCCCCGACACCAGCCCCGGCCCCGGTAGAACATCACGAAGCGCCGGCCCCGGAACCCGCGCCAGCACCGGTGGAACACCATCAAGCTCCCGCCCCGGCACCAGCCCCGGCCCCGACGGAACATCACGAAACGCCGGCCCCGGTACCCGCGCCAGCACCGGCGGAACACCATCAAGCTCCCGCCCCGGCACCAGCCCCGGCCCCGACGGAACATCACGAAACGCCGGCCCCGGCACCCGCGCCAGCCCCGGCGGAACACCATCAAGCTCCCGCCCCGACACCAGCCCCGGCCCCGGCGGAACATCACGAAACGCCGGCCCCGGCACCCGCGCCAGCACCGGCGGAACACCATCAAGCTCCCGCCCCGGCACCAGCCCCGGCCCCGGCGGAACATCACGAAACACCGCCGCCGGCAAAGGCACCGGACCCAAAAGACCAGCAAGACCAGCAGAATCAGCAGCAGAATGGCCAACAGGGGCAACAAGGCCAGCAGCCAAATGGGCCGCGCCGTTAAGATTGGCCTGCTGCTTGGCATCCCGGGTCGTGGCGATTGGGACTGGCCCGCTGTGTGTTTTCCGTGTGCCTTTTCCCACGGCTTGACTTAGTGGAGGCGGCGACCACTTTCCCCATTTTTCCCGGGAATTACGGGGAGAGTGTGGCCGGGGGGGGGCTTGCCAAAACGATTGACGGCAAATGGCGCAGTTCAGCAAAGCCTTGCGTAACCTTCACACGTTGGCACGGTGATACCAACAGGATCCCTCTAATATAGGTCCGGGAGCGGCAAGTTTTGCGGGTTTTCGCCCGTGCGGGAGTCGGCGTGAGTTGGCGTAAGTATTGATGGTTGCGGGGGATACGATGGACAAAATATTTTTTATTTTTTCAAAAGACGAATTGTTGCCGTGCTCGACGTGGCCAGAAAGGAGACATTACGCAAAGCGAGCGATTACCGCGGCGTATAAACCGTTTTCCGCTTACACCCGCGCCGGTTTCTCCCAAGCACCGCTGCTGGCCGATTTCATGCACGCGGCCATGATGCCCTGCACTTCCACGCCGCGGAGTAAATCCGGCGTGGCGGGCGCGCCGCTGCGGATGGCGGCGAGCAGCCGCTGCTGTACGTTGGGCACGGGGGCCAGGCCTTCATAGGTGGTCCAGGCATTGCGATGGCGATCGTTGCCGAGGCAGGTTCGCAAGCGTTCGCCGGAGATGCCCAAGTCCAAGGAGATCGCGCCCAAGGTGCCGTGGACATCCAGACGTTCGGAGTTACCGACGCCGGTACACCAGCGGCTGGTGTGCAGTGACGCCAAGGCGCCGTTGGTCATATCCAGGTCGATCAAAGCGGTGTCGTTGGCGTCCAGGGCGTGACCGGCATGTTTGGTGACCATCTTGCCGTTGGCGTCGGGCTTGGGATAGGTGCGCAGCGTGCAGCGCAAGGCACGCACACTGCCGGCAATGGCGGTGGTGTAATCCAGCAGGTGGACGCCCAAATCGGCCAAGACACCGCCGGAACCCATGTCGGTGCAGAGCCGCCAGAGCAGCCAGGCGTCGGTCCAGGCACCGAAATGCCGGCTGGCAAGCCAGGCTTGGAGATAACTGCCATGCACATGGCGGATTTCACCAAGCTGGCCACTGCCGACGATTTCCATGGCGCGTTGAATGGCGGGGGTGTTGCGTTTGGAAAAGTTAACCGCATGGTGCTGGCCGCGTTTGCCGGCCCGCCGGGCGGCGGTGGCAACTTTTTTCGCTTCTTCCATGGTGACGGTCAATGACTTCTCGCATAACACGTGCTTGCCCGCCGCCAGTGCCGCCAGGGTAATCTCGGCGTGGGCCGCATCGGGGGTGACGATGGAAACCAGATCGCATTCGCCCAGCACGTCGTCCAGCGTGTCAACGGCATGGCTAAAATGGTGTCTGGCGGCGAAGGCTCTGGCCTTTTCGGGAATGATGTCCTGGCAGGCGGTCAGTTTCACGCCTGCGATAGCCGCGTAAGCCTGCGCGTGGGTGTTGGCCATAGTGCCGGTGCCGACGATGCCGATACGGATGGGTTGCTGCATGGTGTAAGCTCCTAGCCGGCGAAGCTATAGCGGCATCGCGCCGCGGTCAAGCGACGGTGCGGTGGACAGTGCAGAAGGCGCATTACTGTCTTTCGATCAGAATGATATCCGAGCTTTACGGCTCGGGCAGGTGCAGGGTGATACCGTCGTGGCGGAGCGATGCGCCGGTGAAATCGGCGGAGGATAAGCTGCCGTCTTCGCTGGTGAGCTTATAGTTCGCGTCGGCACGAAGACCTCGGAGAATAAAATGGTGCTCGGCTTCCGGCGTGGTTCCGCGGAAGGCGAAGACCGCTCCTTTGCCGGTGCTTTCATCCCAATACTCGATGGCATCCCAGCGCACACCGTCGGGGCGTTCGGAAAGATGGTACAGATCGGCCTGGCGAATCAGCGGCCGCAAGGCCGACTTGTATAAGGCGAATTGGCGTTTGGCGGCGGTGTGTTGTTCGGGAGTCCATTTGGAGGTGTCGGTCATGATCGTACACCAGCCCATCATGCCGCTGCGCAGCATGAACACAAAGTTGGCCAGCGTTTTGCCCGGATGGTTGGCAATATAACATTCGCAATAAGCCGGTGGCAGCAGGTAGGAGGCATCATAAAAAGCCCGCCGGTTGGACAGCGGATCGTAGGTATCGGTGATGCTGATATAATTGGCGCGGCGAATCACGCCGAAATCAACCATCCGCCCGCCATTGACGCAATCCTCCAGCAGCAAATCCGCGTGCTCGCGGCGCAGCGTGTCATAGATGCGGTAATAGGCCTGGGTTGCCTGGGCGGCGACATCGGTGCGCGAAGCGGTGTGCGGATGATCGGTGCGCCGGCAGGCATCCACGATCATGCGCTGGTCATGTTCCAGCATATCCAGCTTGTATTGTGTGATGATTCGCCGCAGGGAATCCAGACACCATTGCTCGGCGGCAGGATCGGCCAGGCACACGGTTTGGCCGGTGAAATCGGCCGGCTTCCAGGTGGCGGCAACGTCGCTGGGAAACCAATCTTTCATCTGCGGATCAAACACGCTCAGCGGCCGATCGGGGCCAGTTTGGTCGCGCTGATTGCCGCCTTGCGTCCAGCCGACCCATAGACCGAATTTGAGGCCTTTGGCGTGGGCATAATCGGCCACGGGCTCCAACCCGGTGGGGAATTTTTTGGCGTCGGGAAACCAATCGCCCACGCCGCGAAACCAGCCGGCATCCACGTGAAACATCTCCAGCCCCAGTTCCGCGGATTGATCGATCATGGTTCGGCTCAGGCGTTCATCCACCGCCATGCCGCTGCCCCAACTATTATTGGTCAGCAGCGGATAGTGCGGGTCGGTGACCGGCGGACAGACGGCGGACTTGAGCCATCGCCGCAGTTGATTACAGCCATCATCCACTTCGCCTTGGTAACAGCCGACAAACACGCTCGGCAGGCGCAGCGTTTGCCCCGGGGCCAATTCGGTAAGGTAATCCTTTTCCGCCGTCAGCCCCGCCTCGACATGCAACACCGCGCCGGCGAGCCGCGGCTGGCGAGTGATGGCGATGCGCACCCGGCCGCTGAACTCGATGCCGACATACCAGCCGCGCTTGGCCTGGGGATCGTGAATTGCCAGCCAGGGGATCATCTCCTGGCCTTTATCGGGAGCATAGGAAGTGGAGTCGAAGGTCTGCGTAAACCCTTCGCCCACGGGAGTAATATGTTCGCCAACCGCACCCGGCGTGCCCGCGCCTTTCTCGATCGTCCAGCATTCCAGGGCATGGCCATCAGGAGCAGCGATACTGTCAAACGCCAGGCTTGCCTGGAGTGGGAGTTGCACGGTTTGCGTGCCGTGATTGGTAATGCTCAGTTCGTGTTCAATGGGACCGGGACCGTTAACACACCGCCAAACGGAAGCAAGCTCCAGCTTGGGATCATCACAGGTGTAGACAAAGTAATGGCCAATTGCAGGATCGGGCAACTCGGAGGCGGTAACCTGACGCCATGGCAGTGGCACGGTTTGTTTACCGATGATCGCAAACGGCACGAAAGGCATGGCTGCCGGGTCGTCGGCGGCCCACTTTGCCTTGTCGTGTGAGTCACCCAAGGAAACGACTTTAATCCCGGTTTTCACACCGTCAACTTGAAGTTTGGTGTCGGCGGTCGCAACTATCGCCGCCGATACCAAAGTTGACGTAGCCAATAAAGACAAGCCGACAGCCATAACGTGCATCCTCATAGCGGGAATACCATAACCAGCCACCGATGGCTTAACAATCGGTGGTGACGCACCACAAGCAGACGCACTGAAGTGCGGCTGCGATAACTGCAAGGCTTGCTCTGGCTCACCCTCCCGCCAGCATTTTCCGCAGCACCGTTTGCAAGATGCCGCCGTTGCGGTAGTAGGCGATCTCCACCGGGGTATCGATGCGGCAGACCGTGACAAAATCCAGCGTTTTGCCATCGGGAGCGGTGTAACGCACTTTCACTTCCTGCTTAGGCTCCAAGTTGTCATCCACGGAAATCGCGAAGGTGCCTTCGCCGGTGATGCCTAACGAGGCGCGGGTTTGGCCGGGTTTGTAGACCAGCGGCAAGACGCCCATGCCGACCAGGTTGCTGCGGTGGATGCGCTCGAAACTTTCGGCCAGCACCGCCTTGACGCCCAGCAGGAACGCGCCCTTGGCGGCCCAGTCGCGGCTGGAGCCCATGCCGTAATCTTTGCCGGCTAAAACCAGCAGCGGCACCTTGTCGGCCTGGTATTTCATGCTGGCGTCGTAAATGCTCATTACCTCGCCGGTGGGCAGATATTTGGTGACCCCGCCTTCGGTGCCGGGGGCCAGCAGGTTGCGCAGGCGGATGTTGGCGAAGGTGCCGCGGGTCATCACGCGATCGTTGCCGCGGCGAGCGCCGTAGCTGTTGAAATCCAGCGGCTGCACGTGGTGCTCGATCAAATAATGTCCGGCCGGGCTGTCCTTCTTGATCGAGCCGGCGGGGGAAATGTGATCGGTGGTCACGCTGTCGCCGACCATTACCAGCACGCGGGCGTTCTTGATCGGCGCGATGGGCTTGGGTTCAGCCGACAGATTGGTGAAAAATGATGGTTCCTGAATGTAGGTGCTGTCGGCGTCGAAGTTATATAGCTCGCCGCCTTTAACCGGGATGTGATTCCAATCCTGGTTGCCATCGGCAACGTTGGCGTATTGGCGGTGGAACATCGCCGGGGACAGAGTCTTTTCTTCCAGGGCGGCAACTTCGGCCTGCGTCGGCCAAATGTCTCGCAGATACACCGGCTCGCCTTTGTCATTCTTGGCCAGCGGCTCGTCCATCAGGTTCACGTCCATGGTGCCGGCCAGGGCGTAGGCCACCACCAGCGGCGGGCTGGCCAGATAGTTGGCTTTGACATGCGGGTTGATGCGGCCTTCAAAATTGCGGTTGCCGGACAGCACCGATGCCACCACCAGGTCGCGGCTTTCCACGGCCTTGGCGATAGCTTCGGGCAAGGGGCCGCTGTTGCCGATGCAGGTGGTGCAGCCGTAGCCCACGGTGTTGAAGCCCAGCTTGTCCAGGAAGGGCGTGAGGCCGGCGGCATCGAGATATTCGGTGACCACGCGGCTGCCGGGCGCCAGTGAGGTTTTGACATACGGCGGCACGTGCAGGCCTTTTTCCACCGCTTTCTTGGCCAGCAATCCCGCCGCCAGCATCACGCTGGGATTGGAGGTGTTGGTGCAACTGGTGATGGCGGCGATGGTGATATCGCCGTGTGTGAGCTTCGCCCAGCGATCATTCCCCCACGTGCCGGACCAGCGATCCAAACGCGGCGCGGCCGCATCATCGGCGGCTTTTTTGAACGTATCCACCAGTGCCGTTCGGAACGATTGCTTGACGGCGCGCACTTCCACGCGGTCCTGCGGCCGGCGCGGCCCGGCCACGCTGGGCAGCACCGTGGCCAGGTCCAATTCCAGTGTTTGGCTGTATTTGATGGTATCGACATCTGTACGCCACAACCCCTGCTCTTTGCAATAGCGTTCCACCAGATCGACCAGATGCGGACCGCGGCCGCTCAGGCGCAGGTATTTCAGGGTTTGCTCATCCACGGGGAAAAAGCCCATGGTCGCGCCATATTCCGGAGCCATGTTGGCAATCGTGGCACGATCGGCCACGGTCATGCTGGCCAGGCCTTGGCCGTAAAATTCCACGAATTTTTCCACCACGTTATGGCGGCGCAAAATCTGCGTGATGGTCAGCACCAGATCGGTGGCGTTGCTGCCTTCGGGCAGTTGGCCGTAAAGCCGGAAACCCACCACCTGCGGCGTGACCATATAAATCGGCTGGCCCAACATGCAGGCCTCGGCTTCGATCCCGCCCACGCCCCAGCCCAGCACGCCCAGGCCATTGATCATGGTGGTATGGCTGTCGGTGCCGACCAGGCTGTCCGGAAACGCCACGCCATCGCGCACCTGTACCACCTTGGCCAGATATTCCAGGTTCACTTGATGGATGATGCCGGTCGCCGGCGGCACGACGCTGAAATTCTTGAACGCCTTTTGGCCCCACTTGAGGAATTCATAGCGTTCGCGGTTACGCTCAAATTCGATGCGCGAATTGTTCGCCAACGCCTGCGGGTTGCCATAATCATCCACCTGCACGCTATGGTCAATCACCAGATCGACCGGCACCAGCGGATTGATCCGCTGGGCATCGCCACCGGCGCGCTTCATCGCCGCGCGCATGGATGCCAGGTCCACCACGCAAGGCACACCAGTGAAATCCTGTAAAATGACCCGCGCCGGTTTGAAGGGCATTTCCACCGTTGGCAGGGCGGCGGCGTTCCAGTTGGCCAGCCGGTTCACATCCTCTTCGGTGACTTCAAAGTTGTCGGTGTTGCGCAGGCAGCTTTCCAGCAGCACTTTGATGGAATAGGGAAGCTGGTCGATAGGGCCGAGCTTCAGTTCCGCCAGCCGGTTCAGCCGGAAGATGCCGACGTTGCCGCCGGTGGTGGAAAGCGATGCTTCAGCGCCGAAAGGGTTCTTGGTCTTCATAGGGGCTTATTCTTATGCCGGATGAGAGGCGACGCAATGGCCAATTGCGTATTGGCCAAATATGTGGATTTGGTTAACTCTGGATTAGGTGGTTTTCAGGCCGGCGGCGTCTGGTATATTGGTCCAGCTATGACCATGGATAATCTACCGTATATCTGCGTCGGCTTCGGTGTGGTGGTGATCATCGTTTATGCGGTGATCAAAATCCAGCAGAAGAAGAAAGAGGCCGCCGCCGAAGAACTTGAGGCGAAGAAGTCGAAAAAGAAGCAGCGGATCGAGCTGTAACCGCGCCGTGCCGATCCACGTCAATGTGGCGAGGCCAGCTTTTCCACCACGGCAAACAGGGCCTGCGTGCCGTCTTTGCCGTGGCCGGAGGTTTGCGCAGTGGCGAAAAGATGATGCACCAGATGGGTGGCGGATAACGAGATTTTCGCGTTTTCCGCCGCTGCCAAGACCAGGTTCAAATCCTTCTGCTGCAAATTGACCATGAATCCGGGGCGGAAATCCCCGGCAATCATTTTCGGCCCCAGATTATTCAGTTGCCATGAACCCGCCGCTCCACCGCCGACAGCCGCCAAAGTCTTGGCCAAATCCAGGCCGTTTTTGTGGGCAAACACCAGCGCTTCACACACCGCCAGATTGGTCACGCTCACCAATATTTGATTGACCAGTTTGGTAAGCTGCCCGGTGCCGCTTGGCCCGCAATGGGTGACGGTCGATCCCAGGTTTTGCAAAAGCGGCTGCACGCTGGCAAAGGCTGCCGCATCGCCGCCCACCATGATTGAAAGCGTGCCATTCTTGGCCCCGACATCCCCGCCGGAAACAGGAGCGTCCAGCAGCATCGCCCCCTTGACCGCCAGCGCCGCGGCCATTTCCCTGGTCGCCGCCGGCGAAATCGTGGAATGATCGATCACGATCATCCCCGGCCGCGCCGCCGCCAGCACACCATTTGGCCCGCAAATCACCTGCTGCACATCCGGCGTATCGGTGACGCAAATGAACACGAAATCGGCATCCTTAGCCGCCAGCGCCGGCGTGTCGGTCCATTTGGCCCCGCGCGCCACCAGCTTGTCCGCCTTGGATTTGGTGCGATTGTGGACCGCCAGTTGGCCGTTGGCCGCCAACAGCCGACTGGCCATTGATGATCCCATGATGCCAAGTCCGATGAATGCACAGCGTGTTGCCATGGTGGAAGTTTATGCGGGGAAGGGGCGATTGGAAAATCCGCCGTGCGATTGCTGTAGCCCCGCATGTACATGCGGGGCTTCCTAATTACGCATGTGTTGGACGAATTTCCCAGCCCAACGGCGGCACGTCGCTCACTTGCTGCCTGGGTTGGCACGGTTTCGCCATACAATACCGAATGCAGTATCATTGCAGGCTGTCCGCATATGGAGTCGCGAATGGGATCCCAACATGAAGAATATGCCGCTTGGTTTGAAAAGAGGCGGGGACCGCGAGATTCCCGGGACGAGGCGAAACTGTTGGCAATTGCGGATGCATACGACGCGATTGTCGGTGGTGGAACGCTATCTGCTGAACAACTGCAACTGATCGTGGCCGGTGCGAGCAGTCCGCAGGCTTTGATCTGGTGCGGTACGACCGATCTGCTGAGGAAATTGTCCGGCGATTGGCCCGAGGCCGCTGCCGCCATCCTAAAACTGTCGAAACATCGTCAGTCGCACGTGCGATTCGCCGCGATTTGCTCGCTCGGCAAAAACACACCCACGTCGATTATTGATGCCGTCCTCAAGGCTGGCATCTCCGACAGGAGTTCACGCATTCGGTGGAAGGCGGCCCAAGAAGCCGCTGACTTGGAACGAGTAAATCTGGTTCCTGAGATTACCGCCGCCCGTGCTTGGATAGCGTGTCACCGCAGTGATGGGATGGGGGGCCATGTTCAGGTGTGCTGAGCGGCTTTTGGCTCATCCGGTCGGAAGCGGGACCAGCAGCGGTGTACCGG
>Ga0316217_10001303_pt1 | contig 33098 bp, 26 predicted proteins | sample 1anoAmetaG_FD_203633 | JGI IMG/M metagenome (GOLD analysis project Ga0316217, IMG submission 203633) | Freshwater microbial communities from Trout Bog Lake, Wisconsin, USA - 1anoA | ecosystem: Environmental > Aquatic > Freshwater > Lake > Hypolimnion/Profundal zone | place: USA: Wisconsin...
CTCAAAGCGAAACTTCGCGTCTTTCTGGTCGCCTTCGGCCGGAAAGCGCACGTAGTCGAACTGAATCTCGTCGGCCCCATGTTCGGCCGCAAACTTTGCCAGGCCAATGTCGTAGTCCCAAACCTTCGGGTTGGAGGGGTCAGTCCAGACCAGCTTGCCGTTTTCCAGCCAGGCCCCCGGGTGGCTGCGCGACTGCACCGCCAGCTCCGGATGCCCGGCGACCAGCATCTCATCGCGGAAGATTGCGATGCGTGCGATGGCGTGCAGGCCTTGCCCATGGAGATAGGCGATGAACTTCGGCAGGTTGCGGATGGGATAGCTTTTCTGCTCCGGCGCCAGCGGCAATCCGGTCGGCACGCTCACCGAGCCATCCGAGTCCTTGATATCGAAGACCACGCTGTTGCCGCCGGCCTGGCGCCAGGTGCGTACGATCTCCAGCCCCTTGGCGCTGCCGGCCATCGTTCCCGTCAGGTAAACCGCCCGGACCTCGAAGTTCCTGGCGACCGGCACCGTTTTCTCCGTCCAATTTTCCTGGTAGTTGGGGATCACGATCTCAGTACCCGGCTTGGGCCAGATCCCTTTGAGTTCCGGATTGGCCGAGCGGATCGCCTGCTCCAGTTCGCTGCCCGTCATAAAGCGGCTCAACGGCAGGTAATGATGCACGATGCCGGGCAGGCTTTCCCCCTTGGACACCGTGTGCAGCGCACTGCCGGGAGATGCCGTGCGGTCCGGCGGCGTCATCGTGTGCAACCGGTTCACGTCCGGCGGAGGAGCCGGAAGCGGCGCGGCGCTAGCGGGTGCAGGAACCGCGCGGGCAGGCATCGAAAACTTTGCAATCACTACAAAACCCGCAAGCAAAACCGCGGCAAAGCCGAGAACCGATAGAGATACAGACTTCCGGGACATAATGGCGATCCAACTCTCAATTTGAGCCGGATACTACCACGCTTCGCGGCCACGGAAGCTGAGTAGATCGCCTGACTTTGGGAATTAATGTTGCCTCCAAGGGAACCCTGCGGGTTTGGGAAGCGATGGCCTCGAATGTTCTGTGTAACTCTTTCGTTCTTTTTTCATGCTACTGCATCTAACACCAGCAACGAGTGAACGGGGTGAGCATGGATGGCTAGCTCCCATGCGAAAGGGGTTCTGCAAAGTCAATGAAAGAGCAGGGCTTTTGTCGTTTATGCCACGAGTCGTCTTCTCTCGTAGGAGGCTGTGCCGAAAGATGTACAGAGCAAGGCCTATGAAAACCGGACTCAATGCGATCCTCGATCCCTCCCGCCGCTCCAGCGATGCTCAGGATTTTGACAACTCCCTTCGCCGCAAGATTGTCGGCCAGGATGACGCGATCGAGAAGGTAACCGAGATCTACCAGATGTTTCTGGCAGGTCTGAACCCTCCCGGCCGTCCGGTCGGCAATCTTCTCTTCCTGGGACCCACCGGCTCGGGCAAGACCCGCGTGGTGGAGGCAGTCGCCGAAGCCCTCTTTGGAGATCCCCGCGCCATCGTCAAAATCGACTGCGCCGAGTTCCAGCATTCCCATGAGATTGCCAAGCTCATCGGCTCGCCCCCAGGCTATCTGGGACACCGCGAAACCCATCCCCTGCTCACCCAGGAGGCGCTCAACCAGTGGCACACCGACCGACTGAAGCTCTCGCTGCTCCTGTTTGACGAGATCGAAAAAGCCAGCGACGCGCTCTGGCAGCTCCTGCTGGGAATTCTCGACAAGGCCACGCTGACCCTCGGCGACAACCGCCGCGTCGACCTCTCCCAGTGCCTGATTATTCTCACCTCCAACCTCGGCGCCGGGGAGATGAACGAGCTGCTCAACGGCCACATGGGATTTGCTCAGCCGCAGACCGTGATCGACGGCAAGATCGACAGCAAGATGAACCGCACCGCCACCGATGCGGCCCGGCGCAAGTTCTCGCCCGAGTTCATGAACCGCATCGATAAGATCGTGGTCTTCAAAACCTTGCGGCCCGAGCATCTGGAGAAGATTCTGGACATCGAACTAGGACTGGTGCAGCAGCGCATCCTGCAGACCAACGGCAACAACCAGTTCGTCTTCAGCTGCACGCCGCGCGTCAAGTCGCTGCTGCTGGAGGAGGGAACCGACCCCAAGTATGGGGCGCGTCACCTCAAACGTTCCATCGAGAAAAATCTGGTGTTTCCGCTGGCCAATCTGGTGGCCACCGCGCAGATCAAGCTCGGAGACTTTATCCGCGTTGACCTCAACGACGAAGGCGTGATGACCTTCGTCAAGGAAGCCGAGGGCGCGCTGGTGCCGGTCCTGCTGGAGAAATACGGACCCGACTTCACCTCCGCACAGGCGGCCAAGGTGGGACGCGCCGCCCGTCGCGATGCCGCGGCCTCCGGTCTGCTGGATCACAAATAGCTTCTGAAATGAAAGAAAAATCGCCCTGCTGCAATAGCGGCAGGGCGTTCCTGTTTTAGCGCGCTTCCCCGATGGCTCGGAACTGACGGGTGCCCCAGGTTCCGCGCCCTGTAGTTGGGGCGCTAACCTGGGAGAGCAGGACACATCAACCCGGCAACCGCCTCAGACTAGAAGTGTTCTCATATGGATTGAGGCGTCTGAAGGCTTCTTCCTCAGCGGCTAAAGCCGCGTGAAATGAGCCTTTCTTGCGGCACTCCTGAAGTCGTGCCCTTTCAAAATCGGCTTATGGAACCACCCCTAGACCGTGATCCCCAGGTGCTGCCGAATCTGCGCCAGCGCCGCTGCGGCCGTCAGACCATACTTCTTGCGCAGCTCGTCCGGCTTGCCGTGCTCGATGAACTGGTCGGGCCAGCCGATGCGGATGACCGGTGTGCTCAATCCCAGGCGGCTCAGCTCTTCCAGCACGGCGCTGCCAAAGCCTCCCGCCAGTGCGTGGTCCTCCAGCGTCAGCAAAACCTCCGCGCTGCGTCCATACAGCGCGATCATCGCACTGTCGAGCGGCTTGGCGAAGCGCGCGTTAATCACCGCCGCAGCTACGCCCTCCGAGGCCAGCGCAGAGGCGACCTCGCGAGCCAGCGGCAGCATTGCGCCAAGGGAGAAGATCGCAACCCGGTCGTGGCCGCTGTGCTGCAAAACTTCGGCCTTGCCAATGGGGATGGCCGCAGGCTTCTCCTTCACCTCCGCGCCCGGCCCAACCCCGCGCGGATAGCGCACGGCCGACGGACCCTCATGCAGCATCGCCGTGTACAGCATGTCGGCCAGTTCGTCCTCGTCCTTGGGGTCCATGTGCACGATGTTGGGGACTCCGCGCAGGTAGCTGATGTCGAACAGGCCGTGGTGCGTGGGACCGTCGTCTCCGCTCAGGCCGCCACGGTCCATGCAGAAGACGACCGGCAGATTCTGCAGGCAAACGTCGTGCACGATGGGGTCAAAGCCGCGCTGCAAAAAGGTGGAATAGATGGCCACGAACGGTTTCAGGCCCTGGGTCGCCATGCCGGCCGCAAACAGCACCGCATGCTCCTCGGCGATGCCAACGTCGTAATACTTGTCGGGATGCACGGCGCGGAAGCGGTCCAGCGCGGTGCCATTCGGCATGGCTGCTGTGATGGCGACGACGCGGGGGTTGCCGCTGGCGAGATTGGCCACCGAGTCGGCGAAAACCTCGGAGTAGGTGCGCTGGCCCAGCGGTGCGGTTTCGCCCGTCTCCGGATCGTAGGGGCCCAGGCCGTGAAACTTTTTCTGCTTCTCTTCGGCGGGCTCAAAGCCGCGCCCTTTCTGCGTCATTACGTGCAGTACCACCGGGCGGTCCAGCGTCTTGAGAAACTGGAAGGTGCGGATCAACTCGGCGATGTCATGCCCATCGACCGGCCCATAGTATTTCAGGCCGAACTCCTCGAAGATCACCGAGGGCACCAGCATGAACTTGGCGGCCTCTTCGGCCTTGCGCGCCACCTGCGCAGCGGACTTGCCGCCCACCTTTTCCACCAGCTTGGCCGCGCGTTCATACAGCCGGTGGTATTGTGGCGTGGTGACGATCTTGTTGAAGTAGCTGGCAACGGCGCCCACGTTTTTGTCGATCGACCACTTGTTGTCGTTCAGCACGATGATCAGCCGCTTGGTCTGCGTGCTGATGTTGTTGAGCGCTTCGTGAGTGATGCCGCAGGTGAAGGCGGCGTCTCCGGCCAGCGCCACCACGTGCTCTCGGCCTCCCAGTTTGTCGCGGGCCACGGCGATGCCCAGCGCGGCCGAGAGAGCCGTGCCTGCGTGTCCTGCGCCGTAGCAGTCATGCTCGCTCTCGGTGCGCAGCATAAAGCCGTTCAGCCCGCCCGGCGTGCGGATGGTTGAGAAGCGCTCACGCCGCCCGGTCAGCAGCTTGTGCACGTACGCCTGGTGGCTCACGTCGAACAAAAAGTGGTCGCGCGGAGTCTCGAAGACGTAGTGCATGGCAATCGTCAGTTCCACCACGCCGAGGTTGGGCCCAAGATGGCCTCCGGTGCGCGACAGCACCGTGATCAGCTCGCCGCGAATCTCCTCCGCAAGCCGCGTCAGCTCGCTCAGCGACAAGCGCTTTACGTCCGCGGGCGAGTGAATGGCGTCAAGTAGGGGCGTCATGGAGCGAATATCTTACTGCCGATTGCCGGCCTTGTGCGGCTGCATTTGTGGAGGGACACCAACTCTGAATCTCCACTAACCACGCTTCGTTGTCTTGGACGCAGCTTTGGTTGTAGATGAACCGCGCCTCGCCTTGGACGCAGATTTCACCTTCGGAAAAACGCGCTTGAAAATCGTGTCCACGCTCCTCAACTGGCGATTCAAATCGAAGGCGCGCTCCAGCGTTTTTTCTTCCACTCTGGAGGTGATTTCCGGGTCGGCGAAGATGAGCTCGCGGAAGTTTTTCTCCTCGCGCCAGGCCTGCATGGCGTTGCGCTGCACGATGCGGTAGGCGTCCTCGCGCAGCACCCCGGCCTCCACCAGGTCCAGCAGCAGCTGACCGCTGAAAACCAGTCCGCCGGTCGAGTGCAGATTGCGCAGCATGCGCTCGGGATAGACCAGCAAGGTGTCCACCAGGCTGGTGGTCTTGGTCAGAAGATAGTCGAGCAGAATGGTGGAGTCGGGCAGAATCACGCGCTCCACCGACGAGTGGGAGATGTCGCGCTCGTGCCACAGCGCAACATTTTCAAACGCCGGCTGCACGTTGCCCCGGATCACTCGCGACAGGCCGGAGATCTGCTCGCAGGTCACCGGGTTCCGCTTGTGCGGCATCGCCGAGGAGCCTTTCTGTTTTTCGCTGAAGAACTCTTCGGCCTCGCGGACTTCGGTTTTCTGAAGATGGCGGACTTCGGTGGCGATCTTATCCAATGTGCAGGCAACCACCGCCAGCGTGGCCACGTAGAAGGCGTGCCGGTCGCGCTGAATCACCTGCGAGGAGACCGCGGCGGGCGCCAGGCCCAGGCGCTCGCAGATCAGCTCCTCGTATTTCGGATCGAGGTGCGCGCCGTTGCCCACCGCGCCGCTCAGCTTGCCCACCCTCATCTGCTCGGTGGCAAAGTCGAAGCGCTCCAGGTTGCGCTGCATCTCGCTGAACCAGTTGGCAATTTTCAGCCCGAAGGTAATCGGCTCGGCATGGACGCCGTGGGTGCGCCCAATCTGCGGGGTGTGCTGGAACTCCAGCGCGCGCCGCTGCAGTACCACGATCAGTTTCTCAATGTCGGCGCGCAGCACCACCGAAGCTTGCTGCACCAGCAACGCCTGCGCCGTGTCCACCACGTCATTCGAGGTGAGTCCGTAGTGCAGCCAGCGCGACTCGGGACCGACTTTTTCCGCCACCGCCGTGGTGAACGCAATGACGTCGTGCTTCACCTCGGCTTCCACCTGGTGAATGCGCGCGACTTCAAAGGCCGCGCCTTTTACGCGGATGGCCCGGGCGGCGGACTTGGGGACAATGCCCGCCTCGGCCAGGGTTTCGCTGGCGGCAACTTCAACCTGCAACCAGGTGCGGAACTTGTTTTCGTCACTCCAGATCTGACCCATCTCGGGGCGGGTATAACGAGCGATCAAGGCGAACTCCTTCGAGCAATTGAAAAGCTATATTTCGCAACCTCAGTCGGGTGCCCCAGGTTCGTGCCGCGCTTCTTGCGGCGCTAACCTGGGAAGCAAACCCGGCAACCTTGGCAGGCTGGCAGGCAGCGCGGAACTTCCTATTGTAACAATGTCGAAGGACAATGCCGGAGGGGAATGCCGGATTCCGGCACGCTGCTGCGGACAAAAAAGCGGCCGGGGATACCCCGGCCAATTCAGGAGGAGTCTTTATCTGCCCGGCGTCGAAGTCAGCCGGTCTTAGAGGCTTTATCGGATGAAAGCTGGGGATTCTTTAGCTTTCCGTTACGCCAAGCAGCTGGCTCATCTCTTCGTAGAGAAATCCTTTGCCGGGGAGGTACGGCTGCACCCATTTGCCGTCGATCACAAACTGCGGAATGGCGCGCTTGCCGGTATTGCGGATGACCTCGGCGGCGGCGCCCGGCGTAACTTCGATGTCGATCTCCTGGTAGGCGATCTTGTGTTTGTCGAGAAAGCGTTTGGCGACGCGGCAGTCCGCGCACCAGGGGGCCGAATAGACGAGCAGTTGCATAGGGAATGGATGAGTCAAGGTGTGGGGAAGGTTCAATTTTCGCGGCCAATAGAAACGCCGCCGGTATCCCGGCGGCGTCCCCTGTTATCAGGCAATCGAGGCTAGTTGCAGAGCAGCGCTCCGTCCGTCTTCTCCTCGCCCACTTCGCGATAGAACAGCTGGTTGTTGTCGAGATAGACCTCGACAAACGCGGGACGGTTCTTGATGCTGCCCTGGATCAGCGCCTCCGACAGCGGGTCCTCGACATACTTTTGCAGGGCTCGGCGCAGCGGCCGCGCTCCGTAGCTGCGGTCGGTGATGGTCTTCTCCAGAATCCACTTGCGCGCATCTTCGGTCACCGTGACGGTAATCGCTCTCTGCGCCAGGTTGTGATTCAGCTGCGTCACCATCAGCTCCACGATCTGGATCAGGTCGTGCTCGCTGAGGGCGTTGAAGATCACGACCTCATCGACGCGGTTGAGGAACTCGGGATTGAAGGTCTTTTTGACCTCGCTCTTCACCATCTCCTCAACCTTGTCGCTGATGTTCTCCTCCTTGTTCGAAGAGAAGCCGAGACCTTCGCGCTTCACCATGTGACGCGCGCCGATGTTGGAGGTCATGATGAGGATGACGTTCTTGAAGTCGACCGTGTTGCCCAACCCGTCGGTCAGCTGGCCGTCCTCAAACACCTGCAACAGAATGTTGAACACATCCGGGTGTGCCTTCTCGATCTCGTCCAGCAACACCACCGAATACGGTGCGCGCTTCACCCGCTCGGTCAGCTGTCCACCCTCTTCATAGCCGACATAGCCCGGAGGCGAGCCGATCAGCTTGCTGACCGAATGCTTTTCCATGTACTCCGACATGTCGAAGCGGATCAGGCTCTTCTCGCTGCCGAACATGAACTGCGCCAGCGTTCTTGCCGCCTCCGTCTTGCCCACGCCCGTCGGGCCCAGGAAGAGGAAGGAGCCAATGGGACGCGCCGGATTCTTCAATCCCGCGCGCGAGCGGCGGATGGCGCGCGCCAGAGCGCTGATCGCCTTTTCCTGCGAAATCACCCGCTTGTGCAGTTCTTCTTCGATGCGCAGCAGCTTCTGCGACTCTTCTTCCTTGATCGCCGCCACCGGAACCCCGGTCCAGCGGGAGACCACTTCCTCAATGTCCTCGCGCTGCACAATGCCCGTCGCGCTTTCATCCAGGTGGAACTTCTCGCGCAGAATGCGCAGGTTTTCGCGCTCCTTGCGTTCTTCGTCCGAATAGAAGCGAGCCTTCTCGAACTCATGGTTCGCAATGGCGTTTTCCATGCGGTGAACGATGAACTTGATGCGCTTCTGCACCTCGGTGATCTCTTCCGGCAGGGCCGACTGGCGCAGCTTGACGCGCGCTCCGGCCTCGTCAATCAGATCGATCGCCTTGTCCGGCAGAAATCGGTCCGGAATATAGCGGTTGGAGTGCGAGACCGCGAAGTTGATCGACTCGTCGGTATAGCTGACCGCATGGAACTTTTCATAGCGGTCCTTGATCCCCATCAGGATCTTCACCGAGTCAACCTCGTTCGGCGGCGGCACCTTCACCGACTGGAAGCGGCGCTCCAGCGAACGGTCCTTCTCGATCGACTTGCGGTATTCGCCCGGCGTGGTGGCGCCGATGCACTGAATCTCGCCGCGCGACAGCGCCGGCTTCAGAATATTGGCTGCGTCGAGCGATCCCTCGGCCGAGCCCGCGCCCACCAGGGTGTGCAGCTCGTCAATGAAGATGATCGAATTCTGGTTCTCGATCAGCTCCTTCATGATCGTCTTGAGCCGCTCTTCAAACTGCCCCCGGTACTTCGTGCCCGCAACAATCAGCGAGAGGTCCAAGGCGAGCACGCGCTTGTCGGCCAGAAACGACGGCACTTCGCCATCGGCGATGCGCTGCGCCAGGCCTTCCACAATCGCCGTCTTGCCCACGCCGGGCTCGCCGATCAGCACTGGATTATTCTTGGTGCGGCGGCACAGAATCTGAATGGTGCGGTCCACCTCGCCATCGCGGCCCACCAGCGGGTCGAGCTGGTTCTCCATCGCAGCCTGGGTCAGGTCGCGCGAGAACTCGGCCAGCAGTGAAGACTCGCGGTTGGCGGCGCGCTGCGGCTGCTGCTGAACTTTCTCCTGCGTGCTGCGCTGCAGCTCTTCGCGGATGGCGGCCAGCTTCAGCCCGCGCTCGGCCAGGATTTCGGCGGCGAAGCACTTCTCTTCGCGCAGCAGCCCCAGCAGCAAGTGCTCGGTGCCAATGTGCTTGTGGCTCAGGCGCTCGGCTTCTTCGGAGGCATAGGCGAGCACCCGCTTGCATTCGTTGCTCAGGGGCAGATCGACGCTGGTGGAAACCTTTTCGCGGATCGTGGTATGAGCTTCGATTTGCTTGCGAATTGAGTCCACCGACGAATGCTGGCGAAGGAAGCGGTTGGTCAGCGCTTTATCTTCGCGCAGCAGACCGAGCAGCAGGTGCTCCGTTTCAATATACGGAGAGCCGAACTGGCTGGCTTCATATCGTGCAAAAAAGATTACACGCCTTGCTTTTTCGGTGTACCGTTCAAACATTTTCGCTCTCCTGGCTCCTCCGCCCCGGCCATTACCGGTGACGGGAAACCCTCCTCCAGCCTCGCCTCTGGTTTCACCGGAGTACCCCTCCCCCGGGAACCGCAAAAGGATTCGAATCCGAACCCCCACCGACTGGCCTTAAACGCCAGCGGTAATCAAAAGTGCCACATCCCATCTTTCCCAACGCCGAACTGACGGCAAAATTCCAACTGTCCAGTTCGCGAATTCCAATCTTTCATGCCTCACGCCCACTATGCCATTAATTCGGCGGCGAAGCTAAGAGAATCAACCCTACGAAGCCGATAAAGACTCTGGCGCTACCTCGGTCACCGTTCCACCCGCCAACGAAAGAATGCGTCCGCAGCGGCGGGCAAATCCAAGATTGTGCGTCACCAGAATCGACGTGAGCTGGTAGGTCGCATGCAGCCGCGAGATCAACTCGAAGACCGACTCCGCGGTTCGCTGATCCAAGTCGCCCGTAGGCTCATCAGCCAACAGCATCCGGGGAGCGGTCACCAGCGCCCGCGCCAGGGAAACCCTCTGCTGCTCGCCTCCGCTCAACTCGCCGGAGCGATGATGTCCGCGGTCGGCCAGCCCCACTTCTTCCAGCCACCGTGCGGCTTCCGCCTCCGCCTTGCGCCGGCTTTCGCCCCGCAGATAGAGCGGCATGGCCACATTCTCCAGCGCCGTAAACTCGGGCAGCAGGTAATGGAACTGCCACACATAGCCCACTTGCCGGTTGCGGAACTCGGCGGCAGCTTCCTCGGAGAGCGTGCTCAGGCGAGTCTGGGAGAAGTACACTTCGCCGGCGCTGGCCGTATCCAAGGCACCCAAAATGTGCAGCAAGGAACTCTTGCCCGCGCCGCTCTGGCCCACAATCGCCAGCATCTCGCCGGAATCCACCTGGAAAGACAGGTTGTCAAAGAGCACAAGGTCTGTGGTGCCCGAGCGATAGACCTTGCGGAGACCCTCAACTCGAAGGATCTCGTGTTTCTCCATTGGATGCACCTTTCGCTCTCCTTGGTGCAATTTTGCCTAGCTGCAAGATCCCCATTTTAGAGCATCTTGCGAACCCGGTCACAGAGCCCGCCTGCGCCTTCCATTAGACCACGCTGCGTGTTGCAAAACGCTACGGCTTGCGGCCGAAATCTTCGCCAGTCCCGAGCATTTTCCTAAGTTCCAATAAAGGCAGATCCCGCCTACTCGTAGCGCAGAGCCTCGGCCGGCAGCACGCGCGCCGCCGACTGCGACGGATACACCGTGGCGATAAAGCTGATGGCCAGCGAGACGGCCGCAACCAGCAGCGCGTCGGTCGCGCGCGGCACAAACGGCACATAGTCCATGGCATACACTTCCGCCGAGAGCCGGATCCAGTGGTAGTGTCCCGCCAGGATCGCCACCGTGTAGCCCGCCACCAGGCCCAGCGCCGTCCCAACCATGCCGATCAGCAATCCCTGCCAGATGAAGATCCGGCGCACCTGCCGGCGGCGCGCGCCCATCGAGACCAGCACCGCGATGTCGCGCGTCTTCTCCATCACCATCATGATCAGCGAGATCAGGATGTTGAGCGCGGCCACAAAGACGATCAGCCCGATGGTGATGAACGTGACGACCCGTTCCAGTCGCAGGGCGCGGAAGAGCGCGCGGTTCTGCTCCATCCAGTTGGTCGTCTGGAAGCCCTTGCCGGCGGCGGCCTCAATCTCGTCGCCGATCGCCGGAGCGCGGTAGATGTCGTCCACCTTGAACTCCAGCACGCTGGCGATGTCGCCCAGGCTGAACAACTTCTGCGAGTCCGATAGCGAGCACAGCGCCCAGGTCGAGTCGTAATCGTAGAAGCCCGATTGAAAGATTCCCACTACCTTGAACCGCATGTAGCGCGGCACCATGCCGAAGGGCGTCAACTCACCTTGCGGGCTGGTGACCAGAACCACCGAGCCCACGCCTGCGCCCAGTGTTTCCGCCAGATCCTTGCCCAGCACAATCGGCGGCATCGCCGCGATGCGCTCGGCTGCGCCCTTCAGCGAGGACGGGTTTGACTCCTCTGCGCTGGGCTGCGCGGCAGGCTGCCCGGTGGGCGATTGTGCTGTCTGCCGTGCGCGATCTTCGGCCTGCTCCAGAGGCTGCGCGCTGCCTTCGTGCACCGACTGCAGCAGGGCCGTCACCTTGCGCTCGTCGGATGGGACGATGCCCTTGAGCACCGCGCCACCGGCGCGCGCGCCGCGTGAGATCAGCACCTGCTCGTAGATGGCCGGGGCGGCGGCTTTGACGTGGGGAAGTTTTTCCAGCCGCTGTTCGAGCGTGCTCCAGTCGTGGATGCCGTCGTTTTCCACCCGCATCAGGTTGACGTGCGAGCTGGAGCCGAGCAGCCGCTCCTGCAGGTCCTGGCGGAAGCCGTTGTTGATGGCCAGGGCGATGATGAGCGAGGCGACTCCGGCGGCGACGCCAATCACGGAAATCGCGGTGATGACTCCAATCACCGCCTGGCGGCGCTTGGCGCGAAGATAGCGGGCGGCGATGAACAGCTCAAAGCGCATGCAAGGGATTATAGAAGCAGCGGTGCCTGGGCAGGCGGACGGGACGAAGGATCGGCGGATCGGATATGGCTCCGGAGCGGAAATAGCCGTGCCTGCCCCGGCGCGATCCGGATACAGAGTGCATCCAAATTAGCCAGAGACTCTACGGGAGGATTGCGGAGAAGCCTGCACAATGCCGGAAATTCACATGCCTACAGCAGTCCGCGCCGCATGCCGCCATCGGTTCCGGTGGCTGCCGCTTCTGCTCTTCTGCCTGGCGGCCTTCTGCCCGGTGGCCCCGGCGCAGAGCGGTGGCTCGCCTTACGCGGTTCCCAAGGTCGATCCAAACCGGCAGCAGCCCGCGCCTCCTCCGGCACCGGCTCCCAATTCCACCGAAGGGCCGATGGTCTCGCTGGACGCGATGGTGCTGAGCAAGGACGGGGAGTTCATTCCCGGACTGCAGAAGGAGCAGTTCCGCCTATGGGAGGACAACGTGGAGCAGCCCATCCAGAGCTTTGGGCTGACCAAGGCGGGCTACACCGCGGTGCTGCTGGTGGAGTTCGCCTCGACTCCGGCCTTTCAGGCCAGCCGCCGCCAGCTTCTCTACGACGCGCTGCGCGCCTCCTATGCGTTTACCGGACAAATGGAGAAGGACGACTACGTCTCGGTCATCAGCTATGACGCGAAGCCGTCGGTCCTGGTGGACTTCACCTCCGACAAGCAGGCGATTTACTCGGCGCTTGACGGCCTGCGCATGCCCGGCTCCAGTGACACCAGCCTGTATGACGCGCTCTATGACACCCTGGACCGGCTGGACCGCGTCGAGGGCCGCAAGGAAGTCATCCTGATCGGCAGCGGCGCGGATACTTTGAGCAAAATCACCTTCGACCAGCTTTTGAAGAAGATCCAGGACACGCGGAACGTGACCATCTACACCATCAGCACCGGTTACCTGTCGTGGCAAACCATGGAGGCGCATCCCGCATTGGGGGCGTCCATCCAAAGTACCGACTTTGGGCAGGCCGACAAGCAGATGAGCGCCTTTGCCCGGATGACCGGCGGACGCTGGTTCAGTCCGCGCTTTGAGGCCGAGCTGCCGGAAGACTTCCGCAAGATCGACTCCACGGTGCGCAACCAGTACACGCTAGGCTACCGCCCCACCAACCCCAAACTGGATGGCAGCTACCGCAGGCTGAAGGTGCAGCTGGTGCAGCCGGGCACGGACAAGCCACTGGTGGTGAAGAATGAGAAGGGCAAAGAGGTGAAATACCAGGTGCTTACGCGCGAAGGATATACCGCCAAACAGGCGGTCGAGTAGAGCCCGGCCCGGGCGGCCGGCAGAGGTTTACCAGCGGTGATTGAAGGCGTGGGGTGAGCTGGGAAGAACCCGGCCGCCCTGCGTCAGCCCGGAGAGCAGATCCCTCACCTCGTTGCCGGCCTCGGTTTCGGCCAGCGCCTGCGTTTCGGCATGGCCCCAGGAGACCAGGAAATCCGGAGTCCGCTCCGAGGAGATCGTCCAGTAGTAGCGCGTTTTTTTGCGGAATGGCTGGGCCTGGATCGAAACCACGTACGGGCCTGGCTCGCGATTCATCGGAAGCTCCTTCGTGGTTGAGCCGTGCGGCACGTATCCCGCCGCGAGTGGGTGACTTTGCAGGGTTCGATTGTTTTGCACTCCTTCCATCATACGGCCTGCGCGGCTTCTACGCGAAGCGCCGTGTCGAACTTTAAGGCGGTAATTCGTAAAAATGTGACTAAAGGCCAATCTACTGGTGTAACTTTCGCCAGATACGGTTTGTCCATTAATCTTCCCCAAGCGTACCAGGAGGACATCTCCCATGAAGTTTTCGATCCTAACTGCGGTTCTGCTGTCGTTCACTGGCCTGTGCCTGGCGCAGCCGGTGGAGGATGCGCCTCGGGCGTCGGTAAAGACCGTGGCGGCCATTGAGAGCGAGCTCGAAGGCCATGGCGAGCGTGTGATGGGGAACGAGGTGCTCCACTGGAGCACGCGGCTGGAGAAGGTGGAAAATTGCCGCGCGGAATTTACCGTGCGCGCCACCAGCAACCTGGCCGACCCAACCGTTCGTGTGGAGAGCGTCAGCCTTTCCCTGGGCGCGCTGGATCCCAACGGGATCGAGTTGCAGAAGCACTGGCTGCAACTGCCATGCAGCGAACGCAGCCAATGCATATTCTCCACCACGACCTGCAGCCAGAAATCCGCCAACGGAATCGTGACCGACTGCGGCACCGCGAGCCAGAAGCGGGTGGATAGCTTTGCCTTGCAGTTTGATGGCGATGCCGAGTCGGCGCAGCGGCTGCAGACGGCCCTGCGTGAGGCGATTGAATCCTGCCGCCAGCCCAGCCGGGTAACGTTTTAAGATGGCGGACCATTTTCGATACTAAGGTTCAAATTCGCCGTTGCGTCACATCTCCGGGCGGTCTTGCGTTGTAGAATTCCCCCAAGGCGGCTGCCGGAGTTCCGGCAGCTCCTTGAGATCCTCAGGAGACCGTGACGAGGAATGGCTAAAGAGAAGAACTCTCCGGACAAGTCCGCACCCAAGAAAACCGCGGCAAAAAAGAGTCCTGCCAAGCAGGCTGCAGCCAAACCGGCGGCGGTCGGCAAGCCCGCGGCCGTAAAACTCGCCGCTGCCGCAGCCATGCCCGCTTCGGCCGCCAATGCCGCGCACCGGGCTCAGCCCTCGGCGGCTGAACTCTATGAGGAGATTCGCCAGCGCGCCTACGAACTCTATTGTGAGCGCGGCGGAAATCACGGCTCGCATGAAGCCGACTGGCATCGAGCCGAACTGGAAGTGCGGTCAAAGTATAGATAGGCCTTCATGTCTCAGGTACTGATGGTGGACGACGACCCCGGCCAGCTGCGCATCCGCGAGATCATTCTGCGCAACGCGGGAATCGTCTCCAGCCTCGCCAACGACGCCGCAACCGCTCTTTCCTGTTTGCGCGACAAGGGCAGCGAGATCGGCCTCGTGATCACCGACCACAATCTCCCCGGATGCAGCGGCGCTGAACTGGTGCGCCAGATCCGCCTGACCGCGCCCACCTTGCCGGTGGTGGTGCTGACGGGAATGCCCGGCGTGGAGCCCGAGTATGAGGGTCTCGATGTGACCTTCTGCTTCAAGCCGCTGCCTCCGCATGAATTCATCGCGGTGATCGAGCGTCTTCTCGCGCAATAAAAAAGAGTTCGCGGTGGCGAACTCTGGAGAAAGATCAGAAGGCGGAGCCGGATTCTATGGAGCTTCCATAGCTAGAATGCCCCCGGAGGGCGTTCGCCGCACCCTGTCGCTGGCCTTAGTCCTTCCGGCAAAAACAACCTAGTCCTGAACGCGGTCCTAGAATCGTGCGTAGCTATTTTTGTGCGAATTGGGTAACCGTCTTGCACCTCTGATGGAAATCATGCACAATGACTCCAGATTTTTAACACCTCGCCATGCCACAAATTGGAAGCTTCACACTCCTGCTCGCCCTCGCCTTAAGCGTCTATGCGTTCATCGCCGGACTCCTAGGCATCGTTTCCAAGGATGATCGCTTAAGCGAAACTGCCCGCCGCGCCGGCATTGCGATCTTTCTGGCGGTTACGGCCGCCTCCGCTGTGCTGGTGTATGTAGCGTTCGCCAACGACTTTTCCGTCGCCTACATCCTCCACCACTCCAACCGGGCCTTGCCGGGTCCCTATAAGTTTGCCGCTCTGTGGTCCGGACAAGAGGGCTCGCTGCTGTTCTGGTGCTGGCTGCTGGCCACCTACGGGCTGGTGCTGCGCCTGCGGCATAAAGTGGACACGCGGCTGGTGGCGCACGCCTCGGTGGTCATCAGCGCGGTGCAGATCTTCTTCCTGAGCCTGGTGAACTTTGCCGCGCATCCGTTCGCGCTGATGACCGGCACCATTCCCGCCGATGGCAACGGCCTCAATCCGCTGCTGCAGTATCCCGAGATGGTCATCCATCCGCCGATGCTGTATCTGGGCTATGTCGGGATGACCGTGCCGTTCTGCTTTGCGCTGGCCGCGCTCATCATGAAGTATCCCGGCGAGAAGTGGATTCACATCACACGGCGCTGGACGATGGTGGGCTGGGCCTTCCTGACCTGCGGCATCTTTCTCGGCTCCTACTGGGCTTACCGCGTACTGGGCTGGGGCGGCTGGTGGGGATGGGACCCGGTGGAGAACGCCTCTCTGCTGCCCTGGCTGACCGGCACCGCCTTCCTGCACTCGGTGATGATGCAGGAGAAGCGCGGCATGATGAAGTCGTGGAACATGTGGCTGATCTTTTCCACCTTCCTGCTGGCCATCTTCGGAACCTTCCTGACCCGCTCCGGCGTGGTCAGTTCGGTGCACGCCTTCGCCGAGTCCGACATCGGCACCTATTTCGTCGTATTCATCGCGCTGGTCTTCGCCACCTGCTGCTTCTTTTACGTACGCAACCGCGGCTGCCTGAAGAGCGAGCACAAGCTTGAGTCGCTGGTTTCGCGCGAGTCCAGCTTCCTGTTCAACAACGTGCTGCTGCTGGTGGCCACCTTCGCGGTGCTGTGGGGCACGCTATTTCCGGTGCTGAGCGAGTGGGTCACCGGACACAAAGTCACCGTGGGGCCGCCGTTCTTCAATAAGGTCAACATCCCCATTGCGCTCTGCCTGCTGCTGCTGACCGCTCTGGGTCCTCTGCTGGCCTGGCGCAAGACATCGCTGGACAGTCTGCGCAAGAACTTCCAGATTCCGGTGGTGATCGCGCTCCTGTTCGCCGTAGTTCTGGTCGTCCGGGGCATGAAGCCGTGGATCGACGTCAGCTACTTCTACTCGCTGATGGCCATCACGCTTTCGGTGCTGGTTGCGGCCACCATCGGCAGCGAGTTCATCCGCGGCGGACTGGTAATTTCGCGCAAGGGAAACACCAACATTCTGAAGGGAATGTATCTGCTCACCCGGCGCAACACGCGCCGTTATGGCGGCTACGTGGTGCACATCGGCGTCGTCGTCGTCATGATCGGCTTTGCCGGCGCCGCGTTCTACCAGAACAACGAGCAGGAACTGGCCTTTGGCGACAAGATGGCCATCGGCCCCTACACCTTGCTCTGCCGCTCCTACACCCAGGACGACAAGCCGAATTACTCCAGCGAGTGGGCCATTCTGGACGTGTACAAGAGTGGCAAGCTGGTGACTACCATGTATCCCGAGCAGCGCTTCTACAAAGCCAGCGGACAGCCGGCCACCATCGTCGCCAACCGCTCGACGATTGCCGAAGATCTCTACCTGGTGTACACGGGAAAGAACCCCGAGAACGGCCATCCCATCATCAAGGCCCATCTCAATCCCCTGGTGTGGTGGATCTGGGCGGGAGCGCACCTGATGCTGATCGGCACTCTGCTCGCCTTGGTACCCAATATGCCGCCCCCGCCATCCAAGCCGGCCCAGCCTCCTGCGCAGCCCGCTGCGCGGATAGAGGATGTGGCGGAGAGCCAAACGACTGTGGAGGCAGGAACCGACTGATGCCCCTCGCGCGTAAAACCGTTCACCATCTGGCCATCGGCCTCATCCTGCTCAGCGCGCTGCTGCTGATGGGAGCCAGCGGCGACAACGATCCGGGGGGCAAGCGCTTCGACCGCCTGGGCCACGCCTTGATGTGCCAGTGCGGCTGCGGGCAGGTGATGCTGGAGTGCAACCACGTGGGCTGCTCCAGTTCCGAGCAGATGCGCAAGGAGCTGAAGGCCGGCATCGACCGGGGCGACTCCGACCAGGTGATTCTGGCCGGCTTTGTCACCAAGTACGGGCCCACCGTGCTCTCCGCGCCCACTACCACGGGTTTCAATCGCGTGGCCTGGATCATGCCGGTGGTCATCTTTTTTGTTGGCCTGATCGCGGTCGCGCTGGTGGTCGTTGCCTGGAAGCGCAGCACCGCCAAGAATCCGCCGCCCAGCGCGCCAGGCACGGCGAACCCCGAGATGGATGAATTCCGCCGCCGTGTTCACGAGGAGACGAGTCTTTGAATTTGAATCTGCTACTACTGCAAATGCAAGTGCCTATCGATTCCAGCCATCCGGACGCCACCGGCAAAAGCTCTTTGCTGTTTGCCACGGTCATCTTTACGGTTGCGATCTTCTTCTACATCTTCAAGCCTGCCACCACCGAGCGCTTTGTGGAGAAGACGCGGGTGGCGTACTTGTACGAACGCAAGGACCAGACGTTTGAGAACCTGCGCGACCTGAACTTTGAATACAAGGCAGGCAAGCTGAGCGATGCCGATTTCGTCTCCATGCGCGACTCGATGGAGCAGGAGGCTGCCAACCTGCTGGCCGAGATTGAAGAGCTGGAACACGAAAGCGGCAGCCGCAGTGAGGTGACCGCCTGATGCGTCGGACTCGTTTCGCCTTCACGCTGATCTTCGTCCTTGCCTTGGCTGCTGCTGCCTTGGGCGACCCCGTCACCGGCACGGTGACCAACGGCACCACCGGCAAGCCCGCGGCGGGAGTCACCGTCACCCTGGTCGATCCCATGGGCGGCATGGCCGAGGTGGCCACCGCCAAGTCCGACGCAAAGGGGCAGTTTACGGTCGATGCTCCGGCAGCGCGCGGGCCGCGGCTGGTGCGCGCCGAGCGCAGCGGCGTCAACTATTTCAAAATGATTACGCCGGGAACCAGCAGCATCGATCTGAGCGTCTATGACGCCGTTTCGTCGCTGCAGGGCATCAAGGGCTCGGCCGACGTGGTGCGTCTGCAGACCCAGGGCAGCACCCTGCAGGCGGTCGAGATGTTTGCCGTGAACAACGCCAGCGAACCGCCACGCACCCTGGCAGCGCCGGCGACTTTTGAATTTGTGCTGCCTGACGGCGCGGCCATCGACGAAGTCCACGCCCAGGCCCCCAACGGTCAGCCCATCACGGTGGAAGCCAAGCCCACCGGAACGAAGAATCACTACGCGTTTTCGTTTGCCCTCAAGCCGGGCGAGAGCCGGTTGCAGGTCAACTATCATCTGCCGTACAGCGGACAGGCCTCGTTTTCTCCGAAGTTCACCCGCGACTTTGAGCACTTTGTGGTACTCATGCCCGCCAGCATGAGCTTTACTCCCAAAGACGCCAAGCAGTATCAGGCGATGACCAACCAGCCCGGCACCAACGTCCAGGTGAGTTTGCAGGCGCAGGCCGGATCAGACCTGAGCTACTCGATCGCGGGCAACGGAGTGTTTCCGGACGAGACGGATTCGCAGGACGCCTCGGCGGCGCCACCGCCCTCGGCCAACGGACGCACCGCCACCAGCGGCCCCGGCGGCGGACTGGGCCGTCCGGAAGACGGTCCCGACGGACTGGCAAAATATCGCTGGTTCATTCTGGCCGCGCTGGTCGCCGTGCTGATCGGCGGCGGCATCTGGACCCACGAGCGCACCTTGCAGGACGCGCCGCAGGCGGCTGTGACGGCTCCGCCGGTAGCGGCATATACCGCGACTTCTGCGGCAAGCCCCGCGCCGGCCGCTTCGCTGCCAGCCACAGCAGAGTCCCCAGCCCCGAGCAATCTACTGCTCACCGCCTTGAAGGAAGAGATGTTCACCCTCGAGGTCGAACGTCAGCAGGGCAAGATCTCGCAGGCAGAGTACGACAAGGCCCGCGCCGCGCTGGAACAGACTCTGCAACGCGCTCTGGCCCGTTCGAAGAGCTAGCGCATAATCAGGGTTGGTGTATTCCAGGGCATCTGGCTTTCCCAGGTTAGCGCCGCAATAAAACGCGGCGCGGAACCTGGGGCACCGGCCATTTCGGTAGTTCCAATCCTGCGGGTGCCCCACCTTCCGCCGCCGTTTTTGCGGCTAAGGTGGGAGGGCAGGATATACCAACCCGGCAACGTCTTTAGTCTTTCCGGTGCGGGCTGATCCGCCCGCACTGGCAACGGATTCCGATCCTGCGTACTGGATCTTCTCTGCCTGCCCCGGTGGCGCGTCGTTCCACCGTGCGATAGCATCTACATAGCTATGGCGAACAATCTCAAGACCGCATTCCTGCTCACCGCGATGACGGTATTTCTGGTCCTCGTCGGGCAGGCCATCGGAGGCCAGAACGGCGCTGTCATGGCCTTCTGCCTGGCCGGGGCGATGAATTTCATCTCCTACTTTTACAGCGACAAGATCGCCATAATGTCCAGCGGTGCGCAGGCGGTTACGCGCGAGGAACTCCCCCGCGTCTATCAGATTGTGGAGCGGCTGTGCGCCAAGACCGGCCTGCCCATGCCCAAGATCTTCGTCATCCCCACCGATTCGCCCAACGCCTTTGCCACCGGACGCAATCCGAATCACGCCTCGGTGGCCGTCACCGCCGGCATTCTCAACCTGCTGAACGACGACGAACTGGAAGGCGTACTGGCGCACGAACTGGGCCATGTCCGCAACCGCGACATCCTCATCAGCTCCATTGCCGCGACCTTCGCCGGAGCCGTGACCATCCTGGCCCGCATGGCCGGATGGGCCGCCATGTTCGGAGGCGGCGGACGCGACCGAGATCGCAATGGCGGCCCGTTGGCAGCGATTGCCATGATGATCGTCGCCCCCGTTGCCGCCATGCTCATCCAGATGGCGGTTTCGCGTTCGCGCGAATACCAGGCCGACGCCACAGGGGCGCACTTTACCGGCAATCCCGGCGCGCTGGCCAGCGCCCTGCGCAAGATGGAAAGCTACGCGGCGCGGGTTCCGCTGCGCGCCTCGCCGGCCACGGCACACATGTACATCATTGCGCCGTTGCTGGGCGGCATCAGCTTCGGCAACCTGTTTTCCACCCATCCGCCGACCGCCGAGCGCATTGCCCGGCTGACCGGAATGCGTCCCGAAAGTTACTGACCTGCGGTGGCCGGAAGTTACTTTCGGCATGCGTTTGGGGTATTGCCTTCCGCGACACAGCGGATACAATCTAGACAATGTCGCAAGCACAGGGTTCCCCGCAAGCCTCGGGCTCCACGCTTCAACGCGCAGCGGAACTGGAGCGCGCACTGCGCTCGGTCGTCCGCGGCAACGATGAGGTAGTCCGGCTTGCGCTGGTCGCCATTCTCGCCCGCGGACATCTGCTGATCGAAGGCGTTCCCGGCGTGGGCAAGACCACCCTGGCGCACGCCCTGGCCCGCAGCATCGATTGCGAATTCCGCCGGGTGCAGTTTACCAGCGACATGCTGCCCAGCGACGTGCTCGGCATCTCAATGTATTCGGCCGTCGAAGAGCGCTTCGAGTTCAAGCGCGGCCCGATTTTTACCAACATCCTGCTGGCCGACGAGATCAATCGCACCACGCCCAAAACGCAGTCCGCACTGCTGGAGGCGATGAACGAGCGCCAGGTGACGGTGGATGGATATTCGCATCAACTGCCCAATCCGTTTTTAGTCGTCGCCACGCAGAACCCGGTGGAGCACCACGGAACGTATCCTTTGCCGGAGTCGCAACTGGACCGCTTCCTGATTCGCGCCCGCATGGGGTATCCGGAGGCGGGCAGCGAACGCGAGATTCTGCGCGGCAACGCCGGCGCCGCACGGCTGGACGAGCTGAACCCGGTGCTCAGCGCGCCGGAGGTCATCGCGCTGCAGGACGAGGTCGCACTGGTCAGCGTGGAGGATTCGCTGATCGAGTATGCGCTGGCCATCGTGGAGCGCACCCGCACCCACGAGCAGCTGTCGCTGGGAGTTTCGCCGCGCGGCTCGCTGATGCTCTATCACGCGGCGCAGGCGATGGCGTTTCTGGAAGGCCGCAACTTCTGCATTCCGGATGACTTCAAGAAGCTGATTGTGCCCACTTTTGCGCACCGCCTCGTGGTCAATGCCCGCTATGCTTCCACGCTCAAACGCGCCGACCACTCCGAGCAGATTCTGCGCGAAGTGGTGGACAGCGTACCCGTGCCGCTGTAGCATCGTTCTTTTGCCGGAGGCACTTCTTTGACCTTTTTGCGCTTCATCCGCCTGCTGTCGCTTACCCTATGGACCGGCTCCATATTCTTTTTCGCCGCCGTGGAGGCGCCGATTCTGTTTGCCGTGCTGCCCACCCGCGCGCTGGCCGGACTGGTGGTCGGCCGTTCGCTTTCCACCCTGCACTGGGTCGGCCTGGGCTGCGCCCTCATCTTTCTTTTGACCTGCGTGCTGATGGCGATGTTGCAGGGAGGCGCGTCGATCTTCCACGCCCGCGATTTTCTGCTCTTCGCCATGATGGCCATCACCCTCTATCTTCACTTCGGCCTGGAGCGCCGCATGCTGAAGCTGCGCGACAGCATCGGCGTGATCGACAACGTCTCGGTGGATGACCCGCGTCGCGTAGAGTTCAACCGCATGCACCAGTGGTCCACCAAGCTCGAAGGCTCGGTGTTCCTGCTCGGCCTCGGGCTGCTGTACCTTGTGGTGCGCGAGCAGGAGACGAGCCCGAGAAGATATTAATTCCAAGTACAAATTGTGAGCGCCTCAAATGGAACTTCAACCGCCTTCTGTTCAAGATGTCGTTAATGACGACACTCCCATCTGGCGATATATGGATTTGCCAAAGTTCGTCTCTATGTTAGCCACTGGCACGCTTCGGTTCACAAAGGCAGCTACATTTCGTGACGATCCATACGAAGGATTTTGCAAGGCAGTTTCTCTGGAAGTACCGCCCCCATTTGATGGCCGCGCGGGCCTGACGGGTCGTCAGAAGGTGAGTTTGTCAGTAGAGCGGGGGCGAGCAGGGATAAGTCAGTCGTCGGCTCAGGTTTGCCGCAATGCACGCGACTACCTCTACCTGAATTCATGGTGTCTCGCAGCCGAGTCAATGGCGATGTGGGAGATCTATGGTTCACACGGCCATGGCTTGGCTCTGAAGTCGTCCGTCGATCTATACCAGCGGGCAGCGAAGTTCGAAGTTTCGACCGAGCATTACGATTTCAGACAGGTCAAATATCACGCCGATATCGAGTCGTCTCCGGACGTCGAGCGTGACTTCAGGGTGGGCGCGGTTCCAGCGCCGGGCCCGGGTCTCTGGCCGGAGGTCCTCAGGCTGGCTTTTCACAAACGCGACTGCTACGAGTATGAGAAAGAGTGGCGGGCTGCCCTTTACCAAGATTATCGGCCAGACGTAGATGGCATCGACGTTGATTTCAATCTTGAGCAGTTGATCAGTGCGGTCTACATCGGGCCTCGGGCCGAGCCATTTTTCTTTGACGCAGTCGCATCGGTAATGGACAAATTCTGCTTCCAGAAACCGCTAGAGTCTTCGGCCCTTTTAAGGGCGCCCCGAAAAGAAGCAGTTGTCTCCTATCTCCATCGCGCCCCGTAATTCCTCCTGTCGTTTATCATGCTAGATGGCAGGTTCTCCTGTGGCGCCCGCGCTGGCAAATGGCCCGGCGGTAGCCTGCGAAACGGAATCGACGAAGATCCCTATGAAGACTGGAATCATCGGTCTGCCCCAGGTGGGCAAGACCTCGCTGTTCAAGATCCTTACCCGCGCCGACATCTCGCACCGCAGCAACAACCCGCGCGAGGCGCACATCGGCATTGCCACCGTGCCGGACGACCGGCTGGATCGGCTGGCGGCGCAGTGCAATCCGCGCAAGCTGGTGCACGCCCAGGTGGAGTTTGCCGACTGCGGCGCCATTGGGCAGGAGGCGCTGAAAGAGACCGCGTACCTCTCTAACCTGCGCGGCGTGGATGCGCTGGTGCACGTGGTGCGGGTGTTTGCGGACGACTCGATTCCGCACGCGGCGGGCTCGATCGATCCGGTGCGCGATATTTCCAACGTTGAGTTCGACCTGATGGTGAGCGATCTGGGGCAGGTGGAGTCGCGGCTGGAGCGCATGAAGAAAGACCTGCTCAAGAAGAAGACTCCCGAGCTGGAAAAAGAAAACGAGCTGCTGCTGCGGGCCAAGGCGTTTCTGGAAACCGAGCGGCCGCTGCGCGAGATGGAGATGACCAAGGAGGAAAAGAAGGTGGTGCGCGGCTTCATGTTCCTCTCCGAGAAGCCGATTCTCTATGTGCTCAACATCAGCGAGAGCACCACGCTCGGAGTCGATCTGGAAGCGGCGGTGGACAAGTACGGGCTTGCGGCCTACGCGGCCAAGCCGAACACCGGCGTCAGCGCCATCTGCGGCAAGGTGGAGGCCGAGCTGGCCGACATGAGCGACGAGGAGGCCGCCGAGTTTCTGGGCAGCTACGGACTCACCGAGAGCGGGCTGGCGCGGCTCATCCGCAAGAGCTATGAACTGCTCGGCCTGATTTCTTTTTTCACCGTGGGTGAAGACGAGTGCCGCGCCTGGACCATCGAAAAACATACCCGCGCGCAGGACGCCGCCGGAGCGATCCACACCGATCTGCAGAAACACTTCATCCGTGCTGAAACCGTGCACTGGGACACCTTGCTCGAACTCGGCTCCGAGGCTGCGGCGCGCGCCGCGGGCAAGCTGCGGCTGGAAGGCAAGGACTACATCGTGCAGGACGGCGACATACTTCACATCCGGCATAGCGGCTAGCCGATGCATCCCATCGCACTGAGCATTCTTCTGGGTTTTACCGCCGGGGTGGCCAACATCGCCGGCGGCGCACTGCTTGCCCATCGCGAGTGGGAACAGCGCTATTTGAAGTATTTCATGGCGCTGGGCGCAGGATTCATGCTGGCCACCTCGATCACCGAGATGGTGCCGGCCAGCGTGCAACTGGATGCCCACGATGCGCCGCGCGCGGGCTTCCTGGTGCTGCTGGGATACCTCATCATCCACTTCTGCGAACACGTGGTGAGCGGCCACTTCCACTTTGGCGAGGAGGTGCATCACGACGAGTTCCTCAATCATCACAAGAGCAACACGGTGCTGCTCGGACTGGTGATTCACTCGTTTTTTGACGGCATCGCGATTGCTTCCGGCTTTCTGGTTTCGAGCTGGCTGGGGTGGATTGTTTTCCTCGCCATCTTCCTGCACAAGGTTCCCGAGGGCTTCACGGTTTCGTCTGTCATGCTGGCCAGCGGGCGCAGTTCGATGAGTGCGTTTTCCTCCTCCATCGTCCTGGGCGCCGCAACGTTGGTAGGAGTGCTGACCATGGTACTGATCCGCAACGGCGTCGCCATCGGCCTGCCGGTTTCAGCCGGAGTGACCATCTACGTCGCCGCCTCCGACATAGTGCCCGAGGTCAATCGCGAGCCTGGAATCCGCATGCCGCTGCTGCTGTTTGTGGGCGTCGCAGTTTTGTTTCTCCTCGACTGCCTCTTTCATGTGCACGTATAGCAACGTTCGCGTGTAGGCAAGGATAAGCAATTTCCGAAAAGCTGTATCCCGCACCAACCGTCGGGTGCCCCAGGTTCCGCGCCGCGTTTCTTGCGGCGCTAACCTGGGAAAGCAGGACACATCGATCCGGCAACCGCACTAGGAGCGGTCTCATAAACGGCTTGAGGCGTCTGAAGGGTTTTCCCTCAGCGGCTAAAGCCGCATGAAATGAGCCTCTCTTGCGGCACGACTGAAGTCGTGCCCTTTCAAAACAAGTCGTGCCCCTGCAAAACGGATTTACTTCTAGACTCAGGCATCCGGAGTTGCATCCTTCGGCAGCTCGGCGCAATCATAAAAGCGTTGGTTTTCCATCAGGAGTTCTGCATGCGCATCCTTGTGGTTGGTGCCGGGGCCATCGGCGGGTACTTTGGCGGACGCCTGCTTGAGGCCGGGCAGGATGTCACCTTTCTGGTCCGCGCGCGCCGCGCCGCCGAACTGGCGAACTGGGGACTGGAGATCCGCAGCCCCAACGGCGACGTTGCCATCCCGACTCCGCCCACGGTGCTGGCGGCGGACCTCCGCGAGGCCTTCGATCTCATTCTGCTCAGTTCCAAGGCCTACGATCTCGACGGCGCGATCAACGACGTTGCCCCAGCCGTGGGGCCGCAAACGCTTATCCTTCCGCTGCTGAACGGCATGCGGCATCTGGATCTTCTCGATGCGCGCTTTGGCCCCGCGCACGTGCTCGGCGGATTGTGCATGATCTCCACCACGCTTGAGAGCGGCGGCCGGGTGACGCACTTCAACACCCTGGACACGCTGGCATTTGGAGAACGAGACGGATTGTTGAGCGCGCGCGTCGAGGCCATCGCCGAGGTGTTTGCGCGGGCCAGCTTCCATTTGAGGCTCAGCGAGTGCATCCTTCAGGAGATGTGGGAGAAGTGGGTCTTCATCGCGGCCCTGGCGGGCATCACCTGCCTGATGCGCGCGACCGTTGGAGACATCGTCGCCTCCGGCGCCGCCGGGTTCACGGTTGAACTGCTGGACGAGTGCGCGGCCATCGCCGCCGCCCATGGCTATGCGCCGCGTGCGGAATCGCTGGAGCGAAGCCGCGACGTGCTCACCCGCGAGGGCTCGCCGATGGTGGCGTCGATGTTCCGCGATATCGAACGGGGCGCGCCGGTGGAAGTCGAGCACATGATGGCCGACCTGCTGCGCCGCGGCGAAGCCCAGGACATCCCCGCGCCCACGCTGCGCACGGCCTGCGCCCACCTGCGCGCCTACGAGGTGCGCCGCCTGCGCGAGGCCGCAGCCCGGTAGTAGAGCCCGGCGACTTACCCGTCGAGGCGACGGAGGAAGTCGCTCTCCTTCATGCGAAACTTGAACGCCTTGCGCCCGTCCACGAAGACCACCGGAATCTGATCCCAATACTGGCGGCGCAGCTCCGGGTCTTCGTCGATATTCACTTCGTGCCACTGGAAGGTGCCGCGATTCTCCAGGCTGCGCAGGGTGTCTTTCACCACGTCGCACAGATGGCATCCGGGCCGCGAATAGACCACGACTTCACGCATGTGCGCGATTGTATCTTGCCGCCGAAACGGCCAGCAACCTAGCCGGTTTCTCTACAGGCTCGCCCAGCAACAATCGCCGCAAACTTGAATCAGAGCACGCCTAGCTCTTGATCGATGTTTCGCAACTCCTCATGGATGCGGTCGCACTCCTGGGTCGCTTCCGCCAGATCGCGTTCCGCGGCCTCGACCTCGGTTGCCAGAGGCCGGGGAAATCCGGGCGTGTTCTTGGCCCGCACGCACATGGTGACGCGGTCTTCGGCTTCCGAGCGCCGGGCTTCCGCGGCGTTCAGTTCCGTGGGATTGTTCAACAACTCATCCTTGCGTTGCAGCAGTTGCTTGCGGCGTTGGTCATCCATAGGGCCAGTGTGAACCAGCGGGGCGGCTTCGTCAACAGCTGCACCGCCGGGAACGGAGGCCGTGCGTGCGATACAACGGAAAGTACCCGTTCCGGCCAGGAAAAACGCCGGTGGAACTAAGGTTCCGGAACTCAAAAATGAGGGCAGAATAATGGTATAATTGCTCGCAAATCCAATCTCAGCCTTTGCGGTTGCGAAGCTTTTCGCATCCTCGTCAACCGGCTGACGTTTGCAGCGAGCCGTATGTTCACAGAGCTAACCCCCGAGCCCACCCTTAAGACACCGGTCACGTTTCTTGCATCTCTGTGCCTGCAATTTGCGGCGCTCGCAGTCCTGTGCTGCCTGCCCCCGCCGCCGGGAACCGGCGCATATCTGCGCTCCAGCGCGCTACCTGCTTCCGAGGTGACGCCGATCTATTTTTCCAGGGAGCCCGCTCCGCCTGCTCCCGCCGTGGCCAAGTCTGCGCCGGAGATTGCCCAGGCAAAGCCGGAGTCCAAGCCGGCGGTGACTACCCCAGCCGCCATTGCTCCAGCCCCGGTTGCTCCAGCCCCGGTTGCACAGACTGAAGTTGCGCAGACTGAGGTTGCCCAGGCCGCAACAACCGATGGAGCCACCGCCGACGGCTCTGCCGACGGCGATGGGCAGGCCCTGGCGCCGTTTCCTGCGTGGGGAATGAACGCCATGAGCAGCTTCGCGGGCATGCACCATATGATGAAGGCGGCCCTGCCGGTCTTTACGCCCGACCCTCCAATTCTGCATGGTCAGGTTCCCGAGGCGGCGCGCGGAAAAGATGTGGTGATGGAAGTGATGATCGACGAGCGGGGCGAGATCGTCTTCGCCAAGGTTGTGCAGGGCGTGGGGAACGGCGTAGAACAATCGATTGTGGAGACGCTGCGCAGCTGGATTTTCGTTCCCGCCAAGATCAATGGCGTCGCCATCGTTTCGCAACGGAAGCTGACCTTCCATCTCCCAAGTTAACCGCGCGCCGGCCCGGAGTTTCCCGATGCGGGGTAGAGTGGTCCGCATCTGGGCGGTGCCCGGGAAATTTCGTTCGCCATAGCGGGCGGTTGATCCCCGTCACCAAAGCGCAATTGCCGGCCGCGGCGCGGCCCACGCTCGCTTTGCGTCCCTGGAGAGCCCCTTGGATTCTCCCCCGCTGCCCGTTACCCGGCTCATACCGGCTGGCATACCTCCACTGCCGCAGCGCGCAGCCGTCGCCGAATAGTCTATAAGTCGATCCCGCCTGGAACTGCCCTTAACTACCCATTCGCGTTCGTAACATTACCGAAGTGTATCCATTTCGGTACAGTGCCGGTTTGGATCTTGCGAAACTGTCTCAGATCGGTACAATCAGACAATCCAGAGCTGAAATGGGAATTGGCGGCTTGTATGGCGTCGTCGGCATACGTCGAAGGACAGCCTTACCTCTGCTTCGAGTGTCTCTGGATTCTGTTTTCTGGCGCCACGCGCACGGATGGAGAAAGTGCCTTGTCAACTGTAAGTTCTGTGTTTTCTTTTCAGGGCAGATTTGCCCGCGCTCTCGCGAGGCTCAGATTCCATTCCTCCGCAACCTGGTTGACCGTGCTGGCAATGATGCTGGTGGTTTGCGCTCCCGTGTGGGCCGCAGCCAGTGCCACGGTGACCACGTTGAGCGTGGCGCCGGGTGCGTCGGTTTCGACAGGCACGATCCTGACATTTACAGCCACAGTGACAGCGAACGGAACTCCTCTAACTGCCGGACTGGTGAAGTTCTGCGATATGGAGACAGCCACCTACTGTGAGGATAGCTCACTGATCGGGAGCATCTGGCTGACCCGGAGCGGCAGCGCCACATTGTCCAAGCCGTTATCCTACGGCAATCATAGGATTCAGGCGGTATTCCAGGGCACCAACTCCGATGCGACAAGCTCATCCCCGCTAACTCCTGTTCAAGTTCTCAACGGGACTCTGCCAACCACGGCTGCCATCACTTATACGGAGTACCTCGGATACAGTGGGCTCAATGAGGTTCAGACCACGGTGACGGCTTCGCCGACCACCGCGGTTGCTGGAACCGTGGCGTACCTGGATACCAGCAACGATAACTACAGTCTCACGACGTCCTCGCTGCCCGTCGGGGCGAACGGATTCAGCACGATGACGCCAGTGGGTGGGACGGTGGTCAGCGGGTCCTACTACACGGTGGTGGGTGACTTCAACAATGACGGCAACCTGGATTTTGCCGTGGCCAGCAACACCACCAACACAGCGCAAGTTTTTCTCGGCAACGGCAACGGAACCTTCACGCTTGCCTCCACGCTGACCACTGGCTCCTATCCTTTGGGTATGCACGTCGCGGATTTCAACGGCGACGGCAATCTCGATCTCGCGATTCTGAACGCGAACAATACCGTATCGATTTTTCTCGGCAACGGCGACGGAACCTTCACTCTGAAGTCCTCTCCGGTGGTCGCCAGCAACTATGCATACGACTTTACGATTGCGGATTTTAACGGCGACGGCATCCCGGATCTTGCAGTCATCGATAACGGGGCCAATACCGTCACAATTTTGCTTGGCAATGGCGACGGCACGTTTACCGCCCAGGCACCGGTGGCGACTGGAAACGGGCCAGAGAGCATCGTAGCGGCGAACTTCACCCTCAACGGGATTATGGATCTGGCGATCGCAAATCAGCCGGCTGAGACCGTGACTATGTTGCTGGGCAACGGGAACGGAACGTTCACCGCCGGCCCGACCACCAGCGTTTCCATCAATCCCTCCACGCTGGTCGTGGGCGATTTCAATGGCGACGGCATCCCCGATCTTGCGGTCGGCAACACGAGCCAGGCATTGATTGAGTTGGGAACTGGAACTGGGTCATTCAATCTCAAGAGCACCGTCTCCGGCGGAGCCAGTGGGTACGGGATGGCTACGGCAGACTTCAACGGTGACGGCAAAACCGATCTCGTCGTAGGGGGCGGAGTTTACCTCGGAAGTGGAACCGGCACCTTTACGTTGATGACGAATCCGGGCGGGAGCGGCAACCCAATTTCGGTTGGGGATTTCAACGGGGATGGATGGCCGGATTTGATCACCCCCGTTGCCTCGCAGTCCTATCCGTACACCTCAACGGGCGTAAATATTGCGCTGGAACAGTCCTCATCGACGGTACTGACAAGTTCGATGACGGTTCTGGGACCTGGCTCACACAATGTGATTGCCGACTACAAAGGCAGCGGCGTCAATGCCGCCAGCGAATCGAGCCCAGTGGTTTTAACCGGAGCTCAGATTACTACGAAGGTTTCGCTCAGCGTCTCCCCTAGTCTCAAGGTGACGTCTGGAAGTGCAGTTCAGGTTACGGCTACTATTTCACCCAGTACCGTTGGGAATTACGCACCGACTGGAACGATCACATTCAAGGCCGGATCCACCGTCCTCGGAACCGGAACAGTTGGCTCGGGTGTGGCTGTTTTCAGCACAAGCGCTTTAAGTGTCGGGTCGAACGCGATCACCGCTTCTTACGGCGGCGACGCAAATTTCCTGACGTCCACGTCGAGCTCAGTTACGATCACGGTCACGGCTGCCGCCAAAACCACGCCGGTCATTACGTGGGCTGCGCCTGCACCCATCGCGTACGGCACGGCTCTAAGCGCGACGCAGCTGAACGCCACGTCGAGCGTTGCGGGCACGTTCACCTACACTCCCGCGGCCGGCACGGTGCTGGCGGCCGGTACGCAGACGCTCTCCGTCAGTTTTGCGCCGACCAATACCACGTCTTATAACAGCGCGACCGGCACGGTGAACCTGACGGTGAACCCGGCTGCGCAGACGATTACGGTGACGGCAGCCGCTCCGGCGAGTGCCGCCTACAACAGTCAGTTCACGGTTGCGGCGACGGCGAGTTCGGGCCTGGCCGTGAGCTATGGCTCCTCGGGGGGCTGCACCAACAGCGGCGCGATCTTCACGATGACCAGCGGCAGTGCGGCCTGCACGGTTACCTACTCGCAGGCCGGGAACAGCAGCTATTCCGCGGCTTCCAGCGTGACCAGCACGACCAGTCCAACGCTGGCCAGCCAGGCGGCGCTCGCGGTGACGGGCGTTCCTGCGACGGCGCAAGTCTACGGGACGAGCTTTACGGTTGGCACGTTGGGCGGTTCGGGCACGGGCGCGGTGACGTACTCGGCGACGGGCGCCTGCTCGAACGCGGGCGCGACGGTGACGATAACCAGCGGCACGGGCACCTGCTCGGTGACGGCGACCAAGGCTGCGGACTCAAACTACACGAGCACGACCTCGGCGGCGGCAACCGTGGGCGCGACCCAGGCGACTGCGGTGGTCACCCTAAGCAATCTGACGCAAACTTACAGCGGCGCGCCCGAGCCGGTTACCGTCTCAACCGTGCCAACTGGTCTGTCTCTCACCTTCAGCTACACGGGTATCAACGGGACGAGCTACGGACCGAGCACGACAGCGCCGACCAATCCAGGCAGCTACCAGGTGGCGGCCAGCGTCGTCGATCCCAACTATATTGGTCAGGACATCGAAACGCTGACCATCAACCAGTTGAGCCCGGCACTGAGCCTGGCGCTGCTGACCGGTATGCCTGAGCCGTCCACCTACGGCTACACGGTGTATTTCGAACTGTCCATGGCGACCTCGCCATGCCCCACCGGGCAGGTGCAGTTCTACGTGGACGGCTCGGTCTCCGGCTCTCCGGTGGTGCTCAGCGGCACGTCCTGCACTTCGCCGGTCCAGTTCCAGACGGCAACTCTGACCCCAGGACCGCATAGCGTGTACGCGGTTTACAGCGGTGACACCTATTATCTGGGCGGCACTTCCGCGCCGGTGTCGCACGCGGTCACGGCAGACAGCACCTCAGTGACTCTGGCGACCTCGGGCATGAGCGTGAATGTTGGCCAGCCGGTGACCTTCACGGCGACCGTCACTCCGGCGCCGCCGGCTTCCGGCACGCAGCCCCCGGCGGGCACCGTCGAGTTTTTGGACGGAGGAGTCCAGATCGGTAGCGGCACGTTGTCGGCCACCGCGCCCTACACGGCGACCTACACCAGCTCGTCGCTGGCCGCCGGCCCGCACAGCATCTCGGCCACCTTCGTGGATAGCGATGGCGATTATGTCGGCAGCAGTTCGACGGTTGCGGTGCAGGAGACGGTGAACCTGATTGTGCCGGTGATCAGCTGGCCGAACCCCGCGGACATTGTGTATGGCACTGTACTTGGAAGCCAGCAGTTGAATGCCACGGCCAGCGATGGCAATGGCAATCCGGTCAGCGGAACCTTCGTCTACGCTCCCGTGGCGGGCACCATCCTTCCGGTCGGGCCCATGAACCTGACAGCGACCTTCACGCCGGATGACGCCAATACGTACGCGAGCAATTCGGCGTCGGCCACCATCAATGTGGACCCGGCTGCGCTGACGGTGACCGCCGATGGCCTATCGCGCAGCTACGGGGCGAATAACCCCACCTTCACCTACCAGATCACCGGTTTGGTAAACAGCGATCCCTCTTCGGTGGTCAGCGGCGCGGCCCTGTGCTCGACGACGGCGACTACCACCAGTCCCGTGGCAGGCTATCCCATCACCTGCACCCAGGGCACCCTGGCTGCAACCAATTACACCTTCCAGTTCGTTGGCGGCATGTTGACGGTGACACAGGCGACGCCGACGCTCACTTGGACGGCTCCGGCGGCGATCAGCTACGGCACCGCTCTGAGCGGCACGCAGTTGGACGCGAGCAGCGGCGGCGTCGCGGGAGCTTTCGTCTACACCCCGGCAGCGGGCGCGGTGCTCACGACTGGTTCGCAGACGCTTTCCGTTACATTTACACCCATCGATCTTGTTGACTACGCCACGGCGACCACGACCGTTTCACTGACCGTCAACCCGGCTTCGCAGACGATCGCGGTGGGCACGCCGGCTCCTTCAAGCGCCGCCTACAACGGCCAGTTTACGGTGGCCGCAACCGCCAGCTCTGGGCTTGCAGTTGCGTACACTTCCTCCGGTGGATGCACGAACAGCGGTGCGACCTACACGATGACGAGTGCCACCACGGCCTGCTCCGTCATCTTCAACCAGGCCGGCAACAGCAGTTACAATGCCGCGTCGCAAGTGACCGAGAGCGTCACGGCCACGATGGCCACGCAGACCACGCTGAACGTCACAGGCATGCCGACGACGGCGCAATCCTACGGAGCGACGTTCACGGTTGGCACTTCTGGCGGCAGCGGCACGGGCGCGGTGAGTTTCGCGTCGACGGGGGCCTGCTCGGTGAACTCGGCGAGCGGCCTGGTTTCGATGACCAGCGGCACGGGAACGTGCTCGGTTACGGCGGCGAAGGCTTC
>Ga0316217_10001304_pt1 | contig 33094 bp, 28 predicted proteins | sample 1anoAmetaG_FD_203633 | JGI IMG/M metagenome (GOLD analysis project Ga0316217, IMG submission 203633) | Freshwater microbial communities from Trout Bog Lake, Wisconsin, USA - 1anoA | ecosystem: Environmental > Aquatic > Freshwater > Lake > Hypolimnion/Profundal zone | place: USA: Wisconsin...
TGGCCGAGGCAGGCTCCTGCACCAGCACCAGCCCCGCTTTTTCCTTGATGGCCCGCAGGCCCATCGTGCCGTCGGAACCCATGCCGGAGAGGATGACGCCGATACTCTGCTCCTTCCGGTCCTCGGCCAGGGAGCGGAGGAAAAAATCGATGGGGAGCCGCAGGCCGCGTGGCGCCGTAGGCTCGAACAAGTGCAGCACGCCGTGCAGAATGGACATGTCCCTGTTTGGTGGGATCACATAGACGCAGTTTGGCTTGACCCGCATCCGGTCCCTGACCTGGAATACCTCCATAGCCGTTGCGCGCTGGAGCAGTTCGGGCATGATCCCCTTGTGGGTCGGGTCAAGGTGCTGGACGATGACATAGGCCAAGCCGCTGTTTGCGGGCACATGCCCCAGGAACAGCTCCAGCGCCTCCAGGCCGCCGGCCGAGGCGCCGATGCCCACGATGGGAAAAGGATGGTGCTCATCACGAGGCGGGATGTTTTTTTGTGAAGCTTTGATAGTTTTTTTGCCGCTTTCAGCAGGCTTGGCGGGCTTATCCACGAGGATCTCGATATCGTTTGCCAGAGGATTGGATACCGAATGTCATTTTAAAACCTCTCGATTTGATAAGATGATTTCAAAATATACTCTTTCAAGATCATATCAAAGGATTATTTGCAAGTGGTGTTCTTCAGTTTGAAACATTTGAATTGTACAACATGGGGGAGGAGTGGCAAGTTTTGCCTTGATAATCACCTTTCAGTTTGTGACGCTATGCATATCTCGCGGGAAGCACGCATTCCCTTGAAAATAGCTTCAGCAACCTCCTGCTCAGGTCCATCAGGAACCTGGTTACCGACCCGGTCGATCACAGTTTCCATGGAATCCAGCACCTCGGAAATGATATCCTTCATCTCATCCTCTGGAAAGCCACACGCTTTCGCTGTATTCAACCAGTGGCGACGCTGAATCCTCTGCAAGTTGTAGTGCGGCTTTTTCCCCCTCAACGCCATTGCCATCTTGATTCTCTGCGGAGAAATGTTCCCCTTCTCAAGGAGCGTGTACGCCGAAAGAACGTCGTACATCGGAGTGAGGTGATAGCGCCCCAAAGGTTCTAAGAAGATACTGAAATTCTTCCCGTGGCCATCTATGGCGGCAAGAAGCCAGAAGATGAACTGTACTTTCATGAAATTCCGGCTATCCTGTGCCCGATTCGTTGACCCCATAAGCAGCCTCATGATCGAAGCAATCCCGGGGCCACCATTATTTTCGTACTTGAGCCCTGGAGGAACGCCCAATGCTTGGCATAAGTCCTCCTGGGGAAGCCGGATGATCCAAGTCCCATCACCTGACATCCTGCGGTCAAATCTGGTAACCACAAGAGCCTTTATTCCGCCAAACATCCCGATCACAGAGTCCGCAACCGGAATGGAAAACTCCTTGAGCACCAAATGACAGAGCCACTCATTTTCGACGCTATCTGAAAGATCAAACCTGGAACTTCTGCCAATAGGGAGCTTGAAGATGTGTGTTGTTGGTGTGAGCCCATGAGGGAGTAGCCACCGGCCGTCATGCTGTAATAGTGCGGTCTTTTCCTGTGCCCCAGCTATAGAAATGCGGAAATCCTCACCTTCTGCCATCCCTAGAGGCATGGTCTGATAATTGGAGAGGATCGTGGCTATCTCTGCCTCCGAGAGTTCTCTCCCTTCAATCCTTTTGACATCAACCGCATCTACTTCTTCCGGCAAAAGCTGTAACGCGCCCACGCAGTCGCGACCAATGTGCCAAAGTAGATCAAAACTGTCACTACTCTTTGCCCTGAATCGGGCCTGAATGCGCCTTCTGGTAGGCTCGCTATCGGGAAGCAGGTTGTCAAAAAAGTTTTGCACTGCCTCCCCTGAAAACCGTAATCTCCCTAGAGGAAGCGAAAGCGACAAGGGACGCCTGTTGGAAGACGACAGCCATTCATCCACATACGTCAGTTCAAGGCTCCCTCTACCGATTCGCGATAGCCTGGCCACCTTTTCCCCGTTCATGTAAATCCATATTACCATGCGTCCGCCCTCTCCTCAGACATGCCATTCTCACGTGGCTGGATCAGCATCTCGTAGTTGAGGGCAGCGAGCATTTTAAAGAGGGTGTCAACACGGAGTGCGTGTCGGCCTTGTTCGATTCTTGAGATCACCGTCTGACCCAGTCCAACAACCTTCCCCGTCTCGGCTTGGGTGAGCCCTCTTCTTATCCTGGCATCCTTTAGCATATAGCCTAGCGTCTGTTCTGAAACAAGCATCTGCATGTGCAACCTCTTTATGGCTAGTTTGCCATATTGTTAGAATAAAACATATATATCATATTCCAGAAATAGTACCTATTTGCCATAAACAAAAAATAGAGCATAAATGTAATAAATGCAAGATATGATTTATTTATCATAAACGAGTTGAAGCTGATTGGAACAACCATTAGGAATAGGATTACAGATTGGTGGATAGTGCCTAAGGGGAAGTTATGATTGACTCGGTGGGCGGTCCTTTGATGGTTACGGCAGTACCCGATTCGCACCCTCGCGAACATAGCCGACAACCTACCTATATACTACCTAAATGAGATAAAACAGAAACAGGGACTCAACCAATTTGGCTAAGTCCCTGTTTTTATGGTCGGTGCGACTGGATTCGAACCAGCGACCACTAGACCCCCAGTCTAGTGCGCTACCAGGCTGCGCTACGCACCGATATGCTACATCTTATTCCGCAAGAGCAAAAGCTCCTCTTTGATATCCCGCAACAGCAGGAGATGTTTCTGCGGGACGGCTTCCAAGGCAAGATCCTCACCAGAGATGATCGCGCCCTTGGGGCTTATCCGCTTTTTTACCCCTTCAATGGTAAACTTCTCTTCATAAAGCAACCGGCGTACCAGAAGAACGAGATCCACTTCCCTCTTGGAATAAAGTCGTTGACCCGTCGTACTCTTCTCCGGTTTCAGGAATTCGAACTCACTCTCCCAAAAACGGAGCACCGATGTTCTGACACCTGCGATTCCGGCAACCTCGCCGATCTTGTAAAACAATTTGTCGGGAAGGTTGGCGCCCATGGCGGTCTACGCTTATTTGCCCTCTTTAGCGACAGTATTGATTGCGTTCTTCAATACCTGGCTCGGCTTGAAGGTAAGGATGCGGCGAGCATCGATAGTTATGGTTTCACCCGTCTGTGGATTACGCCCTCTTCGGTCGGCCTTCCGTTTAACGACAAAATTGCCAAACCCTGCTATCTTGATCTTTTCGCCATCCTCAAGGGTTTTCTTCAGGATGCTGAAAACGGTTTCGACCATTTCAGCGGATTCCTTCTTGGAGAATCCGATCTTCTGGTGAATTCTTTCAACGATGTCGGCTTTGGTCATAACAACCTCAATCTGCAAATTGTAAAGCGTCTAACAAAGGGAAATTTTTATAGCACAGGGGGCCGCATTACGCAACAGGTTTTTATCTTATTGATACTTTTACCTTATTCAAAAGCATATCGACAATTTTTCCATGCAGCTTTCCGATCTCCTCATCCGTGAGCGTGCGCTCGTACGAGCGGTAGCGAATGCGGACGGCAATGCTTTTAAAACCATCCGGTATTCCCTTGCCCATGTACAGGTCAAAGATGTCAACCTGCTCAACCTCCTTGACCTTGACGCCATTGATGCACTCAATGATCTTTTCCGCAGGCAGCTCCACAGGGGCCAGCATGGCGATATCCCGAGTGCTGTCCGGAAAACGGGACGGGGCGGAGATGGTCTTTTTCTGCCTTGCAAGGGTCAGCACCTTTTCAAAATCCAGCTCGAAACAATAGACCGGCTTGTCCAGGCCAAAGTTTTCCTGAACCGTCGGATGCAGTTCGCCTACCGACCCGATCCGCTCCCTGCCGGCCATGATGCTGCATGATTTGCCGGGATGATAAAAAGGTTCCTGGGCGTCTGCTACCCACCTCACTCCACCGACGCTCAATTGACTGAGCAGACTCTCCAGGATCCCCTTGGCATCATAGAAATCAACCGGCTCATTGGCTCTGCTCCACATCAGGCCGTCGCGGGAGCCGGTCAGAGCCCCTACCGCATAGAGCGGCTCGCTCGGCATGTCGCTTCCTGGCACGGGCAGATACACCCTGCGCATCTCAAAGAGCTTTAGATCCAAAGAGCGGAAGCTGATGTTGCGGGCAATGGTTTCGAGAATTCCTGGCAAAAGGGTCGAACGCATCACCGACTGTTCGTCCACCAGCGGATTGACAAGGCGGATGGTGCCGCGCCGCGGGTCGTCCTCGCTTAAAAGCAGTTTGTCGGCAGCCCCCGGCGCCGTAAAGCTGAAGTTGATGATCTCGTTCATGCCTTGCGCGACAAGGAAGTCCCTGACACTCTTCTCAAGCTGCTGGTGCCGCGTCGGACGGTCCGATACGACCTGCGCCTTAGGCAGGGTGGCGGGAATCCGGTCGAAGCCGTTCATGCGGGCAATCTCCTCGACCAGATCTATCTCGCGTTCGATATCGATCCGGTAGCTTGGGGGGGTTACCGCAAATGCCCCTTCGGGAAGACCTGTGACGGTGCATTCAAGCCCTTCCAGTATGGCAATGATCTCTTCCTGCGGCAGATCGATCCCGATCAAGGCATTGGCGCGCTCCGGACGGAAAATTATTGCTACAGGCTCGCGTTTGGCGGGATAGGAATCTAGGCGACCCTGCGCCACGCGGCCGCCGGCCAGTTCAGAAATCAATGCCGCTGCCCGGTCAAGCGCATGTGTCACTCCCCCCAAATCCACGCCGCGCTCGAAACGATGGGAAGATTCGGTATGCAGGCCAAGCCGTTTACTTGTCTTACGGACGGCTGACGGCAGAAACCAGGCGCTTTCCAGCAGGATATTGGTGGTTGTATCGGCGATCTCCGAGTTTTCGCCCCCCATGATGCCGGCAAGGGCTACCGGCCGCTCGGCATCACAGATGACCAGATCATCGGCAGTAAGGATGCGCTCTTGGCTGTCCAGTGTCGTGAACCTCTCCCCTTCGCCTGCTCGACGCACCACAATCCTGCGCTCTGCCAGGCGATCGCAGTCAAAGGCATGCAGCGGCTGCCCCAGTTCCATCATCACCAGATTGGTTACGTCAACAACATTACTGATCGAGCGTATGCCAATGGCATTGAGCCTTTTCACCAGCCATTCCGGAGAGGGTGCTATGCGGCAGCCGGAGAGGTAGCGCGCTGCATAGCGCGGGCAGAGTTCGGCGTCCTCAACCGTGACGCTGATGCTCTGCTCGACGGGATCGTTCCCCTCCTTGATGGCGAGATCCGGAAAACGGATCTTCGTGCCCAGTTTGGCGGCAATCTCACGGGCAATGCCTACGACGCTGAGACAGTCGGCGCGGTTAGGGGTCAGGCCGATCTCAAACAGGGTGTCCTTCAGGCCAAGTGCGGCAAAGACCGGGGTGCCGGGCTTAAGCCCGGCGGCCAGCACCATGATGCCGGCGCTGTCCGCTGCCAGTCCCAATTCCTTTTCCGAGCAGAGCATGCCGAAGGACTCTTCGCCTCTAATCTTGGATCTCTTGATCTTGAAATCGCCTGGGAGCGTCGCGCCGATCTGGGCCAAGGCAACCGTGTCGCCCTGTTTGAAGTTCTGGGCGCCGCAAACCACATCGAGCACCTCGGTGCCGTTGTTCACCCGGCACAGCGAAAGCTTGTCCGCGTTGGGATGTTGCCGCTTCTCCTCGACCACGGCCACCACCACATCGTCCATCCCCTCGCCGAGCTTCTCCATACCCTCCACCTCGAGGCCGAGCATGGTGAGCAGGTCGGCCAATTGGTCGGGGTTGAGATCGAAATCGACGAATTCCTTGAGCCAGTTGTAGGTAACGTTCATATCAGGACACCCAAATCGGTTGGATTATAAATCTGGTTTCCGTCCGGAGAGGGTTCTTTTTCGCCCATGCGGCGTCAATCTTCGGGCTTGCTTGTGACTTTGGCCGCTGGCCTAACCCTTCGGGCGCCTTTGCGGTCCAATTTAGCAAGCAAATTGTGCGGCGTACCGATGTACGCCTCCGCGCAATCCCTTGATTTCCTTGCCTGGACGAAAAAGCCCTCCTTTCCGAATCAAAAACTGCTAGTTTCCCATCCGGAGTTTCCGGATGGGAACTATCTATGAGCCCGCGGCACAATCCTCAGAACTGCCGCAAGAAACGCACATCGTTTTCGAAGAGCAGACGCATATCGCCGATGCCGTACTTCAACATGGCGATGCGCTCGATGCCCATGCCGAAAGCAAAGCCGGACACCTCCTCGGCATCGTAATTGACATGACGGTAGACCTCGGGATCGACCATGCCGGCCCCCAATATTTCCAGCCAACCGCTGTTTTTACAGACCCGGCATCCTTTGCCGCCGCAGATGACGCAGGCGATATCCACCTCTGCCGAGGGTTCGGTAAACGGGAAAAAGCTGGGGCGCAGCCGAACACCGGTCTTCTGGCCGAACAGCTGATTGGTAAAGATGGTCAGAATGCCCTTCAGATCGCCGAACGTAATGCCCTTGTCCACCATCAAGCCCTCGACCTGGTGAAACATGGGGGAGTGGGTGGCATCGGAATCGCAACGGTAGACGGTACCTGGGGCGATGATGCGCACCGGGGGTTTCTGCTTCAGCATCGTACGGATCTGTACAGGGGAGGTATGGGTGCGAAGCAGAAGATTGTTCTCGACGAAGAAGGTATCCTGCATGTCCCGGGCCGGGTGCTCGGGAGGAAAGTTGAGCGCCTCGAAGTTATACCAGTCGCACTCTATCTCCGGGCCTTCGGCAACGGAGAATCCCAAGCCGGCAAAGATATCGCAGACCTCTTCGACCACCAGGGTAATGGGGTGCTTGGTACCGCTTCCCATGCTGCGACCGGGCAAGGTAACATCGATACGTTCCGACTGCAGCCGCTGCGTCTTTGCCGTCTCCCGTGTCGTCTTCAGGGCACTCTCCAGGCAGGCCTCCACCTCTTCCTTGACGGTGTTGACCAACTGTCCCACTAAGGGTCTTTCCTCGGGGCTCAGGACGCCGAGCCCTTTCATGAGTGCGGTCAGTTCCCCTTTGCGGCCCAGGAATCTGACCCGTATCTCCTGAAGGGCCTCCTCGCCGGAAACGGCTGCTATGGCCTTTATGGCCTCATTCCTCAATTGTTCAAGTTGTTCCCGCATATCGTGACCCCATAGTCATCAAATCTGCAAAATCCATGAAATCCTCCGCACATTCCTCAGGGAGGAAATCCACTGATGTTTGACGCGCCGCAAAGAAAAAGGCGCAACTGTGCAGAGAAATCGCCTTACCGATTAAACTTGCAAAAAAGGGAATGGGGCCGTCTTATCCCATTCCCTCTGTTCTCAAATCATGATCGGCTGCTTAGGGACTTTTGGATTTGCCGATATACCGGGTTTTACGCTCGGATCCAGGTGGATTTGCCGCTCCTGACAACAGAGCAAAACCAAAGCGTAGCAAGGCTACGCTGAGGATTTTGCGATTGAAGGGAGGGCGATGGCCTGAAATCGAGATGTAAAAGGGTATATTGGCAAGTTCCGGGTCCCTTAGATGCCGGCCTTGGCAAGCTCGGCGATCTGGCTGAATCCGGCCGGATCGGACACTGCGATATCGGCCAGGACCTTGCGGTCGATCTGGACGTCGGCTTTTTTGAGGCCGAAGATGAATTTGCTGTACGACAGCCCGTTGAGACGGGAAGCAGCGTTGATACGGGTGATCCACAGACTGCGGAAATCGCGCTTCTTGACGCGGCGGTCACGGAAAGCGTAATTAAGGGCCCGATCAACCGCCTCGGTCGCACTGCGAAACAGTTTGCTCCGTGCGCCCCGGTAACCCTTGGCAAGTTTTAATACCTTGTTGCGTCTGCGTCTCGCTTTGAATCCTCTTTTTACGCGTGGCATGTTCTACTCCTTCGAGATAAATTTCGCCCGATCCATAAGGGGAGACAATTCCTCATGGTTCTTGGCAGGGTGCCGTTTCAACACCATCTGGCATGCTTGTTAAAAAATTCAGGTTGTTCAAAAATAGTCAGATCGTCGCGCCAACAGAGATCCCCGAGGAGGCATGAGCCTCGCTACGCCGCACGAAAGGGCGTTCGAGGATGGCGGCGAGATAGCTGTTTTAAACAACCCCCTTATTTGTAGGGTATCAGCTTGGCAATATTCTTCTGGTCCACATCGGCCACCATGGAACTGCTGCGCAGCTGCCGCTTGTTCTTGCGGGTCTTGGGGGTCAGGATATGGCTGGTAAAGGCATGGCTGCGCTTGATGCGGCCAGTCCCGGTCTTTTTGAAGCGCTTGGCGGCGCCGCGGTTTGTTTTGATCTTCGGCATGGAAGTCTTCTCCTTATATGTACGTGTTCAGTAGAAATTAAAATTTGTTATTTTTTCAGCTTTGGGGCAACAATCATGAACATATTGCGGCCATCGACACGCGGCTGGGATTCGATCACGGCAACATCCTGCAGCTCGGCGGCAAAACGCTCGATTACGGCCCGACCGATATCCATGTGGGTGATCTCCCTGCCCCTGAATACCAGTGTCACCTTTGCCTTGTTCCCCTCTTCGAGGAAGCGCCTTACGTGCTTGATCTTGAACATGAGGTCGTGATCATCGGTTTTAGGCCTCAGCTTGATCTCCTTGACCTCGACATGAACCTGTTTCTTCTTGGCTTCCTGCAGTTTTTTGCTCTGCTGGTACTTAAACTTGCCGTAATCCATGATCCGGCAAACCGGCGGAACCGCTGTCGGTGAGACTTCCACCAGATCAAGCTGCTGCTGTTCGGCCAATGCGAGCGCCTCGGCAGTCGTAATGACGCCGAGCGCCTCCCCATCGGCGCCGATCACACGGATCTCTATGGCGCGGATGGTATTGTTGATGTTCACGGTCGGTTTTGCTATGACTGCACCTCCTGAATTACTTGAAGTTTTTGCATTCCAAGGCAACGAAATCGACGAAATCGGCGGGCTTCATTGGTGCGAGGTTCTTGCCGTCGCGATAACGCGGCGTCACTACCCCCTGCTCCACTTCCTTGTCGCCGATGACCAGCATGTATGGGACCTTCTGCAACTGGGCCTCGCGAATCTTGAAGCTCAGCTTTTCATTGCGAAAATCCGACTGCACCCTGACTCCGGCCTCCCTGAGGTGGGCATGCACCTCTTGGGCAAAGGGAATCTGGTTATCGGTGACAGTCAGCACAACGGCCTGAACCGGCGAAAGCCACAGCGGGAAGCTGCCGGCAAAGTGTTCTATCAGAACCCCGATAAAGCGTTCAATAGAGCCGAGAATCACCCGGTGGACCATGACAGGCCGCTTCTTCTCCCCATCCGGGCCGATATAATGAAGATCAAAGCGCTCCGGAAGAGTAAAATCGCACTGAATAGTAGCACACTGCCACCGTCTGTCAAGACAATCGCGCAACTTGATGTCTATCTTGGGTCCGTAGAAAGCCCCGTCCCCCTCGTTGATCTCATATGGACGACCGGTGTCCTTGAGAGCGGACAGAAGTGCATTGGTGGCCAGGTCCCAAGCTGCATCGTCGCCGATGGACTTTTCCGGGCGGGTGGACAATTCCATCTCGTAATCGAACCCGAAGATCGCCATGATATCGTTGACAAAGGAAAGAACACCCTTGATCTCGGCGTCCAATTGTTCGGGAGTGCACAGTATATGGGCATCGTCCTGGGTGAAACAACGCACCCGCAAAAGGCCGTGCAGAACCCCGGCCCGCTCGTGGCGGTGCACCGTACCCAGCTCGAAATAGCGCAACGGCAGGTCGCGATAGCTGCGGAGCTGGGATTTATAGATCATCATGTGTGCAAGGCAGTTCATCGGCTTGATGCCGAACCCCTGCTCGTCCACCTCTGTGAAGTACATATTCTCGCGGTAGTTTTCGTAGTGGCCGGAGCGCTGCCACAACTCGGTCTTCAGGATCTGGGGGCCCACCACGATGTCATAGCCGCGCTTTAAATGCTCCTTGCGCTCAAAATCCTCCAGGATCGTGCGCAGCATGGCTCCCTTGGGATGCCAGATGGCGAAACCGGCTCCCACCTCGTCCGAAAAGGAAAAGAGATCCAGTTCCCGGCCCAGCTTTCGATGGTCGCGACGCTTGGCCTCTTCCAGGCGGTTCAGATAAGCCTCAAGCTCTTTCTTGTCTACAAATGCCGTGCCGTAGATGCGCTGCAGCATGCGGTTCTTTTCGTCGCCGCGCCAATAGGCTCCGGCGATGGAGAGCAGCTTGAAGGCCTTGATACGTGAGGTGCTGGGTACGTGAGGCCCGCGGCAGAGATCGGCGAAACCGCCCTGCGAGTAAACCGACACCGTTTCAGCGCCGATATCTTTGATCAGTTCGGCCTTGTAGGGCTCGCCCATAGCATCGAACATGCCGATGGCCTCGGCACTCGACAGGACCTGACGTCCGATCTTCAGATCGGCGGCAGCGAACTCGGACATCTTGGCCTCGATCCGCTCAAGATCTTCGGGGGTAAAAGGACGCTCCACATCGAAATCATAGTAAAAACCGGTCTCTATGGACGGGCCGATGGTCACCTTTGCCTGGGGAAACAGCTCCTTTACCGCCTGAGCCATGAGGTGGGAGGCTGAGTGCCGGATAATATCCAGGGCCTCGGGGCTTTTCTCGGTGATGATCTCCACCTTTGCGCCATCGCTTAACGACGCGGTGACATCCACCAGCTCTCCGTTGACCTTGCCGGCCAGGGCGGCTTTCGCCAGACCGGCTCCGATAGACGCCGCCAGATCAAAAACGCTCGCACCTGAGGGAAGCTCCCTTACGGAACCGTCAGGAAGCGTGATATTGATACTTGCCATACCAATCTCCTGTGTACTGCCGACCTTGAGGCATCCAAACAGAAAAGGCATCGAAACATCGATGCCCGCGCTGACGCATTGCTTAAGCACTGCTTCTAATATGGTAGGCGCGGGCGGTCTCGAACCGCCGACCTCTACCGTGTCAAGGTAGCGCTCTCCCCCTGAGCTACGCGCCTGCACAAGAAAGCTGGAAAGTAATAGCAACATACCGCGGGATTGTCAAGATTATTTATCATTTTTTTCAAGCAGGGCAACGTTTTCCACATGAACCGTCTGGGGAAACATGTCAACCGGCTGTATCTCCCGGCAATCATATCCGTGTCCTTTCAGCGCGGCCAGATCCCGTGCCAGGCTCTGTGGAGAACAGGAGACGTAGATAATCCTGGCCGGAGCCAGGCCTGCCGCCAAGTCCAGCACATCAGGCGCGCAACCCTTGCGAGGAGGATTGAGTACCAAAACATCGATCCGTTGCCCCTCTTCAGCGAGTTCTTCAAGCAGCTCGGCCGCATCGCCGGCTTCGAAGCGGCAATTATTGCGGGCATTCAGCTTTGCGTTCCGGCGCGCATCCGCCACCGCTTCCTCCACGACCTCTATGCCGATCACCTGGGCCGCACGGTCAGCCAGAAACAATCCTATCCCACCGATACCGCAATACAGATCAAGCACGTTTTCCCCGCCTGCCAGGGCGGCCCACTCTCTCACCTGTTCGTAAATCAGGCGCGCGCCCGAATTGTTGACCTGAAAAAATGAGCGTGGCGAAACCTGGAAGGCAACATCGCCGATCCGTTCAGTGAGGTAGTGCCGCGGCGTCAAGAAAAAATCCTTCTGCCCCATGATGACATTTCCCTCGGAGGCATTGACATTCTGGGCAATGACCTCGACCTCGGGTATCAGGCCCTGGACAAAGCGCGCCAGGTGATGGATCTCGTTGAAGGAGCGCCGGGCCGTCACGAAAACGACCATGGCCTTGCGTTCATGTACGGAGACCCGCACCACAAGATAGCGTAAGAGCCCCATCTTGCTCTGTGGATTGTAGACCGGCACCTTCAGCTTGGCGATGCCGGCCCTCGCAGCCTCCACAACCCGGTTGATCAGCGGGTGATGCAGCGGGCACTGCTCAAGATCGTAGACATCATGGCTGGCACGGCGGTAGATGCCGATAAATGGATCGGAAAACTTGCCGGCTATCGCCAGTTTTGCCGTGGTGCGATAGTGGATCAGATTCTCCGGTGAAAGCAGCGGGTTAACGGTCACACCGGCCAACTCGCCGTATTTAGCCATTTCCGCAAGGATCATGCCCCGTTTCCAGACCTTCTGCTCGCTGTACTTCATGGCGATCAGGGGACAGCCGAGGCAATCGGCGCTTTCGGTACATGGTGGGTGTTTGCTGCGCAACAACGATGGCTTCAGAAGTTTGAGCACATGACCATAGGCATTGCCGCGGGAGATTTGATCGATCTTCGCCAGGACCGTATCACCCGGCAAGCCTCCGCCGATCCTTAGCGTCATCCCGTCGTCGGTGCGAGCCGTACCGTATCCATCCTCATCCAGTACGGTTATGCCGAGTTCAATCACCGCATTTTGCTTGAGAGAAGGAACCCAGCGGGATTCCGCAGCATCTGTTGAAGCCGCCTTGCGGGTGGCCCCTGGCCGTGGAACGGGACGTTTCCCGCCGCGCTTGGTCTCACGTTCATCCTTCACAGTTATCGCACCTTTTCTGCAGATACTCGCGGAACAGCCGGAAGGCCTGCCCTCGGTGACTGATACGGTTTTTATCATCGACGCCCAGTTCCGCCATGGTTCGATCAAAGCCGTCAACCAGGAACAGCGGATCGTAACCAAAACCGCCCTCGCCACGCGCCGTATCCAGTATGCTACCCCCCACCCTGCCGCAGAAGACATGCTCTTCGCCTTCCGGGGTCACGAAAGCCAATGCGCAGACGAAGGCCGCCTTTTTCGCTTCATGCGGCATACCCGCCAGTTCGGCGAGCAGCTTGGCGTTATTGGCGGAATCCCCCGCCCCTTCGCCGGCAAAACGGGCCGAATAGACGCCGGGCTGCCCTTCCAGCACATCCACCACCAGGCCGGAATCATCGGCCAAGGCCGGCAGCCCGCAGAAACTTGCAGCCTCGCGTGCCTTTTTGAGGGCATTTTCCTCAAAGGTCGCGCCATCCTCCACCGTATCCGGAAAACCAGTAAAGTCCCCGGCGCAGAGAACGGACGCAACCACGCCGGCCAGCATGGCCCGGATCTCAAGAAGTTTTCCCTGATTACGCGTTGCGACAACGAGTTCGTTCATCCCCGCAGAGCCTCCTGCTGGAATGTAAATAGTTGTCGTATGCCGGCCATGGCCTGGTCCCGCATGGCATCCATCTGCCCCACGGTAAACGGCTCGGCCTCGGCAGTGCCTTGAACCTCCACAAAACAGCCGCTGGAGGTCATTACAAAGTTCATGTCAACCTCGGCGTTCGAATCCTCCTGGTAATTCAGGTCCAGGAGCGGTTGGCCGCCGATGATGCCGACACTGACAGCGGCTACGGCGTCCTTAAGAGGAACCTGGGCAAAAACACCTTTGTCGCGAAGCCAGGCCATGGCATCGGCCAGCGCCACATAGGCACCGGTGATGGAGGCGGTACGCGTGCCGCCGTCGGCCTGGATCACATCGCAATCGATGTAGATGGACCTTTCACCCAGCCGGGCCAGATCAGTGACGGCACGCAGCGAACGTCCGATCAGGCGCTGAATCTCCAGCGTTCTGCCAGTCTGCTTTCCTTTGGCCGCTTCGCGTGGCGAACGGGTATGGGTTGCGCGGGGCAGCATTGCATACTCGGCGGTTACCCACCCTGTCCCCTTGCCCTTTAAAAACGGCGGAACCGATTCTTCCACCGATGCGGTGCAGATGACCCGGGTATCGCCGAATTCAATCAGCACTGACCCCTCGGCATGCTTGGTGAACCTGCGTGTGATGGTAATGGGACGCAAATCACAACTTCCCCGGCCGTCATTCCTTATCATTTTGTTGCTCCTTCACTTAAAATCCGGAAGGTGTTCAATATCCTTTCAGCGCCCTTGTGTCAAACAAAAAGGGAACCTGATACCAGGTTCCCTTGCGTGTTAAAACCTTGTTAAAGACTAATTAGTTTCCGTCCGGAAAGGGTTCTTTTCCGCCCATGCGGCGTCAATCTTCGTGCTTGCTTGTGCGGCGTACCTATGTACGCCTCCGCGCAACCCCTTGATTTCCTTGCCTGAACTAAAAATTTCTCCTTTCCGAATCGGAAACCAATAGTTTCTCATCCGGCGTTTCCGGATGGAAACTAATTATCAGCCTAGATGAGTGTTGTGGCAACGCGTCCGGTTGGCAAGAATAGTGGAATCCAGCATCTCACCACAGCAAGTGCATTTCCATGCATCGAACGAACGGACGAAATCGTAGAATTTCTCGGCAAACATACGGCCCTTGCAGCGTGGACATTGCATACCATCCCTCCTCATAGTGAACTTGCAGTACCATCTGCACCTGCCAGTAGCATCTGCGCCTATGAGTGTTTACATCATGTATGCCAATTCCATTTTTGCAACGGCACATCATTTGTCGTTCTAAATATTATTGTTTTATTTCAGATGTTTGAAAAATGTTTTTAGGGTTTCATACTTCTTTTCGCCTATCCCTGCAACATTAAGCAACTCCTCCGGGGCCATAAAACCGCCATTATTTTGACGATACTCGACAATGCGCTCCGCGGTCTTGGGGCCGATGCCCGGCACCAGAACAAAGTCAGCAATCCCCATGCTATTGATATCCAGAGGGATTCCCATGATGATTTTTTCAGACGCTGGGATCGGATCGATGATGACCGACCCCTTGCCGTTCACTCCGATCTTGAGATGGACATCATCGCCATTTTTGAGGTGCTGCGCTGCAACTTCAGTCGGGGCAAGGCATTTTATGGAAGCAAGCGGTATCGCCATTTTTATGACGCCAGTCGTCACCATATTGGCGGACAAGGGGTACATGCCGGGATGCACCACATCTCCCTCGACACGCACAAATCCCCTGGGGGAGGACATAACGGGAAAACCCGTCAAAGCTTCACAATGCTTGCTTTGACGGGTTATTGTGCCTGCGGGGATGGATACTGCCACAGCAATAAGGAGAAGGATTATGCGCTCATGATATACCAAGCCCCGCCTCCTTCCCTACATGCTATTAAATCAAAGATGACGTCAGTCTTGTTCTTCCGATTTGTGCAGCTTGTAGTCTATACTGTCGATCAGCGCTTGGTACGAGGCATCAATGATATTATCGGATACACCGACAGTACCCCAGCGCGTATGCTTGTCTCCCGACTCGATCAGCACACGGGTCGATGAAGCCGTGCCCTGCCCCGCTGGAAGAACACGTACCTTGTAGTCCAGGAGCTTGACCTCCTTAAGTTTTGGATAGAACTTTTCCAGGGCCTTGCGGATAGCGTTGTCAAGAGCGTTGACCGGACCGTTTCCCTCTGCGGCGGTATGTTCGACCTTGCCACCAACCCTGACCATTATGGTCGCCTCGGCCAGCGGCTTCTGGTCTTCTCCGCGCTTTTCGTCGATAACGCGGAACCCGAGCACGCTGAAGAATTTGCGATGAGCACCCAGCGCCTTCTTCATCAACAACTCAAAGGACGCTTCAGCCCCTTCGAATTGATAACCCCGGTTTTCCATCTCCTTGATGTTGTCGAGGATCTCCAGGGTGACCGGGTCCTTGCTGTCGAGGTTGATGTTGAACTCCTGGGCTTTGGCAAGGATATTCGAGCGTCCGGAGAGATCCGAAATAAGGACGCGGGTGTTGTTGCCGACCAATTCGGGCCGCATATGCTCGTAGGTTTCCGGGTGCCGCTGGATGGCGCTGACATGCACGCCACCTTTGTGGGCAAAGGCGGAATTGCCTACATAGGCCTGGTGCTTGTCGGGGGATATGTTTACCAGTTCGTATACATACCGGGAGACATCCCGCAGATGGCGCATCTGCTCGTCGCTGATGCATTCCTTACCCATTTTCACCTTAAGGGCGGGGATGATGGAGCAAAGATTGGCGTTGCCGCAACGCTCGCCGAATCCGTTGATAGTCCCCTGAACCTGAACGATCCCCAACTCAACGGCGTGCAGGGAGTTGGCCACGGCACACTCCGAGTCATTGTGGGCATGGATGCCGAGCGGCGTCTTGATCTCTTTCCGGACCGCCTTGATGATCTCGGCCACCTCAAAAGGCATGCTCCCGCCGTTGGTATCGCAGAGGATGATGCAGTCGGCTTTGGCTTCCTCAGCCGCCTTGAGAGTCTTGATGGCGTATTCCGGGTTGGCCTTGTAGCCGTCAAAGAAGTGTTCCGCATCGTAAAACACTTCCGGCGCATACTTTTTCAGGTACTCCAGCGAATCGTAGATCAGCTCCAGATTTTCCTCCAGCGAAATGCGCAATGCCTCGCGAACGTGGAAGTCCCAAGTCTTGCCGAAGATGGTTATTGCATCGGCCTCGGACTTGATCAGAGTGACAATATTGTTGTCCTTGTCCGGCGTCACCTTGGCGCGGCGCGTGGAACCGAAGGCGGCAATCCTGGCCTGATGAAGTTTTTCCTTTTTTATGTCTTTGAAGAAAGCAACATCTTTGGGATTGCTGCCCGGCCATCCACCCTCTATATATTGGACACCAAGCTCGTCCAATTTGAGGGCTATGCGGATCTTGTCCTCTACCAGTAACGAGATGTCTTCCGCCTGGGTTCCGTCACGCAGGGTTGTGTCGTACAATTTTACAAGGCTCATCGCTCTCTCCCCAAGCATTGGATTATGCTGTTTTGAATTTGAACATATATACTTTTTTTTAGCAATTTTCAACATGCTCGTGAAGTGGGGACATTATGAATCATTACCCGAACTCAGCCTGAGCAAGACGGATAAAAGATTTTTACAGTTCATCAAATTTCCGGCAGCCGACATGTGAAACCTAGGCTGTTTAGTATTGACGTTCAAAAAGAATTGGTTTAGGGGTTGTAGATAGCTTCGGTCTGGAAACTCCCGATAAGAGGCTACTATTTTCAGATCGCGATCGGAGTATTAAAAACAGTGTATTTTTTGCGAGTTGCATCAAATGACGTCAAATTTTATGCTAAACTCTCGAGCGCTATTTGGACGCTGGTCGTTATCTGTTCTTTTATGTGGTCTTATTCCGAGCTAAAGGCCAATACCTTGGAAGTTGCAAAGTCTGAAGCCCGGATTGCCTTCCAAAAAGATCTGCTTTATCGTAAATGGGCTGCAAAACATGGTGGCGTCTATGTCCCCAAGACTTCTGAAACACCACCAAATCCCTATCTTCCAAACTCTCTGGAACGTGACATCAGCACACCATCAGGAAAAGCCCTGACCCTTGTGAATCCAGCCTACATGACCCGCCAGGTGTTTGAACTTGCGACCAAAGATAACGATTTTGTGCAAGGGCATATCACCAGCCTTAATCCGATCAGGAAGGAAAACGCTCCAGATCCGTGGGAACGTCGTGCACTCAAGGCCTTTGAAGGAGGAGTGGCGGAGGTCTGCGAAGTCACGGCGATTGGCGGCCAGCGATACGTTCGCCTCATGAGACCGTTCATTACCGAGCAGCCATGCCTGAAATGCCACGCCGAACAAGGGTATAAAATAGGGGATGTTCGTGGAGGAATCAGTATATCTGTCCCTTTAACGATAATGTCCGGACACTCGAAGAGAATTATCATCGGGATGGGTTCGGCTCATGCCATTGCATGGCTGCTGGGACTCTGCATGATTGGTATAAGTTCAAACAGACTGTCAAAGAGTGTCGCAGCCAACAATGAAAAGCGAATACTGCTTGAAGAAGAGGTTGCCGAAAGGCAAAAGATCCAGGAACAGTTGGATTCCAAGGCTAAGAGTCTTGAAGCTGAAATAAATAGCCGAAAGCAATCCGAGGAAGCGCTACGGATAAGCGAAGGAATCTTCAGGGATTTATTTTACAATTCCAATGTGGCCATATCAATGACCACGGTTGACGGAAGGTTGAGAGCCAATAAAATATACTGCCAGATCCTAGGCTACACTGAAGAAGAGTTGAACGGCTTAAGATGGCAGGAGATAACCCATCCTGATGATATTGAAATTAGTAATGAAAATGTCAACGCTGTTATTTCGAGAGAGAAGGACACGGCAAATTGGGAAAAAAGATACATACATAAAGAAGGGCGCATAATCCTGGTTGATATGCGAATTTCATTGCAGCGCGACAATAATGGCCTTCCGCTTCATTTTATAACAACAATCACCGACATAACGGAACGCAGGCGTGCCGAGGAGGAGAAGGCCAGACTTGAAGACCAGCTTCGGCAATCACAAAAGATGGAATCTGTCGGCCGCTTGGCCGGCGGGGTCGCTCATGACTTCAACAATATGCTGGGGGTTATCCTTGGCTACTCTGATCTGGAGCTTAACAAGCTGGAGCCGTCCAATCCGCATTATGCCGCGTTTGTTGAAATAAGAAAGGCTGCTGAACGCTCAGCCGACCTCACACGGCAATTATTGGCCTTTGCCAGGAAACAGACCATTATTCCGCAGATTATCGATCTGAACGAGATTATCTCGCGAATGCATAAAATGCTGCAGCGACTGATCGGTGAGGATATCGGTTTAAAATTACAAGCGGCTCCCGATCTTTGGCCGGTGAAGATAGACCCATCCCAGATCGATCAAATAATGGCCAATCTGTGTGTCAACGCCAGCGATGCCATCAACGGTGAAGGGATAATCAGCATCGAAATCGGCAACAGTACGTTTGATGCCGATTGCTGCACCAATGAATTACCAGGCGAATATGTACACCTCCTGGTTAGTGACAACGGCTGCGGCATGGATAGAGAAACACTCGATCAAATATTTGAACCTTTTTTCACAACAAAAGGTCTCGGAGTAGGCACCGGCCTTGGACTGTCCACAGTGTTCGGCATCGTCAAACAAAATGACGGTTTCATTAATGTTTATAGCAAGCCTGGTTTTGGTACAACATTCAAGTTGTACTTCCCGAGAGCAAAACCAGAGAAGGGGTTTCTGCCAACCGACGATTGCAAACCGACAATAATCTCCGGTAGCGGGACTATTCTGCTTGTGGAAGATGAGGCCTCACTGCGGAAAATGATCTCCGGCATGCTGATTCAACTTGGCTACCATGTCTTGGAAGTAAAAAGCCCGATGGAAGCAATTACGTTGTGCGAACTAAACGATTTAAGACAATTTGACTTGATCCTGACTGATATTGTAATGCCGGATATGAACGGAAAAGAAATGTGTAACAGGATATTGACTTTACATCCAGGCATACCCGTGTTATTTATGTCGGGTTTTACTGCCGATATTATTGAATCAAAAGGAATATTGGAAGACTCGGTTAACTTTATACATAAGCCTTTCAATCTGCAAAAGATAAGTCAGATGATACGGAAAACAATCGACAAGAATATCGATATATGAAGTCTCAATTGTAAATTGCGCCGGTTGGTGAGTAGGGAATGCGCCGGGAGCGGCAATCATTTTTGAATGTTCCCTTCACTCCTTAAGGACAATCGAGCGGTTCAACGCGATGCCGTTTGTCGAAACAACCAAATTTTTACATTATATTTCACCAATCCAAAATTCATTCTTGACAGATAAAATTTACTCTGTATATTTCGAACAAAAAATGCAGACATACCGAGACCTGTTTATCATCTAACGGGTGCGGGGGACCCAAGTTTTTGGGGCGAATTGCTGATATTTCTCAACGTCGAGATGTATCAGGATAGGGACTTTCAACCCTAGCCCGTCAGCTAACCTCGTAGGAATTGGAAGGGCAAAGAGCGTATGAAAGCCGCTGGTAATGTGCCTGCGGCTTTTTTTGTGTTCAAGCCATTGCCTGTAGAGGTTTTAAAAATTTAAACCAACACAATTTGGAGGCATCGTGGCACCAGATCAAAAGAATAATGGCTCTGGGAATTTTTACCAAAAAATGCGTTTCCTGATTTTTGGTGCTCCCAAACAGCTTAAAGACACCAATCTCTTTCACAAAATGTCCCTGATTCCGATCCTGGCATGGGTCGGCCTGGGCGCAGACGGCCTTTCATCATCGGCCTACGGCCCAGAAGAGGCCTTTCGCGCCTTGGGGCAACATACCTACCTGGCCATTATGCTTGGGGTATTAACCGCCCTGACCGTTTTTATCATCTCGTATGCTTACTCTCGCATTATCGAACACTTCCCTCACGGCGGCGGCGGCTATATAGTTGCCACTCACATGCTGGGAGAGAAGGCCGGCGTTGTATCGGGTAGTGCGCTGCTTGTCGACTATGTGTTGACCATTACGGTCTCCATTGCAGCTTGCGTGGATGCCATGTTCAGTTACGTTCCGCAGAGTTATCACCACTACAAGGTTCCTTTCGCCTGTGCCCTGGCTGTGTTTTTAATAATATTGAATATCCGTGGAGTTAAAGAGTCCATCACAGTGATGGCTCCTATTTTTGCCACCTTTGTCATTACCCACATAATAATGCTGGTATACGGTGTCTTTATCCATACGGATAAATTTGTGCCGCTTGCGCAGGATTTCAGGACCGGTCTGCACCATGACCTCTCTACCATTGGTATCTTCGGGATTTTACTGCTGTTTCTTCGAGCCTATTCTCTTGGGGGCGGTACCTATACCGGTATCGAGGCGGTTTCCAACGGCCTGCAGATCATGCGTGAACCGCGCGTGCAAACCGGCAAACGAACAATGGTCTACATGGCCACTTCCCTGGCCTTTACCGCCGGCGTCCTTTTCTTCTGTTACTCACTTATAGGGATCACGCCGGTTGAGGGCAAGACCCTCAATGCCGTGTTGGCGGATGGCTTGTTTTCCAAGTGGCCGATGGGCAACGCCTTAGCCTTTGTCACCATATTTTCCGAAGGCGCGCTATTGCTTGTCGCTGCCCAGACAGGTTTCGTGGATGGACCAAGGGTCATGTCGAATATGGCGGTTGACTCGTGGTTTCCACACCGCTTTGCGGCATTATCCGTGCGCCTTACCATGCGTAACGGCATCATGCTCATGGGGTCGGCCACCATTGCCTTGTTGCTTTATACGAAAGGCTCGGTCGATGCGCTGATAGTCATGTATTCCATAAACGTCTTCGTAACCTTTTCCCTCTCCCAGTTAGGCATGTCCCGCTTCTTCATCCAACGCCGCAAAGAAGATCCGAAATGGCTTCAGCACCTGAGTGTTCACCTCCTTGGCCTGGCTATATGCGCCACCATCCTCGTCATCACCACCGTGGAAAAGTTTGCAGAGGGTGGTTGGCTGACGCTGCTCATAACCTCAGTGGTTATCGCCCTGTGTTACGTCGTCAAAGGCCATTACCTGAAAGTGCGCGCGGGGGTCAATCAACTTGACGAAATGCTCCTTGATTTTCCTTCCTCCGGCCAGCCAAATACCGATGCTCCCGACCACAACGCACCAACCGCCATTCAGTTGGTATCCGGTTATAGCGGCTTTGGAGTTCACACCCTCCTCACCCTCCTCACCACGTTCCCCAAAACATATAAAAACGTCGTCTTTGTCTCGGTGGCGGTTATTGATTCCGGGTCGTTCAAGGGTGCCGAAGAAGTGGCGGCTCTTGAGGAGTCTGTAAAGACGGGGTTGGAGAAATACGTGGAACTCGCCCGCAAGCTCGGGTTTGCTGCTGACTACCGGATGTCGATTGGAACCGATGTGGTGGAGAGTGCCACGGAATTATGCCAGCAGCTGGCTGAAGTTTATCCACGCTCGACTGTCTTCACAGGACAGCTCACGTTCCGCTTGGAGAAGTTTTATCATCGCCTGCTGCACAACGAAACCGCATTCGCAATCCAGCGCCGGCTGCAATGGAACGGTTTAACCACAGTCATCCTGCCGATCAGGGTAAATATTTGATTTGAGTTAAAAGTTATAAGCATTTGAAACAATAATCCCGCCTCAATCGAGGCGGGATTTGTTATAATCTCCTGGTGCAAACAGAGGAGGAAGAGAAATGTCAATAACACCTATTCAAACGACTTCTCCTGATCAGGTTCAAGCCCCACAAAAATTGGGGGGTGCGGGCGGCCATAAGGGAAAAGCGCCCCAAGCCAGCCAGATGGCGCATGCAACAAACGCTAAAGGGGGGGTAGCGGATTTCAAGAGTCAAATCGCACGAGAGTTGAAGGAAACGGGCAATACGACCATATCAGATGAGTCAAAGAAGAAGGATTCTGGTGCCGGCAATGATCAACCAAAAAAGCCGCGTCGTAAACAGGAAAGCGCGCAAGCCGAAAGCAGCGATGAGACCTCTGGCTTGATTGACATAATCGCCTGATGGTCAACAAAGGCTTATCCGATTTCTCCCTTGAAAATGCCCAAAGGATATGATTGGAAATCCCGGCCATTACCCGCAAAGCAACTCATCATCTTGCAATTGTAGTTTTGTGATGGGGTCAGAAGAATCGTTTAACAGGGCGTTGAAGTTGGAACTTGGAAACTGAATTCATCAGCACCTTTTCAATCTCGGCACGCGGTTTGGGCTTGCTGAACAGATACCCCTGCATCTCATCACAACCTAATTCGCTCAAGGTTTGCATTTGAAACGGTGTTTCAATACCCTCAGCCACGAGATGCAGGCCGAATCCTCGTGCTATACCCAAAATTGCATGGAGAATCGGGGAGACGCTAACGCCCTCTACCAGTTCGCGAACAAAAGACTGGTCAATCTTGATGCTGCTGACAGGAAACTTGCGCAGATAATTGAGCGAAGAATAACGGGTGCCGAAGTCATCGATCGATATACGCACACCCAGATTGTGTAATTGCCGCATTTTTTCGATGATACCCGAATCATCGTTCAAAAGCAGGTTCTCGGTAATTTCCAGATCCAGAATATTGGCAGGCAAATGAAACCTGGCAAGGTTTCTTTTGATTCTTTCAACGAAATCACAGCGATCGAATTCCAGCGGTGAGACATTTACCGCAATGCGCAGGTCTTCCAACCCCATTTCCCGCCAGAGGGCCATTTGGCCGCAAGCCTCGCCCAATACCCAATCGGTGATGTTGCACATCAATCCCGATTCCTCAGCCATATCAATGAAGCTGCTCGGGCTCAACAACCCATGTACCGGATGTTGCCATCGGATCAAGGCCTCCAGCCCGACAATCCTGTCCCCGGAGATACTGATCTGCGGCTGATAGTACAACACGAATTCCGAGCGTTTGACGGCCTGTCGCAACTCGTTTTCAAGACTTATACGCCCATGATGACAAACATTCATCTTATCGGTAAAACACAGATAGCTGTTTTTGCCGCTGGCCTTTACCTCATACATCGCTATGTCGGCATTCTTCAACAGAACATCGGCGCTATTTCCATCCTGGGGATACAACGCGATGCCTATGCTGGCCGTTATCCGAAAGTCCTGTCCTTTGACCTGGAATGGCGCTTGCAGTATATCAAGAATCTTCTCGGCAATAATACTCGCATTCTCCGGGCCACAGAGATCCGGCAACAATACCGTAAATTCATCCCCCCCCTGGCGTGCAAGGGTGTCGCCGGCCCTGACGCAATTGCGCAGGCGCTTGGCCACATTCTTTAAAAGATCATCTCCCTCGGCATGTCCATAGGTATCATTCACGAGCTTGAAACGGTCGAGATCTATAAACAAAACACCTACCTGTTCGCCATTGCGTTTCGCCTGGCTGAGCGAATGTTCGAGCCGGTCCTTGAACAGACTGCGGTTTGGCAGGTGGGTGAGATGATCGTGCAAAGCCTGGAAACTGATGGTCTCTTCGGCCTTTTTGCGTTCGGTTATATCTCGTGCAACACCGTATGTGCCGAGAAACCGTCTTGCAAAGGGAGCACCGTTCTCGCAGTCTTCGTCATAAACGCCTATGGCGCTTACCGACGCTACTATGAGGCGGGGCTTTAAGTGGTGGAGGCTGCCTTTATCCTTCAAGCGTACTTCTACATTTGTCACGGCCCGATTGTCGCAACGTCGCTCGTTAAAAGCCCAGTGGGCGATTTTTTTATCTTCCTCGTAGACAATACATGTGTACTTGCAGCCTATCAGTTCATCGCTTGAATAGCCGAGAAGAGACTCGACCCTGCCATTGATGAACATGAAACAACCGTTCGCGTCTAGGGTGTATATGAGGTCCGGAGAGTTTTCCACCAGGAAGCGGTGCATTCGTTCGGATAATTCAAGACGCCCTGTCATCAAGGTATTGATTCGCTCCAGACGGCTTCGATGCAGAGCATTTTCAACCTTGAGCTGCATTTCTTCCAGCTCATAAGGCTTGCGTACGAATTCCACGGCTCCGCCGCGCAGGGCGCGTATGGCGGAATCGATGTTTGCGTCCGCACTGACCATGATGACGCGTGTTGTTGAAGTGAAAGTGGTTATCCACTCCATCAGGTCCAAGCCGGAAATATCCGGAAGGTGGATGTCCAGCAGGACAAGAGCCATCTCCTGGGACTTGAGCAGGGCAATGGCATCTCCGCCGGTTCCGCACTCAAGGATCTCCCGGTCTTCGCAGGCCAGAAGCTGGTGCAGACTGGAGCGCATTCGCGGTTCATCATCGACGATCAGTATCCGCTGTTTTTGGCCGACTCCATTAGGGGTGGGTTCGAATTTTGTCCGGGCTAAAAAATTCACTCTGTGGGGCGCCCCTTGAATTGCGGCAAAAGAATAATGAAACTTGTGCCTTTGCCGGCCTGACTCTGGCAGCTTATTCGTCCACCAAGCCGCTCCACCATTGACGCCACGATAGACAATCCGACACCGGAATGCCCTGGACGCCTGTTTGTCGCCAGAGGTTGAAACAGGCGCTCCATTACCTCCTGAGGAATACCTGGGCCCGAATCACTAAGATGGATTTCTATATAGTTGTGTTCGTCTTGTATGATATTGCCGCGCGTGGAGATGATAAAATGACCACCTTCCGGCATCGCCTCGGATCCGTTTTTCCAGATGTTGAACAGGATTTGTTTAAAGCTGTCCCGGTCTCCTGTGACCGTTGGGAGATTCACTTCCAATGATTTTATCAGCGCTATGCCGCAACTTGAGAATAAGGATTCTCCATAAAGCGCCAACATCTCTCCGATCACGACATTGACGTCGAACTCACCGGTTACCGGGGGCGCTTCAACAAGTCCACCCAAGCTCTGTACGATCTGAGTTACGCGGTCGATTTCCTCGCCCAGGATATTCAGCTCCTGTTGTACGTCGAGTTCATCAGGCAGCTTCCGGCTGACGATCTTCAAGTAATTTTTTATGATTCCCAGCGGGTTTCCCGACTCATGCACAACCTTGCGGGCCTGTTGCTCGAAGCGGCTTGCCAGCTTGGCCTCCAACTCCTGGTCGCGACGTCGCAATTCTCTCCAGGTTTCGATGCAGTCCGCTGCCAGATTGGCAAAACTGGCCATCCAGTCAAGGCGGGAATGTATCCTGGCATATTGGGTGGCGCTTACTCCAAAGGCCATAATGCCGATATTATTTCCCCGAACGGTCATCGGAAAGTACAGCACTCCCTCGCATTTCAGTGCGCGCGCTATCCGGACATCCATCAGCGAGACGGTTGCGGGGGATTCATCATCAAAGGTGGATGACGGTTGTTTCCCCAGGACAACGGCAGCAGCGAGACTCTGTACACGGTCGAGATTGATCTCGATATGCTGGAACAGTTCCGACTGTCCACAGATATTCGCTCCGGAAAGCGACTTTTTGTCTTGCTGCACAAAGAGAAACGCGATTCGGCCGAGTCCGAACAGGATTCGGGCGGATTCGCGTACAGCGGTGACGATTTCGCTTTCCGTGCAGAGTTCGGACAGACTGAGCTGCATGGATTGCATCATGGCCATATCACGCACATGCGCCTCTATGCGGGAATACGCAACGTCGATTTCATTCAGTTTCGGCCTTAAGTATTCCAATGGGGTTGTTGAATACGGAAGGGTTTTCGTCTGAGAGGATTCCTGGACGCCAAGCGCGGTGGCCAGCATTTCGACTCGCTCAAGACATGTCTGCCTGATGGCCGCTGCATCGGATGATTTGATTCCCAGGATGGACTTGATCGCAACAAGGTTTGTGTTTGTTTCATTTTGCAAAAGTTCTGTTTTATTGTTGTTGCCTATGATCTCCGCAGACCAGACGATTTGACTCAGGAAGTCGGCATGGAAGATCTCGTGGGCAGGTTTGTGATGGAAAAGAACGGCATCCGCCATGGAAGACGAAAGCTGCCACTGATCGACCAGCCAAGCTCCGACAGCTGCATGATCTGTCCCAAGCAACGAATCTTCAGTGTTCCGAAGAGCGGCTTCGTCAGCGCTTCTGTCAAGCAGGATGCCATAACGATCACTCATGCCTCCGAGAAGAAGCAACTGGCCAATGTCATGCAAAAGGCCGGTCAGATAAGCTTCTTCCACATCCGGGTACTCTACATGGGATGCAATGGCGTACGCCAATTCGGCGGTGAGCAGCGAATGGGCCCAAAAGCCGGTCAAGTTGTAATCAAGGTCACCGGTAGTTCGAGCAAAAACGCTCTGAATGGCGAGGCATGCCGATAAGGTTCTCATGAGGCGTGTACCCAAAACAACTAGGCACTTGTCCAGGCTCTTCACCTCTTCCACACGACGCATCGCAGGCGAATTTGCCACGGTGAGAATCCGCGCACTCAACGCTGGATCCTGTCCGGCCATTGTTGCCAACTCGGACAAGGTTACCTGATCGTCATTAACCGCGTTGAGAAATCGATGCAACACCTGCGGAAATGACGGCAATTGGATCGATTCTATGGCGTCAAGGACAGCTCCCGGAATCTGATTCAATTAATCCTCCCTGGTAATGCAACAATATTAATATTAGAGACTTGCTTTTCGTCATAGCATATTTTTGTTGCAAGTACATTAAAATTCTGAAATTTCTTTATGTAAACAATAAATAGACAGTCCTTGAAAACTGACCGAGGGCTATCAGCTTCATGTATTAATAAATGGCTTGAAAAAAATTTGCTTTATGTGCAATTTGTTTTGCATCACAATTCTTCCCTAGGCTAAACCACTATCCGGTTTCTAAACACGGCAGATGCTTTTGCGCCGGTTTTTAAATGTGCCCAATATGAGGATCGAGTCCGGATTGTATATGCAATAATTTTGATGGTCGTTGTTTTTATGGTTGGCTTTTATTTGCAAGCAATTTTGAATAGTTAGCTAATGACCACTAATGCCGTTGTTATTGCGGCTGAATGTAAAAATCATACCTTCAGTGCCAATTTAAACTGTGCGACCATAGTCCTGGTAATCAAAACAGGAAGGAGATTCAGTGAAGACATTCTTATCCCTTACCTTGGCGGCCGTCATGATGCTTTCTATGACCATCAATGCAAATGCTGCCATGGCAATTGTCGGCATGGGCGGCAAAGGCCCGGTGGAATTCGGCAAATTCGTGGAAGACATCCGGCGGTCCGAGGTGATCTTCATCGGCGATACCCACGACGACAGCCAAATCCACTTGAAGCAGTTGGAAATAATAAGCGCGCTGAATGCCGGAAGCCCTCAACTTGCAATAGGCCTTGAGATGTTCACGACGGACAACCAACGTTATCTCGACGATTGGACCCGGGGAAAGCTGGAAGAGAAAGAGTTCGCCGCTATCTACGCCAGGAATTGGTCCTACGACTGGAGCCTGTATCGTGACCTCTTTATCTTTTCACGCGACCATCACATCCCGATGATCGCCCTTAACGTACCCAAAGCGATCATGGCCAAGGTGGTGAGGCTTGGAACCAGGTCGCTCAGCGAGAGCGACAAGAGTGAACTGCCTCCGGACATACACTGGACCTTGCCCCCCCGTCAGGCGGAATATCTGAGGCGCATAAGGGAACAAGCGTTCGGCAATGCCCCCAGCCCGATTCCCGCCGCGAATTTTGAAGCGGCGCAGGCGCTTCGCAACTGCAACATGGCCTACAATATCGAAAAGTACCGACGTAAATCCCCTGAACGCAAGGTTGTCGTAATAGCTGGGACCTGGCATGCCATCAAGAACGGAGCGCCGGAATGCCTCAGTGACTATGGAAGATCCTCTTACAAGGTAGTATTGCCGGACCTGGTGGAATTTAGCTGGCTGAAACCAACCCCCGAAGACGCTGACTACCTCTTACCCAGAGGCAAGTAGCACCCCACGCGGTTAGTTCGCACTCGAGATTGCGGTCCCACGACTAAACACACGAGGTACCAGTGTCAGTGATATTACCTGTTATCGTCATCAATCTGGCTTTGGTTTTTTATTCAATCGGTGTCTGGAGCGAACGGTTCTCCAGAAAGCTCAAGCTGTGGCATCTTGTCTTTTTCTGGTGCGGAATCGTATGTGATACATGGGGAACCGGCCTGATGTTTCAGCTGAATGGCAGGATCACGTATGATGCACACGGCGTATCGGGCTTGCTGGCTATCGTGCTGATGCTGGTGCATGCCATCTGGGCCACCATGGTGATTATCAGAAGGGATTCGCGGCTCATAACCAACTTCCATAAATTCAGCCTCACGGTTTGGGGAATTTGGCTGATACCGTATTTGACCCCTATGACCCTGATGGTGATAGCAAGGTTTTCTAAATGATCTGTGGGAGCGCGCAGGTGGGAAATCAACCGGTTATACTAACTCAACAATCCCCCAATAATTAGATACACTCCCCAAATCGACCGTAATTCCCCCCAAAAAGGTTCAACTTCCAGTGAAAAAAATCCCAGTCAGGGTGCGTTCCTGCCGTAAAAGATAACACGTTGAAATAATTCCTGTACCGGCTAAGCTTAATAAGTTCGGATCCATTTCTGTGAAGATGGCGATCCGAAATATGTAATGCGACATATAAAGGAGGAGCTTCAATGTCTTCATCCGATATGGACCGGGAAAAGAAACGTTTGGATGAGTTGAAGATTTTACGGCAAATAGCGTTTGCTTCGGGTGTTTTCCAGGACGATATCACAACACGCACCATTCTGGAGTCACTTGCCGAAGGGGCTGTGATTATGGATAACTCCGGGACGATTCTCCTTGTTAATTGCGCTTCCGAACAGATGTTCGGCTACCCTAGAGAAGAACTGATCGGCAAGCCCCATGCCCTGCTTATTCCGGAAGGGTTGCGCAAAGTCCATCAAGAGCATGAGGAGCAGTTCTTTGCAGAGCCAAAGAGCAGGCCGATGAGCACCCTCCCCGATCTTGTCGGAGTGCGCAGGGACGGGAGCGAATTTCCCGTGGAAATCAGCCTTGCTTTTATCAACACGATAAACGGCGCTTTTGTTCTCGCTCTGGTAAGCGACCAAACCCTTCGTCAACGAGCATCGCTGCTTTTTCGGGAAAGCGACAAGCTGTTTCATATACAGATGGAACGGATGAAGGACAGCGCGATCTTCACCATTGATGCTGACGGAATCGTGCTGGACTGGAATCCGGGCGCTGAACGCCTGGCAGGATATAGCGCTGAGGAAATAGTCGGCAAAAATTTTTCTTCGTTCTATTCCGAAGAGGGTCGCAATGCCGGCAAACCTCAGGAAGATCTCGTAACGGCAGCAGCCGAGGGACAGGTTGAAGGAGAGCGCCGGCGCATCCGCAAGGACGGAAGCGGCTTCTGGGCCGATGTCATGATTACCGCGCTGCATGACGAAACCGGGACCCTGCGGGGGTTTTCAGAAGTGACGCGAAACATCACCGAGCGCAAACAATGGGAAACGGAAGTCCAGGACGCGCAAAAATATGCCGAGAATATCGTTGAAACGGTGCGCGAGTCGCTGGTTGTGCTGAATTCCGACCTGAAGGTTCTCACAGCCAACCACAGCTTCTATGACACCTTCAAAGTGACCCAGGAGGAAACCATTGGAAATTTCATTTACGACCTCGGCAACCGGCAATGGGACATACCCCAGTTGAAGGTTTTGCTGGAGGAGATCCTTCCGAATGAATCCGTTTTGCACGGATATCAAGTCGAGCACGATTTCCAGGATATTGGTCGGAAGACTATTTTGCTGAATGCCCGGGAGATATACCGGGAGAATATGGGGTCCCATATTATCCTGCTAGCCATGGAGGACATTACTGAGCGCAGGCAAGCTGAAGATGCTCTTGCCGAAAAAAGACACGAACTTGAAAACATGAACGCATATCTAGAGGAACGTATTGAAAATGCAGTGATCGAACTTCGCCAGAAAGACCAGATATTGCTTTTGGAGTACCGCCAGGCTGTCTTAGGGCAATTGATAAATAACATCGCCCACCATTGGCGCCAGCCGCTGAACGCCCTTGGATTAATCATCCAGCAAGTGCCGATGTTTTATCAATCGGGCGAATTCAGTATGGAGTATCTGAAGGAAAATACCGCTCAGGCAATGGGGATAATTCTAGACATGTCACGAACCATAGACGAGTTCAGGAATTTTTTCAGGACCGACCAGAAAGCGATCGACTTCAACGTGAATGAGGTGATCGCACGTACCTTGTTCCTGATTGAAGAGAGTTTCAAGGATAATGCTATCAACATTACGCTCCACTATGAGGGAGACCCGCTTATCAATGGCTATCCGAACGAGTACTCCCAGGCACTGCTGAATATCCTGATAAACGCCCGTGACGCGCTGGTTGAGAGCAAGATTGCCGACCCCCACATTTCTCTGCATATTTTTACGGAAGGGGATAAGGCCGTCGTAACCATTACCGATAATGGCGGGGGGATCGCCGATGAGAATTTGCGGAGGCTATTCGACCCATATTTCACCACAAAGGGACCGAGCAAGGGAAGGGGTATCGGCCTTTATATGTCCAAGACCATTATCGAAAAAAATATGAAAGGAATTCTGACGGTATCCAATACCGAGAGCGGAGCCGAGTTTAGAGTCGAGGTTTGAGGGTGTAAAGGCCGCGTCAGGTGTTACTGAACTTCGTTGACGATGACTGCGCCATCACACAACTGAAATGAGGGCGTACCAACAAAAGCCCCAAGGCAATGAGATTGCCTTGGGGCCTATACTTTTCCTTGAAGATGGTTGCCTATGCTGCCGAACGGGAGGCCTGTTCCGCTTTGATCAACTCGATGGCCTGTTCCAGCTGCTCGTCCGTAAGTCCTTTCAAAATAGTTCCTACCATTCCGATCATCCCGTCCATATCGATCCCTGCAATCGCTTCCATTTCCAACCTCCTGAAGATATCCGCCGGAAGACAGCCAAGCCCCTGGAGACGGGTAGCGATTCCAACACAGCGGTTTTGTTATTATGCCATACTGTCGCCGTACCTTCCATTTTTATTTCGCTGTTTCAAAATACCTGCCATGTCTCATAAATGCTGCCGAGAGCTGCTACGTGGTAGACGGCACCAAGGAATTCTTTTCGTAAAGGACGCGCCATGGATGATAACACGATAAGCTTATTTTTCAAGACTTGACCTCAAAGGAATGTGACCCCAAAGGAATGCTTTGATGATGATTTTCATCATTACATCATCAAAAGATTATCACATTTTCTGGGTTATCTAGACCTGCCCCCTACCGCTCTGTCAAAAGAGCCCTAAACACATTTGCTCATCCTCATGCCATCCTCGAAGATCAAGATGGCTTCATCCGCTTAACATTATGAAATTACTCCTTCTACATAATCGGTTTCCCTTCCAGATACAGGGTATCGGCACTGAGATCCGCTTCGTTATCCCATTCTACAAAATAACCGCCGTTATGAATAGTTCTGAACAATCCGATATTTTGCAAGGGTGCGAATGCTTCGCAGCCCAGTAACGGTTTAACATCAAACCGGCGCTCTGCGCCGTCAGCAAATGCCACGTCCAGCGTCAAATCGTCATTAGCGCGAATTTGGGTTATTGTTCTCATTATTCCAATCCCTTAATTTTGAACACATTTTCACCTTCTACGGCTAGTTGCCAGTCGGCAAGCAACTCGTCACGGTGGATTTCGATCCACGCTTCTACAAGTTTCCGCTTGGACACCGGCAATGAACCGTCAAGGATACTGCCGTTCTGGACTGCAAAGACGGCCACCTCACCTTGGAACTCAGCATGAATATGGGGAAGGTGGTGCTGCTGGTTGTCACGATAAAACATCCGGATAATGATGCCAAAAAACATGGAAATTGTCGGCACTGGATCCTCCTTCAAAGTCGTTTATTATTTATAGCATACGGCATTGCCCCGCGTACTGGCAACTATCATGTTTTAGCGATGCCTACGGTGTCGGTTTCTCCTGATGATTTCGATGCAGAGTTTGTTGCCCTTGTTTTCAACTTTCATTTCCAAACTTGATACTACTGTTCAATTAATTGACGATGATATGCAAGGGTTTAGTGAATTCAGTATCAACTCCCCGAATTCCACAATGTTTTTCTGGTGAATGAATAAAAGAGGGACACTCCCCATTTAATTTTATTGCCTTGCCTGTTTCTCAGCTATATTATCCACTCCATGCCAAGAATTGCTCGCATTATAGCCACTGGATATCCTCATCACATCACGCAACGCGGCAATAACCGCTCGATTGTCTTTTTTGATGACGAGGATCGCTTCACCTATCTGAAACTTTTGGCAGGATATTCACTAAAACATGACTTTCAAATCTGGGCATATTGCCTGATGAACAACCATGTCCATCTGCTTGCAGTGCCTGAGACTGAGACCTCTCTTGCCCGTGGAATAGGATTAACTAATCAGGTGTATACTCAATACCTCAACCGCAAATTGAATCAATCCGGTCGAATATGGCAAAACCGCTTCTATTCATGCATCGTCGAAAACAACCAATACCTCTGGGCGGTTGCTCGTTATATTGAGAGCAATCCCCTGAAGGCTGGTTTGGCGGAAAGCGCTGAATTTTATCGATGGTCCAGCGCCGGCGCTCATATTATCGGTACAAAGGATGACTTGTTGGCGGCAGATTCATGGTTAGCGCAGGAGGGGCAATACGCATACGCCGAATTTATACGTAACAGGGATGATGAGATGGATGATGTCATTCGAAAAGCGACAAGAACCGGGCGGCCGTTTGGATCAGAAAACTTTGTGGACATGCTAGAATTTCGGTTAAATCAGCCGATAAAGGCTCAGAAAAAGGGGCGGTAGATTCAAATTGCAAGTGCACCATTGCATGCCTCGCTGAAAACTTCATGAGGTGTCCGGTAGCCGAGACATTTTCTCGGTCGGTTGTTAAGCCTC